>Ga0210392_10000424_pt1 | contig 26573 bp, 24 predicted proteins | sample IncBWC30OmetaG_FD_161057 | JGI IMG/M metagenome (GOLD analysis project Ga0210392, IMG submission 161057) | Forest soil microbial communities from Barre Woods Harvard Forest LTER site, Petersham, Massachusetts, United States - Inc-BW-C-30-O ... | reverse complement strand
CACCGTCCGCTGCCAGTTCCGTTCCCACCGTGGGTTTCAAATCATCACTTAAGCCTACGCTCAGCCAACGACTCACCAGATCCTAACACCTAACGCTTTCTCTAACGAGGCGGCGAGAGACGCAGAGACGGCGGGTAAACGCAAGTCTATAATGCGCCGGCCTCAGTTCTTCGCCTCGCCGAATTCGTTGTAAAACCAATCATCAAGCAGCTTCTTTTCGTAACGCAACGTATCGTCGGGGAAATAGGTGTTACCCTCATCCTGGAAGTTTATGTCCGTGATTTTGCGCACACCTTCCTTGAGGATTTTTCCGTTCGCATCGACAAGCTTGAACTCGAGGTTGATGCGCGGCGGGTAAATATCCTTGATGATGCGGATATGCTCGAATTCCGTCCCGCGCTGTGGTTCGAAATCACCGGCCATATCCACGTCGGTGATGCGCAACGCAAGGTGTTGGCCGGCGGGGATGTATTTGTTGGCCCGCTTTTCGATGTGTTCCTTGAGCGTGCGGAGATATTCGTCGCGGCCTTGCTCGGGGAAGAAGTAGTTGTCTTTGACGTCGGTAAATTTTTCGGGGTTGACGTACGCAACATCAACGCGGGGGGCAGACTTGGTGTCGTCGGCGCGCAAAGCACCGCCTGAGGCCAGACCAAGAACAGCCAATAAGATGTGGAATGTTTTCATGGGGGTGAATGTTCGAGGGGGTATGACGAAAGATAGCACAAAAAAGTTTCGGTGCGAGTCGTTGCACCCTGCTCTTTCCTTTTGATGCATTTGGGCTAGGTTTTATTCCAATGTTCGCCAACCTGCTCCAGTTGATTTCGGGCAAGCCGCCCCAAACCTACGAAAATGCTTTCGTGGAAGAAGTTACCATCACCCGAAAGACGCCGCGCAACCGCCGCGTCGAGCAACTGCTTATCATCGGTTGGGTGCTCATCGCCATGAAAAGCGTCCTGGTCGTTTGGGCGATCCATCGCTGGCATGTGCCCTTCAACCCCTTGTGGGTCATCGCGCCCACCGTGATGTTCGCCGCGCTTTGCACCGCGATCTATCTTTGGCGCGAGTAAATACGCGATTGGCGATTGCAGATTGCGGGTTCGATTCTTGAATCCGACCTTGTATGCCTCATGTCCCCGGTCTCCGCAGTCCCTACGCCAAGGTGGGTCGCATCGTCTATTTTGGCCGCATGCTCGACAAAATCCGCCTGCACGCCGCGGCCCAGTTGCCGGCCGAGTATGTCGCCAACCTCGGTGACGCGCAGCCCGGAATGTTCGACACGCGGGGCTGCCGCTTCCTCGGCGTGAGCCACGCCGACCTCACCGCCCGCACCTTGCAGGGCGGCACCGATGCGGAAATTCTCGCGTGGGCCCACGCGCATGGCACTCCGCGCACCGACGAGGATTGCGAGACCTGGAACGGCTTCATGATCAAACGCGGCTGGCGCGACGCCGCCACGGCCCGGCTTCGCCAGCGCATCGACGAATACAACCTTCAGAGCAAACCCATCCAGACCTTCTTTGATTTCATCGACTTCGACGAAGGCCGCGACCCCGTGGCGGCGCGCGCGTGGGAGCTGCGCCCGCCGCTCGTCGTGCTCATCATGGGCGTGGCCGGCAGCGGCAAAACCACCATCGGCTCAAAACTGGCCGCGGCGCTCGGGTGGGGCTTTCGCGATGCCGACGATTTTCATCCGCCCGCCAACATCGCCAAAATGTCCGCCGGCGTCCCGCTCACCGACGAGGACCGCGCACCGTGGCTCGCCGCCATCCGCGCGCACATCGACACCTGCCTCGCGCGTGGCGAAAACGCCGTCGTCACCTGTTCCGCGCTCAAGGAAAGTTACCGCCAGGCCGTGGTCTCCGATCCGGCGCACGTGAAGCTCGTCTGCCTGCACGGCGACTTCGCACTCCTTCTCCAGCGCCTCAACCAGCGCCAGGGCCACTTCATGAAGGAAAGCATGCTCCGCTCGCAATTCGACGCGCTCGAGCCGCCGCGCGATGCACTCACGCTCGATGTCGCCCAGCCGCCGGAAAAGATCGTCGCGGACATCCGCGCCTCCTTCGGTCTGTGAATACCGCCATCGCCAAACGCTTCGGTCTCCTCGCGAGCATGCTCAGCCTTCTCGTGCTCGGCGCCGCCGGCGCGGGCGTTTGGTTTTATTTCCAGCTTCGCGCCAGCCTGCCGCAGCTCGACGGCGCCGCCACCGTGCCCGGCCTCGCCGCGCCGGTGACCATCGAACGCGACGCGCTCGGCGTGCCCACCGTGCGCGGCCGCACCCGCACCGATGTTGCCCGCGCCCTCGGCTTCGTGCATGCGCAGGATCGTTTTTTCCAAATGGACCTGCTGCGCCGCCACGCGGCGGGCGAGCTCGCCGAACTATTTGGCCAATCCGCGCTCGACCATGACAAGGCCGTGCGCGTCCACCAATTTCACGCCCGCGCCCGCGCCGTGCTGGCCGCCCTCGCCCCCGACGAAGTCGCACTCCTCACCGCCTACACCGACGGCGTCAACGCCGGCCTCCGCTCGCTGCACGCCAAGCCTTTTGAATATCTCCTGCTCCGCACCGACCCGCAGCCGTGGAAACCCGAGGACAGCGTGCTCGTCATCTACGCCATGACGCTCGACCTGCAGGATGCCGGCAACTACGAGCGCTCGCTCACCACGCTGCGCGACACCTACGGCCAAAGCGCGATAAACTTTTTCGCGCCACTCTTCACGCCCGAAGACGCCGCGCTCGACGGCAGCACCGCGCCGCTCGCGCTCCTGCCCACGGCCAAGCTTATCGACCTGCGCCAGCTCGCACTCAACTCCCCCGCCGCGGCCACGCCGCGCGAAGCCTTTGTTTTTGCCGGCTCCAATGCCTTCGCATTATCCGGTGCGCACACTGCCAACGGCGCCGCGCTCCTCGCGAACGACATGCACCTCGCGCTCCGCGTGCCCAACATCTGGTATCGCGCCTCGATAATATGGTCCTCCTCCGCTGAAGCTACGGCGGACAAGCCTGATCCTCTGGCCTCAAGCCTCTCGCCTCTCGCCTCCGGCGCGCAGCGCTTGTCCTCCGTAGCCTCGGCGAAGGAGGACCGGATCACCGGCGTGACGCTTCCCGGCGCCCCTGTCATCGTCGCCGGCAGCAACGGCCATATCGCGTGGGGCTTCACCAACGCCTTCGCCGACACGAGCGATCTCGTGAGCATCGACCTCGCGATGGGCACCGAGACGCTCTACCAAACCAAGCACGGCCTCGCCAAAATCGACACGCACGAGGAAACCATTTTGGTCAAGGGCTCCGCTCCCGTCACGCTCGACGTGTCGTGGACCGAGTGGGGGCCCATCATCGGACAGGATGCCGCCCGCCGGCCGCTCGCCCTGCGCTGGACCGCGCACGAGCCCGCCGCGACGAACTTTTCCCTCATGCAGCTCGAGGCCGCGCGCACCGCAACCGAGGCGCTTGCCATCGCGCACCGCGCCGGCATCCCGGCGCAGAATTTTGTCGTGGCCGATGCCGACGGCGCCATCGGTTGGACCATCGCCGGCCGGCTGCCCAAGCGCGTGGGTTTCGACGGACGCCTGCCGGTCTCATGGACTTTTGGCGACCGCTTCTGGGATGGCCTGCTCGCGCCTGATGACGTGCCACAGATCCTCGCGCCCGCCTCGGGCCGCCTCTGGAGCGCCAACCAGCGCATGATCGGCGGCGACGCGTTCGCAAAAATCGGCGACGGCGGCTACGAGCGGCCTTACCGCGCCGCCCAGATTCGCGACGACCTCGCCGCGCTCGAGCATGCCACGCCGCGCGATCTCCTCGCGATCCAGCTCGACGACCACGCGCTTTTCCTCGCGCGCTGGCAGAAACTGCTGCTCGCCACGCTCACACCCGAAGCCGTCGCCGGAAAACCAGCCCGCGCCGAGCTACTCCGCCTCGCCAGTCAGTGGGAAGGCCGCGCGAGCACCGACTCCGTGAGCTACCGGCTGGTCCGCGCATTTCGCCTGCAGGTCGCGCAGCTCGTGTTCGCGCCCATCTTTGAGCCGTGCATCGAGGCCGATCCGGATTTTGATTATACCCGCTTCAACTACGAACCGCCGCTGTGGACGCTGCTCACGCAAAAACCGCCGCACCTGCTCAATCCCAAGTTTCTCCGCTGGGACGACCTGCTGCTGGCCGCGGCCGACGCCGTGATGGATGATCTCCATCGCGAAGGCGTGTCGCCCGACCGCGCCACCTGGGGACGCTTCAACATCGCGCACATCCAGCATCCGTTCAGCCGTTTCCTGCCCGGCCCGCTCGCGCGCTTTCTCGACCTGCCATCGGATGCGCTGCCCGGCGATGAAGATATGCCTCGCTTCCAGACGATCCAGTATGGCGCGAGCGAACGCTTCGTCGTCTCGCCCGGCCACGAGGACGAAGGCCTCTTCGAAATGCCCGGCGGCGAGAGTGGACATCCCCTCTCGCCATTCTATCGCGCCGGCCACGAAGCCTGGGTGCACGGCGACCCCACGCCGTTCCTGCCGGGCAAAACCGAGCACACGCTTGTGCTCAAACCGTAGATTTCAACCGCGAATGGACGCTAATGAACGCGAATCGGATACCCCGGGCTGGGCTGGCATATGAATTGGCTGCGGAAAACGACTGTAGGCCATTGTTGCGATCAGAAAACGCTGCCGCAGCGCTTTCTGGCGCAACCCGACGGCCAACACGGCCTGCGGCCGTGTGCCGCGGTAGCGGCACAGTTTTCCAGCAGCCTATTCGCGTCCCTTCGCGTTAATTCGCGGTTAAAAAATCCGGGCCATCAATGGTTCAATTGCACGAATCTCTCTGCGTCATCCGCGGTGCAACAAAAGCGTTGAGCCCCGCGCGCTTTCGGCGCTAGCTCGGATGCCGCCGGCATGAAGAAAAAGAAATCCAGTTGTACGGTCTATTTCGCCAGCGAGCTCTTCACGCTCAAGCATCTGATCGGCAATGCCTGGCTGGCCGAGGCGATCTACGAGAAGTCCCACGGCCGCTACCGCTGCCTGCTCCCGCAGGATTTGGAAATGCGCAGCTCCACGCCCCGCAACATCCGCGACATGGACCTGCGCGCGCTCCTCGCCTGCGACCTCGCCCTCTTTAGCTTCGACGGCACCGAGCTCGATGCCGGCACCGTCGTCGAGTTCATGTTCGCCAAGTTCGCCGACATCCCCGCCGTGATCCTGCGCACCGACCTCCGCGCCGCAGGCGACGGCTCCGACCCATGGAACCTCATGGCGAGTTTTTATCCGCGCACCGCCAACGTCGTCATCGACAGCCTCGCCACCTACAAGACCACCTCCGTGCGCCGCCGCCGGCTCGACGAAGTGGTGCGCCTGGCCGGCCAGCACAGCTCGGCCGCCGCGCAACTCGCCTGTGAACAGATCGCCGGCGCCTGCGTGCGTGCGCTCGACCGCGTGCGCGAAATCAAGCCCATCATGCCCGGCTACGTCCGCGAGGAAGTGTACAACTGGCTCGCGCTCATGCCCGGCCTGCGCGGCAAACAACGGGCCCTGCGCAAGGAATTCGAAAAAGTCCTCGAACGCAAAGTGGACAAGGATTTGTTGTGAAGACCGGCGCCGAGCGCCGCCAAATCCCAAACTCCAGTTTTCAAACGCCAAAAAAAATTAGCCGGACTCAATCCTTTCAACCCAAGCGTGGCGCAGCCGGAATTTCAGTCCTTCAGCTCTTCAGCCTTTTTCTGCCTCACGGCTGCCGTTTGAAAAATACTCGCGTGATGGCAGTGCCAAGCCACAAGGCGCTCAAGTAGAGCGACGACCAGCCCATTCTTTGGGCGGCCAAAGCTGCCTTGTTGGTCACACCATAAACCCCGTTTTGTAGTTTCTTCATGCTTCTGCGCTAACTTGTTTTCAGCACGAAATATGCCGCAAAAAGCCTGGCGGTTTGAAATAAGCTGCGGGAAAGGTTCGGGGGTTAACCTATTAGATTGTTAAGCAAGAAACCCGTTTAGAGCGTGCGTTATTGGTAGGGCCCGTTGCCCTCAACGGGCCGACCGTGTCCGCCATAGCTTCAGCGGCGGCGGAAAACGCCGGGCGGCTGGGGGCAGCCGCCCCTACCTAGTTATCTGAATTCAAAACGCCCATCGCCCGTCCACCACACAAAAATCCTTCGTTTCGGCGAAATAAGTCGGTAGTCTGCTCATCTTGTGTAAGGTAAGGCCTCTGCCGTTCAACCCATCCCGCCATGGATCAAAACTTTGATGCCAAATTCGTCCACGACACCTTTCCCGAGCCGGCCATGCCGGCCTGTTCCGTCATCAAATTGCTGAAGGGGCAAAAGGCCCTGGTCACCGGCGCCAGCTCCGGCATCGGCAAGGCCGTCGCCATCGCGCTCGGCAACGCCGGCGCCGATGTGATGGTCAACTACGTCACCGGGCCGGAGGATGCCGAGGCCGTCGCCGCCGAGATCCGCGCCTGCGGTTCAACCGCCCTCATCCACCAGGCCAACGTGGCCAAGGAGGATGAGGTCGTGGCGATGTTCGATCGCATGCGGAAGGAATTCGGCACGATCGACATCTTGATCAACAACGCGGGCATCCAGAAGGACTCGCCCTTCGACCAGCTTTCGCTGGCCCAGTGGCAGCTCGTCATCGACGTCAATCTCACCGGGCAGTTCCTGTGCGCGCGCGAGGCCGTGCGCGAATTCAAGCGCCGCGGCGTACGCAAGGAAATCTCCTGCGCCGCGGGCAAGATCATTTGCATGAGCTCCGTGCACGAGGTCATCCCGTGGGCCGGCCACGTGAACTACGCGGCATCGAAGGGCGGCGTGATGCTCATGATGAAGAGCATCGCGCAGGAAGTCGCCCCGTGGAGAATCCGCGTGAACAGCATCGGCCCCGGCGCCATCCGCACCCCGATCAACACGGCGGCGTGGGACAATCCCGCGGCCTACCAGTCCCTGCTCAAGCTCATTCCCTACAAACGCATCGGGGAAGCCGACGAAATCGGCCGCGCCGCGGTGTGGCTCGCCTCCGATGAATCGGACTACATCACCGGCACGACCCTTTTTGTCGACGGCGGCATGACCCTTTATCCGGGATTTGAAACCGGCGGCTGAAACACATTTCCCACATGATTCAAGAAATCGGAATGATCCGCGGTTGTCGCAAAATGTACGACGCGCACAGGTCGGGGTTTATCCCCGACCTACAATTCGTGCGTTGAGTCCAAGACCGTCTCGGAACCCACGATGAACACCCCCGCGCTCGACCATGAGTGGCTCGAAGCCGACGGCCTCGGGGGCTTCGCGATGGGCACGGCGCACGGCGTGCGCACGCGGCGCTATCACGCCCTGCTGCAAGCGGCCTCGACCCCGCCGTCCGGGCGCTTCGTGCTGGTCAACGGCATGGACGTGTACGCGATCACTCCCGCCGGCAAATATGCGCTGAGCACCCAGCAATACACGCCGGGAGTGTTCGCTCCCGAGGGCTGCAAATACATCGAGTCGTTCACCCACGAGCCGTGGCCCACGTGGCGTTTCCGGCTGCCCGACGGCCTGGTGGTCGTGCAGGAAATTTTTGTGCCGCACGGCCGGCCGGCGGTGGTGGTGCGCTGGCGGCTCGAGGGCCAGGGCCTGGCCCAGCTCGAAGTCCGCCCGTTTTTCTCGGGGCGCGATCCGCATGCGCTGCACCATGAGAACGGTGCGTTTCGTTTCGATCCCGCAGCCACGCCCGGGGGCGGCTGGGCTTGGACTCCCTACGACGGTGTGCCGGCCATCGCGGTGAGCGCGACCGGCGACTATACGCACGATCCGTCGTGGTATCTAAAGTTTCACTACATGGAAGAAGCGGCCCGGGGCCTCGACTGCCTCGAGGACCTCGCCGCGCCGGGAGTTTTTGGGCTGCCCCTGAAAGCTTCCCGCGAGGCCGCGCTCATTTTTGCCGCGCCCGGGCTGGATGCGGCCCTCGCCGCCGAACTGGCCGCGGAGCCCGCCGGGGCGCTGGCCAGCCGCTGGGCCGCGGCGGAATCGACGCGCCGGGCGGCGTTCGCCACGCCGTTGCACCGGGCGGCCGACGCCTATCTCGCAAAGCGCGGCCACGGCCTCACGATCATCGCCGGCTATCCGTGGTTCGGCGACTGGGGCCGCGACACTTTCATCGCGTTGCGCGGCGTGTGCCTCGCGGCCGGACGAGTGGACGAGGCCGCAAAAATTTTACTGGAGTGGGCCGGCGCGGTTTCGGAGGGCATGCTGCCCAACTGTTTTCCCGACCGCGGCGAAACCCCAGGGTACAACTCCGTCGATGCTTCGCTTTGGTTCATCGTTGCGGTGCATGAATTGAAAGCCGCCATGGGCGCCCGCCTCGCCCCCGCCGATCGCGCGCGCCTCCACGCCGCGGCCGAGGCGATCCTGCATGGCTACAGCCAGGGCACGCGTTACGGGATCCACGCCGATGCGGACGGCCTGCTTTTTGCCGGCGCGCCCGGGGTGCAGCTTACGTGGATGGACGCCAAGGTCGGCGATTGGGTCGTGACGCCACGCATCGGCAAACCGGTCGAGGTCCAGGCGCTCTGGATCAATGCCCTGCACTGCGCCGCCGACTGGAATCCCGACTGGCTGCATCTGGCCACCACGGCCGAGGCATCGTTCAGCGAGCGTTTCTGGAATGAAGCCGCGGGCTGCCTCTACGATGTGATCGACGTGAACTTCGTCACTGGCGCGAATGACGCGAGCATCCGCCCCAGCCAGATTTTTGCCGCCGGCGGACTGCCGTTCCCCCTGCTCGACCAAGCGCGCACCCGCCAGGTCGTCACCGTGGTGGAGCAGCGCCTGCTCACCCCGCTCGGCCTGCGCACGCTCGACCCGGCGCACCCCGACTACCGGCCGTTTTATCGTGGAGGCGTGCTCGAACGCGACGGCGCCTATCACCAGGGCACCGTGTGGCCGTGGCTCACCGCCGCTTTCGTCGAAGCGTGGTTGCGGGCGAACGGCGCGACCCCCGGCAACAGTCAGATTGCCCGCGGGCGTTTCCTGGAGCCGCTGCTCGCCAATCTGCACGAGGCCGGCCTCGGCCATGTTTCCGAAATCGCCGACGGCGAGCCACCGCACACCCCGCGCGGCTGTCCGTTCCAAGCCTGGTCGGTCGGCGAATGCCTCTGGTTGGTCCAGTTTCTCAACTCTGCTCCATCATGATCATTAACGAAAAACTCGAAGCTCTCCGGCGGCGCATTGAACACGAGGACAACCTCGTGAACCAGCGCCTCTCGTGGTTGGTGGCAGCCCAAGCCTTCATGCTCACCGCCTTCGCCATCTCGCTCAATGCGCCGCCGACGTCGCGCCTGCCGGCCTACGCGGCCGCCAACAGCGCCCTGATCGCGCTCCTGCCCTACGTGGCCATTGCCTGCATCGTCATCATCTGGCTCACCCTGGCCGGTGCGATCTGGTCGATGAAACTTCTGCGTGCCCAAGCGGCGGCCATCACCCTGCCCAGCGATATCCCGGTGCAGAGCAAATCCGCCATTCGCGGCCTGGGACTTGCGGCACCGATAGGAATCCCCATTGTGTTTCTCATATTCTGGGTGGTGGTTATCGTGGCGGGCAGCGGTGCCAGCGCGCACCCCGTCTATTGATCGCACCATGATTCCTCCGGAAGATTCCCCCGCCCCTCCTCGCACCGCCGAGGAACAACGCCTCGCGGAAGACCGCGATCGCACGAAAAACTGGAAACGCTGGGGGTCCTACCTGGCCGAGCGCCAGTGGGCCACCGTGCGCGAGGATTATTCCGCGAATGGCACCTGCTGGGATTATTTTCCGCACGACCACGCGCGCAGCCGGGCCTATCGCTGGGGCGAGGACGGCCTGCTCGGCATCACCGACCGCGAATGCCGCCTGTGCTTCTCCGTCGCGCTGTGGAACGGTCGCGACCCGATCCTGAAGGAGCGCCTGTTCGGTCTCACCGGCCCCGAGGGCAACCACGGCGAGGACGTAAAGGAGCTCTATTATTACCTCGATGCCACCCCCACGCATTCGTGGATGCGCGCACTCTACAAATATCCGCAGGCGGAATTTCCGTATGCGCGGCTGGTGGAGGAAAACCGCCGCCGCGGCCTGCAAGCCGGCGAGTTTGAGGTGCTCGACACGGGCGTCTTCGACGACAACCGCTACTTCGACGTGTCCGCCGACTATGCCAAGGTTGATCCCGACCATCTGCTCATCCGCCTCACCGTGGCCAATCGCGGGCCCGAGGCCGCGGTGTTGCACCTGCTGCCAACGCTTTGGTTCCGCAACATGTGGACGTTTGGCTGCACGCGCGAAGGCGTTAAACAGAAACCGCAACTGCGCCTCGCCGGCGCCGACACGCTTTCCGCCGAACACGAGAGCCTCGGCCGCTATGCGCTGCAGTTCGCCCCGTCCTCCGGCGGCATCCGCCCCACGCCCCTTTTCACCGAGAACGAGACCAACAACCAGCAACTTTTTAATTCACCCAACGCCTCGCCGTACGTGAAGGACGCGTTCCACCGTTATATCGTCAAGGGCGAGGAGGCCGCGGTGAATCCCGGGCGCACCGGAACCAAGGCCGCGCTCCATTATGTTTTGGAAATTCCCGCGGGCGGCGAGCAAACCGTGGAGCTGCAATTATACCTCCCGGAAAAAAATCCGCCGGTGGCCTTCGGCGCGAAATTTGCCGGCGAGATGACGCGGGCCCGCGGCGAGGCGGATGAATTTTACCGCGCGATCATCCCTTCCACCACCACGGCGGACGAACGCAACGTCATCCGCCAGGGCTACGCCGGGCTGCTCTGGTCGAAGCAGTTTTATTATTACGTCGTCGATCACTGGCTCGACGGCGATCCCGCCACCGTGCCCCCGTCGGAAAGCCGCAAGCTGGGTCGCAATCACGACTGGCGGCACCTTTACAGCCGCGACATCATCTCGATGCCTGACAAGTGGGAGTATCCGTGGTTTGCCGCGTGGGACCACGCCTTCCACATGCTGGTGATGGCGCGCGTCGACCCGGATTTTGCCAAGCAGCAGCTCGTGCTCTTCCTGCGCGAATGGTACATGCACCCCAACGGACAGATCCCCGCGTACGAATTTGCCTTCGGCGATGTGAATCCGCCCGTGCACGCGTGGGCCTGCTGGCGCGTTTACAAGATCGCCGACGAGCGCGGCCACCGCGACCGGGATTTTCTCGAAAGCGTTTTCCAAAAGCAGCTCCTCAACTTCACCTGGTGGGTCAACCGCAAGGACGCCGACGGGAAAAATCTTTTCGCCGGCGGGTTCCTCGGGCTCGACAACATCGGCGTGTTCGACCGGGGCCAGCCGATCCCCGGCGGCGGCCAGCTTCGCCAGGCCGACGGCACGGCCTGGATGGCATTTTATGCGGCGACGATGCTCTCCATGGCGCTGGAGCTCGCCTACCACGACGACCACGTCCACGTCGCCTACGAGGACATGGCGTCGAAGTTTTTCGAGCACTTCGTGCAGATCGTCGATGCCATGAACACCGCCGGCGGCACCGGCCTGTGGGACGAGCTGGACGGATTTTATTACGACCAGATCGACTTTGGCGCCTACACGATGCCGCTCAAGACGCGCTCGGTGGTCGGCTTGCTGCCGCTCATCGCCGTCGAGGTGCTCGATCGCGATCTCATCGACCGCCTGCCCGGTTTCAAGAAGCGCTACGAGTGGTTCCAGCGCCACCGTCCCGATCTTGCGCACCACATCACCTATTGCGCGGAGGATTGCGATCTCGGCCACCGCAAAATCCTGCTCGCCCTGCCCTCGCGCGAACGCCTGGTGCGCGTGCTGCGCTACCTGCTCGATGAAACGGAGTTTCTTTCGGCCCACGGCCTCCGCAGCGTCTCGAAGTGCCACGAGCGGGCGCCGTTCGTTTTCCGCGCCGATGGCCAGGAGCTGCGGCTTGATTACGCGCCCGCCGAGGCCACCTCTCCTCTCTTCGGCGGCAATTCCAACTGGCGCGGGCCGATCTGGTTTCCCATCAACTACCTTTTGGTCGAAGCCCTCGAACGCTATCATGCTTACTACGGCGATTCGCTGCTGGTCGAAATGCCCGTCGGTTCCGGGCACATGCTCAACCTCTGCGATGTCGGCCAGGAAATCGCCCGCCGCCTCGGGTCGATCTTCCTCGCCGACGCCAACGGCCGCCGCCCCGTGCACAGCGATTGCCAGCGCTACGCCGATGACCCTCATTTCCGCGACCTCGTGCTTTTCTACGAATATTTCCACGGCGACAACGGCCGCGGCGTCGGCGCCAGCCACCAAACGGGCTGGAGCGCCCTCGCCATCCGCCACCTTGAAGACCTCGCTCGGCTGCGGCAGAAGTGATGCACAAAACAGCCTGATAAAACAAGGTAAGGCGCGAACACCGAGACTATGCCCTCGTTGCCGCGGGACGCGCCGCGCCCTTCCCAAGCCATTTTATTTTAACAGAAGGTCGCAAAGGAAACGAAGCGACTGGCATCGGCTCGCACCAAATTTTCAGGCAGGCTCTGTTTTTGCCTTTGATGGTGAATTTCACGCGACTCTTCGCGATCTTCTGTTCAAAATCATATCCTACCCTGATGAAACGTTTGCTCACCCTCGCCCTCCTTGCCGCCCTGGTCGCCGGCCCCCTGCGGGCTGAAAAAAAGCATCCCAACGTCGATCTCGAAAGCGAAATGCCGGCCGATGCCCGCCACCTAAAAATCGGCGATGCCGCGCCGGATTTTTCCCTGCTCGGCGTGGATGGAAAAACTTACACGCTGGCCGATTTCAAGGATGCGCCACTGCTCATGGTCGCGTTTCTTTCCAACCACTGTCCCTACTCACACGCGGCAGAAACGCGGTTGCTGCCGCTGTACGCCGAAATGAAGAACCAGGGCCTGGCGCTCGTGGCAATCAACCCCAACAGCCCCGCAGGCGTCGGCCTCTCCGAACTGGGCTACAGCAAATACAACGACACCTACGACGAAATGAAGCTCTATGCGAAGGACCGCGGCTTCACTTTTCCCTACCTGAACGACGGCGACACCCAAAAAACCGCGAAAGCCTATGGCTGCCTCTGCACGCCGCACATCTTCATCTTTGATCACGACCGGAAACTGGTCTACGCGGGGCGCCTCGATGACTCGCCCTATGCCGATCCTTCGACCGTCACGGCCTTTGACGCCCGCGATGCCATTGTCGCCCTGCTCGCCGGGAAGCCGGTACTGGTGCCCATGACCAAGCCGTTCGGCTGCTCGACCAAGTGGGCCGAGAAAAAAGGCGCCATCGCCAAGGCGAACGCGAAATGGGAGAGCACCCCCGTGACGATGGAACCGATCGACGAGGCCGGCGTGGCCGTCCTGGTCAAAAACGACACGAAGCAACTCCGCCTGATCAACGTCTGGGCCACCTGGTGCGTGCCCTGCGTCGAGGAGTTTCCTGATTTGGTTTCGCTCATCATCCAGCTCCAGAATCGAAACTTCGAGCTGATCTCGATCAGCCTCGATGATGAAGCGGCCCAGTCAAAGGCGCTGCAATTCCTCCAAAAGCAGCACGCCGCCCTGCCCAACCGGTTGAAACGGGTCCTGGAAAATGAAGGGCGTACGACCGACAACTATCGTTTCACCGGGAAGATCGACTCACTGCAAAAAAACCTCGATGCCGAGTGGCTCGGCCCGGTTCCATATACGCTCATTGTCGCTCCCGGGGGTAAAATTATTTACCGCCACCTCGGCTCGATCGACCTGGCGGGAGTGCGAGCCAAGCTCATCGAGCAACTCGGGCCCTATTACAACCCGGCGACAAATAATTGAAACTGCTTTGATTTAAAGCGCGCCAGGGCAATGTTACATTATTGTTGGGACAGCATACCTGTTTATACAAATGTGTCTTTTAAGTCATTGATGCAGGATTTTTGCGCAATTTGTAGATGGAGCGGTGACGGTCATGTCACATCCGCGTAACGCCGCCGATAGTCGGTCACAGAATTGTGTCATGGGAAAAACACCCCTCCGACTGGCAGCCATCGTTTCACCAGGAAGCTCGATTCGCGGCAAAACCATTGCTGTCGTCCGGCCTGGCTCAAAAAATTGGTTTATTGCACCCATCCGCCAGTCGCTTGCACCGGCGCGAGTTCGCCGCGGCGCGTGACCACGCGGCCAATGCGCGGCGCGTGGCATCGTTGGTCTTCGGCTGGGGCAGCATCAACTCCGCCGTTGCGGCCGCGCCATCCGACTGCATCGGCGCATCGATGAGGGCGAGCGCGACGAATTCATGCCGCAGCGTTTCTCCTTCGTTTTCGCCCGCCGTCACGTTGGAGGACAAGCCGCCGCCGAGCAGGGCCACGTGCACATCGTAGTTGCCCGGGGATTTTTCCGCCCGCAAAAATTTCACACGGCAATGTCCGCTGGCCGGGTCGTAACTCACGGCAAACAAGCCCGCGATGGTGTCCGACGCCCCGGGCACGGAAGACGGATGCCACTCCGCGCCGTCACGCACGAAGCACGGCGTGTAAACCGAGCCTCCGTTCCATGATCCGGCGAGGTCATACTGCCGCTGCGTGAACTGGCGCGAGGCGAAACGGTCGGGCCAGCCGAGGTTGTCCCAGTAGTTGACGTGAAACGCCACCGGCACGAAGTCGTGCCACAGGCCGGGTTCATCGCGCAGCCCGGCCAGCCAGCGCTCCGCCGGCGGACAACTGCTGCAGCCTTCGCTCGTGTAGAGTTCGACCAACGCCGTTTGCCGCGCGCCGCTGGCAAAACGCCATGGTTCGGCCCGCGCAGCCACCGCAGCCATGAGCAAAAGCCAGAGGAGTTTCATACAGGATTGAGGCCGATCATGGCGGTATTATTCCGCAGGCCGTGCATCAATTTGCCAAACAGGATTGTAGGTCGGGGTTTATCCCCGACAGGTCGGGCGTAAAGCCCGACCTGCCATTCCCACCAAACTGACCCACGACTTTGAATCCACGCGGCTCGACAATTGCCGCCATCCATCTTTGGTTCACCTGCCGCATGCCCGCGCCCGCCCAACGCCCCGGACTCCTCCTCGCCGACCGCTGGAACGACTACCAGCTCCTCGATTGCGGCGACGGCTTGAAACAGGAACGCTGGGGCAAGTTCACCCTCGTGCGCCCCGACCCGCAGGTCCTCTGGCCACGACATGGTTCGACTCCGCTCACCACAGGCGGTTCGACCGGGCTCACCACAGGAGGCGCCGCGCCCGGCGCGAGTTGGGAAAACTGGGACGGTTTCTACCAGCGCAACGAGCGTGGCGGCGGCGGATGGGAATTCCGGCGTCCGCTGCCCGAGTCGTGGACCGTGCGCTACACGCCGCTCGGGCTCACCTTCAAAATCCGCCCGACCAGTTTCAAGCACACCGGGCTTTTTCCCGAACAGGCGGTGAACTGGGATTGGCTCTCGCAAAAAATAAAAACCGCCGGTGGTGAGCAACGTCGAACCATCTCCGTGCTCAATCTCTTCGGCTACACCGGCGCGGCCACCTGCGCCGCGGCGGCCGCGGGCGCGAGCGTCTGTCACGTCGATGCGGCCGAGGGCATGGTCAAGTGGTGCCGCGAAAACGCCACGCTCAGCGGGCTCGCCGACGCGCCCATCCGCTACCTCGCGGACGATTGCCTGAAATTCGTCCGCCGCGAGCAGCGCCGCGGCCACCGTTACGACGCCGTCATCATGGATCCGCCCACCTACGGACGCGGCGGCGAGGGCGAGCTCTGGCGGCTCGAAGACCATCTCTGGCCGCTGCTCACCGAGTGCAAAAAAATCCTCAGCGACCAGCCGTTGTTTTTTCTCATCAACGCCTACACCGCGCGTCTCTCGCCCACCGTCGTCGCCAACCTCCTCGCCGGGCTGTTGGCCGACCGCGGCGGCACGATCACCGCCGGCGAGGTGGGCTTGCCCATTGCCGCGGATGGTAAAATTCTCCCCTGCGGCATCTACGGCCGCTGGGAAATGTGAGCCTCACTCAGCCCGCAGGTTTGCCACCGGCTGAAGTCGCCGCCGGTGATTCGACCTTGCCCTCCATCGGCGGCGCTCCCGGGCCCAGGTGCTTCGCCAGGAACGCCTCGATGGACTTAAACTCCTGGAGGCGCGCCTCATTGCTGAAAAAGCCGTGCCCTTCGTTGGAAACGAAGAGCGATGCGGGCGGATGACCGGCCGCTTCGAGGGCGTTGATCATCAGGCGCGCCTGCTTGGGCGGAACGATTTTGTCGTCCTTGCCTTGGATGATGAGCACGGGTGCGGTGATTTTGTCCGCAAAATTCACCGGCGAGATCGACTTCAGGAATTCCTGCTCGTTTTTTAGATCACCAACCTGCCGGTCCCAATACTCCCGGGCAAATTTTTCTTCCTCGTCGTTCAAGCCGTTGCCCAGGGCCAGCCAGTCGGTCACTCCCGCGATGGAAATGCCGCAGCAATAGAGGCCGGGGTTGTGTCCCAGCTCGAAAAGGGCGGAATAGCCGCCGTAACTGGCGCCGACAATCGCAATATGCCTGGGATCGGCCAGTCCTGTGTTGATGGCCCAGCGCGTACCGTCCTCGATGTCATTCTCGATGCCGCGGCCAATTTCGTGGCGGCCTTTCAAGTAAAACTCCTCTCCATAACCGGGTGAACCACGGTAGTTCATTTGCAGCACCGCATAGCCCCGATTGGCGAGCATTTGCACGAGCGGGTCAAATTCTCGCACATCACGCGCCGCCGGGCCGCCATGGGGCACGACGACCAAGGGAAGATTCCTGTGCGGCCGACCGGGCGGCAGCGTAAGATAGCCATGGATGAGCTGGCCGTCGCGCGCCTGGTATTTAATGGGATCCATCGAGGCCATGAGCCCGGGCTTGATCCAGCCCATGAGGGAACCGATGGGGGTCAGGGTTTGATCGGTGGTATCAAAAAGATAGTAGGTGCCGGGATCCTGGTCGGAAAATGCGAGCACGAGCATGCGCTTTTCGTCCCGGGTGCGGCTCGCGATCAGGTTAACCGTGTTCGGCAGCGCCGCATCAATCGTCTTTTGATCAGCCGCAAATTCAGAATCAAACCAACGCACCCGGGGACCCTCGGTCAGGTAATACACGCCGACCAGCATCTGCTTTCGCCTGGAAAATATCGGCTGGTCGAAGGCAATGCCATCGATGCTTGGGATCAAACCTTCCCTCTGCCCGACGTCGTAGTGCGGGTCATCCATTACCATGCGGCCCAACGCGCCGGTGGCCGGGTCGAAGGGATAAATCGCCCAACGCCCTTTCGCGGAAAGGGCGGAAACATAAAGGTTTTTTTCCCAACAATCGAAGCCCAGCATCTGGATTGCGCCACGCGACTCGTCAGGTGGGGCCAGGGCCTGCCACGGCGCTTGTTCGTTCTTACGATAAATAAAGCCGACCTTAAAGTTATCCGTGAACGTGACGCCCAGGCGGACGCAGCCCTTCTGGTCCACCCCCCACCAGACAACATTGCCCGGGTTCTTGACCACGGTGGCATAGTCGCCGTTGAGCGTGCAAACTTTCACCACATCCGGATAAAGCCGGTCTTTCCCCTGGTTGGTGCCTCGGTCGAGCATGAGGATATTTTGGTCGGCATCCTCAAAACTGTAGATTGTTTCGCTCGCAAAAAGTTCGCCGCCGCTCTCGTTGTCCGACAGACTTGCATCAATGCCGCTGAGGGCCTTCGAGCGCCGGCCATCGCGATCCACCGCCGTCACTCCGCTGATGATTTGATCCCAGAATGCCGTGGTGAAAATTACCCGCCGATCACTGATCCATTTGAATGAAACGACCTCCCTGGACGCTCCAAATTCATTGTAGGCTCCGAATACTGGCACGACGCCGGGATCGATGTTAGTGGTCTGCTGGTCCTGCAGGTCGCGAAAAAACAGCGTCATCTTCCCTTCGTTCTCCCGCAGGAAGGCAACAAACTGGCCGTCGGGCGAAAGCTGCATGTGCAAAAACTCCGGCCCGCGCGCGAAATCTTCGATCGGAATATGCTCAGCCGCCTGCAACGCGGCCCCGAGCGCCAAAACCGCTGCCGCCCATTGGGGTAATTTCATGGCAAATGGATAACCTGCCATGAGTTTTGGGTGCGGCAACTGGTTTGGGAATTTCATGGGTAAGCGGAGGGGCGGTGTCATGATTTCCACATGCTGCAATAGCTTTGCATATCGCCGCCGGATGCTTTGCGCTTTCCCGCTTCTCCGCTTTACGCTTTTCCCGGCCAATGCCCTCACTCCCTGAATCCTACTTCACCCGCGCCAACGAACTCCTCGCCCGCGCGTGGGCCACCAACGCCCCCGTCCTCGCCCGCCTCGCCCCCGTCCTCGGCGAGTGCGTCGCACGCGGCGGCGTCATCCACACCTTTGGCAGCGGCCACAGCGAGCTCGTCTCGCGCGAAATTATCGGCCGCGCCGGCGGGCTCGTCTGCGTCACCGGCATCATCGACCCCACCGCCGGCTTTGTCGAAAACCTCGCCGGCTACGGCACGCGGCTCGCCGCGCGCTACGACCGCCAGCACCAGCTCCTGTCCGGCGAGGTGCTCATCGCCATTTCCAATTCCGGCAAAAACTGCGCGCCCATCGAGGTCGCCCTCTACGCCAAACAAAAAGGCCTCACCGTTGTGGCGCTCACCTCCCTCGCCATGTCGCAGGCCACGCCCAGCGAGCATCCCAGCGGAAAAAAGCTGGCCGACGTCGCCGACCATGTGCTCGACAATGGCGGCTTGCCCGGCGACGCCATCGTGGAAGTTGCTGAAGGCGTTCAGGCGGGGCCCACCAGCACGCTGATCGGCTGCTCCGTGCTCAACTGGTTGATGCTCGGGACCATCGACTGGCTGAAACAACACAAGCACCCGCTGCCCGTTTTGCGCAGCCAGAATATTCCCGGCGCCATCGAGCACAACCGCGACCTCGCGCAAAAATACAAGGGCCGCCTCAGTCGCCAGTTGGCGTGAGGGTTTTCGCCCGGACCACCGGTCTTTTTGCAAACACCCTGGGTCGCTCTCCCTTTTGTTTATTCAGCCCATTCAGTCTAAATTCACCCCATGAAAATAGGCATTGACGGCGGTGGCACCAAGACCGAGTGCATCATGATCGATGCGCGCGGCCGAGTCGTCGCCCGCCACACCGCACCCGGTTGCAACCCAAGCATCACCGGCCCCGAACGCGCCCGGGACGTCCTGCGCGCCGCGCTGCGCGGTTTGGCCATCGGCCAGTCGCCACCGGTCATCGCCCGCACGCTGCTCTGCATGGCTGGCAGTCGCGCGTTCTGGCAGGAAGCGGCGGCCACCCTCGCCAAGGAAAAGATTTACGGCCGGGTCGATATCGTTGATGACTCGCTCCCCGTGCTTGAGCTGGCCACTGAAGGCGGATCCGGCCTCGTGCTTCACACCGGGACCGGCTCGTTTGTCGCCGCGCGCGACTCGGACGGAAAAATTCACTATGCCGGCGGGCTCGGCTGGCGCCTCGGCGATCCGGGCAGCGGCTACGAACTCGGACGTCTCGCCATTGTGCAGGCGCTGATCGAGCTGCAAGGCTGGGCGCCGCCCTCGCGTCTCACCAAAATTGTGCGCGACGCCACGCAGCTGGCCGACGCCGGCGCCATCACGCGTTTCATTTACCAAAATAACGAGCCCAACCAGCAGATCGCCGCCCTCGCACCAGCCGTGATCCACCTCGCCGCCGAGGGCGATCAGGTCGCGCACCAGCTCATCCTCGATGCGTGCCAGCCGCTGCTCGACCTCGCGCAACGGGTCGCCACAAAACTTTTTCCCGATGTGCCGCCCAAGCAGCTCCGCGCGGGCCTGAGTGGGCCCATTCTGACCCACCCGGTCATCGTCACCGCACTCTCTTCGCGTTCGCTCCTGCCGCTCTTCGCCCTCACCGAGCGGCCGATCGAAGGCGTGCGGCGGCTCCTGATGAAACGCTAGGAGCTGTTTTTTCGCCGCGGATCGCGCGGATAAAAACGGCCACGATTTTTAACCACTTATGGCCACTTATAGACACTTATGCGTTCGATTCAGATTGCTGAAAAACTGTGCTGCGAACACAGCACACGCTGCACGGCGTGTAGTCCGTCGAAATCAGCGCTCATCAGTGTTCGTAAGTGGTTAAAAAAAATCTAATCCGATATTCGCGTCCATTCGCGGTTAAACAATCTGAGTCAAATCCGTGCAATCCGCGGTAATTTTTTCTTTGTGCCTGTCTGATCCGCGGCAACATTTCCACCTGTTTCACTGTTTATGCCAGTCGCAACCGGATCCATTGAAATTCTCTCCGAGGCCGGGTGGCGCGCCAGGCAGCGCGCCCACGAGGCCCGCGTGCGCGCGTGGACCGATCCGCATCAGGCGCGCGCGGCGCGCGGCGAGAAACATCCGGTCCATGATTTTCTTTTCGATTACTACTCGTTTCGTCCGGCCTGGCTGCGGCGCTGGCACCCGGGACCGGATGTCGTGCTCGCGGGCGGCGGCGCCCGCGAATTTCTACGTTGGTCCGAATACCGGGAAACCTCCGACGGCGTGATGATCGACCCGGCCGCGCTGCCGCCCAAGCGGCGCGAGTTCGTCGCGTGGCTGCGCGATCTGCTCGTGGCGGTGCAGGCCCGGCCGGCATTTTTCGGCTGCCACGGGCTGCATGAATGGGCGATGGTTTACCGCCTGCCGCCGGAGGAAATCCGCCATGGCGCCTGGCCGCTGCGTTTTCCGCCCGGCGAACTGGCCCGGATCGTCGAGGGCCTGCCGGTGTGCTGCACGCACTTTGACGCATTTCGTTTTTTCACACCCGCCGCGCGGCCGCTCAACCGCACGCAGCCCTCGCGCGCGACCGTGCCGGAGCACGAGCAACGCGGCTGCCTGCACGCAAACATGGATCTCTATAAATGGGCGTTCAAACTCGCACCCTTCACCCCCAGCGAGTTCATCGCCGACGGCTTTGCGCTGGCGCGCGATATCCGCGAGGTGGACATGCGCGCGAGCCCCTATGATTTTTCCGCGCTCGGTTTTGCACCGGTCAAAATCGAAACGCCCGGCGGCCGCGATGAGTACGAACGGCACCAGCGCGTTTTCGCCGCTCGCGCCGATCCGCTGCGGGCCCGGCTCCTCGCCTTGTGCCGGCGGCTGCTGGCCGGCTAATTCGCCCCGGCCAACACGCCGATCATGACCTCTTCTTCCTCTTCCTCGTTTTCTTCCTCCGGCAGCTCTTCGAGTGGGGCAAAGCGCTCTGAGGCAAACCCGAGCTCTTCCGAACCGGCGTGAAATGGATCGGGCGGATTGTGCAATTCCTCGAGCAGCAGGCCGACGGTCGCGGTCTCCCCACCTTTCACGACCTTCTCGCGGCCGAGAAACACCTCGCGGACCGTGTAAACCTTTCCCTTCACCGGCAGCTGCGTGTAAATCGCCAGGATGAACTGGGGAAACGCATCGTTGATGCAGACGACTTTCTGGCCTTTGATCATAGGTGCAAGAAAAGCGGAAAGAGGAAAACAATAACAGGAAATTAGGAAATTGGAAACTCGCGACCTCTTTGGGTGTTTTTTGCTCTTCCCGTTTTACAGTTTTCCGCCTTTCCGATTTCCGCTTTTTACTCGATCCGTCCCTCGTCGAAATCGATCAGGTCGGGCACGTTTTTGATTTCGCCAATGCGGTCGGCGCAGCCCATCGCTGTAAGTGCCTCCTGGAGAAACTCCTGGCCGGCCGGCGTCAGGCCCTTTTGCACGAGTTCGCGATTCCACTTGGCCGCGCGCACGTCGGCGGGAAGCAACGCGCGCAGCTTTTCCTCGATTTCCCCGTCGGTCGCCGATTCGAAGACGATCTTTTCGACCGCACCGGGATCGAGGCCGAGGTGCAGGCAGAGGAACCGGTCGATCCCACGCTTGTAGTTTTTCGCGTAGCTCGGCGGCAGCGCGCCGTGCTGTTTGACGTAGCGGCACTTCGCCAGGAACCGCGGCAAATACAGCAATCCCGTCGCCGCGTGCGGCACATACGGCGAGGGCAGGCAGGTGAGCACGGCGCCGGTCGAACCAGGGATGGGTTTGGAAGGCATGGGAGAGTCTTACTTTAACCGCGAATAAACCCTGCTTCGTTTGTCGACAAGCCGAGGTTACAAAAAAGCAACCGCAGATGGACGCCGATAAACGCAGATTTTTAAGTCCACGAGACGAGAGTGACTGCGACTCCGGCAATTATTCATCAGCCTTGAAACCGAAAGCGAATTTATTACCAGTTTCCTGGCTTTTGGCTTTTCCAGAACCTAATCCGCGTTCATCTGCGTCCATCTGCGGTTAAAAAGACTCCCCTCTTATCCGTTGCTCACCCGCCGATGTAGCTCATCTCGACTTTTTCGCGAGAGTCGCCAGCGGCCAGAAGTTCGGCGCGTTCCTCGCTGTAGCGATCCCGCCGGCCATGCCAGACGCGGGAGATAAAATGCTCCAGCCCGGCATCGTCCGCACCCGCGCGCAGCGCGCCGAGCGCGTCCCAGCCCAGCGACGTGAACAGGCAGGTGTAAAGCTTGCCGTCGGCCGAGAGACGCGCGCGATGGCAGTCGCGGCAGAACGGTTCCGTCACCGAGCTGATGATCCCGACCTCGCCGCGGCCGTCGGCATAGCGGTAGCGCCGGGCCACCTCGCCGCGATAGGCGGGCGTGAGCGGTTCGATCGGCCAGGCCGCGGAGATTTTTTCCACGATCTCGCGCGCGGGCACGACCAGTCCGGGCCGCCAGCCATTGGTCCGGCCCACGTCCATGAATTCGATAAAGCGCAGCGTCAGCCCGCGCTCGCGGAAATACGCGCAGAGATCCAAAATGCCCCCGTCGTTAACGCCGCGCTGGACGACGCAGTTGATCTTGACCGGCAGACCGGCCGCCACCGCTGCGTCAATGCCGCGCAGCACGCGCTCCCCGCCGAGACCGCGGCCGTTGAGCTGCGCAAAGGTCGCATCATCGAGCGAGTCCACACTGATATTGAGGCGGTCGAGCCCGGCCTCGCGCAATTCGGGCGCAAATTTTTCCAGGAACCATCCGTTGGTCGTCAGCGCCACCTCGGGCACGCGCACCTCGCGCTTAAGCGCACGGACGATCTCCGGCACGTCCGGCCGCAACAGCGGCTCGCCGCCGGTCAGGCGGATCTTTTGCACGCCGAGCGCCACGAACGCCCGCGCGAGCCGCGTCAACTCGCCGGGCGTCATGAGCTGCGCCTCGCGCAAAAACGCATGCCCGGGCCCGAACACTTCCGCCGGCATGCAGTAGGGACAGCGGAAGTTGCAACGGTCGGTGAGCGACACGCGCAGGTCGTGCAGCGGGCGGTTGAACTGGTCGCGGACGGCAGCGGGCATTTGAACCACAGAGACACAGAGAACACGGAGAAGCAAAGCCAGAGATGCATTTCCTCCGTGCTCTTCGTGTCTCCGTGGTTCAATCTCACCCCATGCTCACCCCCGCGGAAGCCGAAGCAATCATCCTCGCCAGCACCCCACCGATGCCCACCGAGGACGTGCCGCTGGCCGAGGCGCATGGCCGGGTGCTGCGCGCAAATGTGCGCGCCGACCGCGACTTGCCGCCCTTCGACCGCGTGATGCTCGACGGTTATGCGCTTCGCGCCGCCGCCTGGGCCACAGGCACGCGGACCTTCCGCGTCACCGGTTTGCAGGCGGCGGGCATGATCCCGCAAAAACTCGCGGCAGGCGACGCGTGCATCGAGATTGCCACCGGGGCTGCCCTGCCGGAGGGCGCGGACTGCGTCGTGCCCTACGAGGACACGACGCGCAACGGTGAGACGGCGACCCTTTCCGCCACGACAAAACTTGCGCCCGGCCATGCCGTGCACCGCCGTGGCAGCGACTACGCTGCGGGCACGGTCATCGTGCCCGCCGGCACGCTCCTCACCGGCCGCGAAATCGCCGTCGCCGCCGCGTGCGGTTGCGCCGCGCTGGCCGTCAGCACATCACCGAAGATCGCCGTCATTGTCACAGGCGACGAACTCGTGGATGTCGGCGCGGAGGTCGGGCCGCACCAGCTCCGCCGCAGCAACGACTACGCCTTGCGCGCCGCGCTTCATGCCGCCGGCTGGCCGCGCGTCGAGCGGTTCCACCTGCACGACATGCGCCACGAAATCGAGCACACGCTCTGGCATATCCTGGCCGAGTTCGACGTCGTGTTGCTCACCGGCGGCGTGTCGAAAGGCAAATTCGATTTTCTGCCCGCCGTGCTGGCCGAGCTCGGCGTGCAGAAAAAATTCCAGGGCGTGGCCCAGCGCCCGGGCAAGCCGCTCTGGTTCGGCCTCAGCCAGCGGGCGCGCCCGGTCTTCGCGCTGCCGGGCAATCCCGTTTCAAGTTACACCTGCCTGCATCGCTACGTGCTGCCCGCGCTGGCCAAGGCCGCGGGGGCGCCGCCCGGCGCGCCGCGCCTGGTCACACTCGCGGCGCCGGTGACCTTCAGGCCACCGCTTGCGTATTTTCTCCCGGTGAAAATCAGCAGCACCCCGGCAGCCGGGCTGCTGGCCACACCGGAGGCCGTGAATACGTCCGGCGACTTCGCCGGACTCGTGGACACGGACGGTTTCATCGAATTGCCCGCCGGGCAGGACGAATTTCCCGCGGGCACCGTGGCGCGGTTCTGGAAGTGGGTTTAGTCAAACCCAACACCCAATTACTAAATACCAATTACCAGCTACAAAATCCTTTGCGCCCTGGCGCCTTGGCGTTGAAGCTACTCTCATGTTTTCCCACCTTGATGCGCAGAACCGCCCACAGATGGTCGGCGTCGGCAACAAGCCGGTGACGCACCGCACGGCGCACGCCGTGGCGGTCGTCGCGCTGCCGCCCGCGCTCGCGGCCCTGTTGCACGACGGTGAAATCCAGAGCCCGAAGGGCCCGCTGTTCCAGACCGCCATCCTCGCCGGCGTGATGGGCGCGAAAAAAACCAGCGAACTCATCCCGCTCTGCCATCCGCTGCCGCTCGAGGATTGCAAAATTGAAATCGAGCCGTCCGCGACCAACGGCATGACGGAAGTCGCGATCCACTGCCGCGTGCAGACGCACGCCAAGACCGGCGTCGAGATGGAGGCGCTCACCGGTGCGACCGTGGCCGCGCTCGCGCTCTACGACATGGGCAAGGCCGTGAGCCACGGCATTGAAATCAAAAGCGTGCGCCTGCTCGAAAAAACCGGCGGCAGCAAAGCAAAGGCTGAAAAGCTGAAGGACTGAAGGCTGAAAGCACCCTCCTTGAATCCGCGTCCATCTGCGTTTATCTGCGGATAAATCAACCATGACCAAGACCATCCGCGTGCAGTATTTTGCCCTGCTGCGCGACCAGCGCGGGCTGGCCGATGAAAAGCTCGCGACCGCCGCGGACACACCCGCCGGGCTTTATGCCGAACTGCGCGCCCGGCACGGTTTCACCCTGCCCGTGGAGCAACTGCGCGTGGCCATGAACGACGAATTCGCGCCATGGGATGCGCCACTGCATGATGGCGATGCGCTGGTTTTTATCCCGCCAGTGGCCGGCGGCTGATCTCAGGTTGTCATGTTTAAAATTTCACCCACTCCGTTCGACCTCGACCGCCTGCGCCGCGAGCTCGCGCACCCGCGCGCGGGTGCGCTCGCGACGTTCGAGGGCTTGGTTCGCGACCACAACGATGGCCAGCCGGTACGGTCGCTCGAGTACGAGGCGTTCGTGCCGCTCGCAGAAAAGGAAGGCGCGCGCATCCTTGGCGAGGCCCGGGAGAGGTTTTCTCTTCTCGGCGCGATTTGCTTCCACCGCACGGGACATCTGCGCATCGGCGACCTTGCGGTGTGGGTGGGCGTGACGGCTGAACATCGCGCCGCGGCCTTCGATGCCTGCCGCCACATCATCGACGAGGTGAAAGCCCGCGTGCCGATTTGGAAAAGAGAGCACTACGCCGGTGGCGCGAGCGCCTGGGTCAACGGCGCCACGCGCGGCGAGTCCGCCGCATCCGTTCCGCCAAATTTCGGTTGAGCTGCGGCAAAAGCCGGTGTAGGTTAAAAATTCACGGACGTTGCCAAAAATCCGCTAAACATGGGTGGCGCGGAGGAAACGGCTCGTCTCTCCCAGTGCTTGTTTCTACATGAACGCCATGCTGTTTCTCGCGGTCAACACCCTCGACAAGATAAAGGCCGTGCCCCCCAAGTATTGGTGGATATTCGCGGGCTGCATTGTGGGCTTTTTTCTTGCCGTGTTCGTGCTCAAACGACTCCTGCAGGTCAACAAAGTCTTTCTCTTCCTCGGAATCTTTGTCGTGTGCGGGTTTACGTTTATTTCGTGGGTTTATAATCGCAACGAACCTGCCTTCCTCACGCCCTTCGTTGACCAATTAGCGCAATTTTTGCCAACCAAGAACGCCTACGCAAAATCGGAAAACAGGTCGGTTATCCCGGACGACAAGGCGAAACCGCAACCGCCTCCGCCCCCACCGCACTCGAACGTGTATTGAGGCTTCAATTTAAGCGTGTTTTTTGGGTGGTTTTTCTGTGCGGTTTGTGGCCAACTGCCGGTTCATTATGCCTAAATCGCGTTCCGACATCGGGCTCATCGGTCTAGCCGTCATGGGCCAAAACCTCGCTCTCAACATCGCCGACCACGGCTTCCAGATCTCGGTCTACAACCGTACGACTGAAAAGACGGA
>Ga0210392_10000423_pt1 | contig 26675 bp, 25 predicted proteins | sample IncBWC30OmetaG_FD_161057 | JGI IMG/M metagenome (GOLD analysis project Ga0210392, IMG submission 161057) | Forest soil microbial communities from Barre Woods Harvard Forest LTER site, Petersham, Massachusetts, United States - Inc-BW-C-30-O ... | reverse complement strand
GCCCCGAGACAGAGTCCGCTGCCCGCTCGCTATGGAACCGTCGTTGAAAGTCAGGCGGCCCCTCGTGGTCAGGGTCCCTCGGTACCGTACAAGGAAGAGACGCCGCTGCCGCCTCGTCCCGCGCGTCCCTTAAGTCCTCCCAATACTCCTCTTGCGGCCGCTCCCCATGCAACTGTGGAAGCTCCCAAGCTGCAGCGATCCCAGACTATCTATCGTCCGCTGAATTAGCCGGTATCCGATCCAGGACAGACGGCGCCGTTAGTGACCCAAGGACCGCAAAATCGTAGGCATCCTTGTGACTTACAGCTGGAGTCCTGAGGGGCGTATTTATCCCGTCCGCGAAGGGCGTAACTTTATTGGCCGGGACAAAGACTGCGAGGTCTGTATTCGTGAGGACCAGACTCTCTCGGCAAGAATAGTCACATCACGTTTCGGCAGACTTTTGTCGTAGGCGACATGGTCAGCATGACGGGAACGGATGTGAATGGAGTTCCGATTGAGGAGCAGTTCCGCAGCCTGGATAATTACGCAACGATCCGGTCAGGATCGACCTACTTCACCTTTATCGCCGTCGAACTAGGGCGCACGTTGAAAGAACTGTAGAGCTCGCAGGCACGCTCAGATCTTCTTAGTGCGCCCAGACTTCCACGCGCCGGTTTTTCTCGCGTCCATCGTCTGTACTGTTATCCCCAACCGGCATCGCAGACGAGAAGCCAGCCGTTTCCACTCGAATTCCATAGGCGCGCAGCCTGTCCGCAACTACCTGGGCGCGCTGTTCGCAGAGCCTCTGATTCTGGATGGGAGACTCCTTGCTGTCCGCGAATCCCAGGATCTGCACATTCGTCCGATCACGGTTTTGCGAGAGCGCCGTGATCGCTCGCGGAATATCGGCGAGCGCCTTATTGTCGAGCACAATGCTATTCAGGCGGAAACGGAAGTTCAGGCTCATCCGGCGCAGCCCAGTTACTCGTTCACGATAGCTGTAAGGTGCGTCGGCCGGAATCGCGACCTCCTCGAAGTGCGGAGGCTGCTCCATATACCCAACTTCTTTCACAACTTTCTCAACCTTGTTCGGTTGAAGAATCTGCTCCGGGCTCATGTAGTCCGGCGTGCCTATGGCAGTGCCCGCCAGGGTCAAACTCCGTTCCTCGCGGAGGGCCTTCGCAATGCCAAAATCCATCAGCATCGTGCGGCCGCTCTGGTCCATCAACATGTTGGCGGGCTTCACATCCCGATGCACGACATCCAGCGAATGCGCGTAATCCAGAGCACTGAGCACATCCCAGGAGATGGTGTGGATTTTATTGAGAGTAAGAGGAGGGTTTGATTTCTGCAGTCTTGCGTCAAGACTCTGTCCCTCAACGTACTCCATCACCATGTAACTGCGCCCCTCCACCTGGAAAAAATCGGTGCACGGAACAATATTGCTGTGCCGAAGCTGCGCCTGGCGCTTCGCTTCGTTGAGAAAGCGCTCCTGCAACTCCTGGTTTCGGGCAAACTCGGGTAGAAGGAATTTGATCGCAGCACGATTGCCGAGAAAGACGTGGCGCGCCTGCCATACCTAGGCCATGCCACCTTCGCCAATCTTGCGGACAAGACTGTACTGACTAATTTGGAGTCCTGGTTGCAAAGAGTTACCTTTGACAGCTATAGCGTAGTTCGGTGGCCCGACTGCTCAGAAAGGGGAGAAGAACTGGGGGAAAACCGGAGGAACTGGTTCTCGACGCCCTTTACGTTAAAGGAAGTTCACTCGATTAGCAAGAGGCTGAAGCCTCGTAGAATGCAGCAACCGAATTCTCGATAAGCCTCTGCTAATTTGATCCCTGCAAACATCCTCAAAAGTTAGCGGAGCAGAAAACCAGCAATCTCCAGCGCTTCTCAAGTGATAAACTTCCGGGTAATCGTTCGAGCCTTCGACCGATGGAACATCCTGTTCGCAGCACGCGCGTCTATCGTTTTGACACCTTCACACTTGACGTCAGAACGGGCGAACTAACCCATGTAGGGACGCGCATTCCCTTGCGCGAACAGCCACTCCAACTGCTGCTGGCATTGCTGGAACAACCTGGAGAACTGGTAACCCGCGAAGCTCTGGTGAACCGCCTATGGCCTGCTGGCACATTTGTGGACTTCGATCGTGGACTGAACAAAGCAGTTAATCATCTGCGGGAGGCACTGGGAGACTCAGCTGACCAGCCTCGCTTTATTGAAACTTTCCCCCGTAAAGGATATCGGTTCATTGCACCGGTCACTTTTGAGGACGACACCTTACCGGAAAGCCCGCCACAAAGTGTGCCGCGCGGGTTGAGAATGCGCACATGGATCATCGTTGCGGCGAGCGCGATAGCCTGCCTTGGAGTTCTGGTTGGCGCCAACGTCGGGGGTATTCGGGACTGGGCAGCAGGTCGATGGCGTTCGACTCCGCAGATTTCCGCGCTGGCTGTCCTTCCGCTGGAGAATCTTTCCCGCGATCCGGAGCAGGAATACTTTGCCGACGGAATTACTGATGCTCTCATCACTGACCTGGCGAAGGTGAGCAATGTTCGCGTTACCTCGCGCACTTCGATGATGCACTACAAGGCCACAAAGAAGAGCATCAAGGATATTGGCCGTGAGTTGCATGTAGACGCCGTGGTGGAAGGCACCGTGACCCGTTCCGGCAACCGCATACGGATCACGGCGCAGTTGATTCAGGTTTCTACCGATATGCACTTGTGGGCAGAGGCTTACGAGCGCGATGTGAGCGAGATCCTGACTGTGCAGAACGAAGTAGCAACCGACATCGCCCGGCGCGTGAGCGCGGTTGTGAAACCTCTCGGTCAGGCTCGACGCGTCAATGCGGAGGCGTACGGTGCCTACCTGAAAGGGCGCTACTTCTTTTACCAGTACACGAATCAGGGGTGGCAGCAATCGATTGACAATTTTAACCAGGCCATCGAGAGCGATCCGAATTTCGCTCCTGCGTATTCGGGTCTGGCGGATGCATACCTTGTGGCCGGAGCCTACGGCGCGATTCCCGGCCCCGAAGCACTGACACACTGCAAGGCAGCGGCTGCGCATGCTCTGGAACTGGACGACAAACTGGCCAGCGCCCACTATGCGCTCGCGACCGCTTACGCCTGGTACGACTGGAATTGGGAAAACGCGGAGAGAGAATTTCATCGCGCTCTGGAACTGGATCCAAATGACGCGCTCGGGAGAAATTGGTATGGCGGCTATCTGTCGCTGCGAGGACGGCATGACGAAGCCGTAGATGAGCACGAGCGGGCGCGGGAACTGGAGCCGTTTTCGCTGATCATCAATGCTAATCTGGCGCGCTCGCTCTACTGGGCGCATCGCTACGACGAAGCGATCGTTCAAGCAAAGAAAACGCTGCAGATGGATCCGGGCTTTGGCGTGGCGTTGTTCTGGCTTGAAGGTTCGCTGCGCCACAAGAATCTCTTCGAACAGGCGGTGGCTTTGCGACTTGCAATTTCCACTCCTGAGCGGGCGGAGAGCATCCGCAATACTTTTCAGACCGAGGGCTTTGCGGGGATTTTGCGCGCGGATGGGGAAACTTTCAAGAACAGCGGAGAGCTGATTTCAGCGGCGCGGTGCTTTGCCCAAATTGGGGAAAAGCTGGAAGCGCTCTCATTGCTGGAGGATTGCTATGTGCACCGCTGCTCCTCGATGGCCACGCTCAAAGCCGAGCCGGATTTCGACGTGCTGCGGTCGGAAGTGCGATTTCAGAACCTGCTGGAGAGACTCAGGCTTTTAGAAGAGAACTCCCCGCTTAGCGGGAAATAGCCGCGGCGATTTTTCTTGCTGCATGCGCCGCGGCTTTAGTTGTTCTGGCCTAATCGGCGCTAGTCTGTGCCGAAGATGGTCCAGCCGGTGCTTCCTGGGCCGTAGGTCTTGTTCGCATAGCATGTGGGGTTGTCGGGGACCTTGTCGCCGCCCTCCACGTAGTCGGACCAGTTGTCGGTTGATTTCGTACCCTTGTAGCGATAGACGAAGTGGAACTTGGTCAGATCCTCGCCTTCGGAGTCCGTCAGATTGTCGCCCGCGGTGGTGCAGGTCTGCCCTTGCCTGCAGTCAATGTCTTTGAGGCCTTCCGTTCTCCATTCTCCGTTGGCTTTGTTGAAATACTTGATCTGGTGAAGCTCGATCGTCCCCCCCGAGTTGTGCTTGTTGGTGAACTTGAACTTCACGTTCGTGCAGGTGTCACTTGCGTGGGCGATGGCGGCGCTCGTCATCAGGACCGAGAGCACCATGAGAGTCATTGTTTCTTTTAAATGCCGCATTGCGGTATCTCCTTATTTGCTTGAATTTGCAGATAGCGCGCCGAGAGATCCACATGCCTTCGGAGTCACAGGGGGAATTCCATTGAGCCTTGCACCCGATCCGGCTTCGAAGCTCGCCAGTCGCTAGCCCGCTGTCACCTTGTGCGAGTTCCCGCTAAAAAGCGATCCTCTGCGGATACTTTGTAGGTGGATTCCGTGTTCCTTCAGTCTTCCACAGTGGAATCAATGAGTTGCTTCAGCTGGAATATATGTACGGCAGGGGGCATCGCCCAATACCATGGCGTCACGGCTTGCATTGCCTAGATTGGATCAGTGACCGGCCTGCCGACGAGTGTGCTGGGACGTGTTATCAATCAGTGGACTCTCGAGGGTCCACCGGTTTCTGAATTCCGTGTTTCTCGATCCTATAGATGAGCGTCTTACGGCTGATATCGAGGTAACGTGCCGCGTGGGTTTGATTCCAATCGCACGTGTGCAAGGCCCTTAAGATGAGTTCTTTTTCAATCGCATCCAGGCTGATGCCCTGAGGTAGAAGATCGATCTCCAACGCGTCTATGCCGGCTTTCTCCTGCCGTAGGAATTGCGGCAGGTCCTCAATGGTTATATCGGTTCCTCGCGCCAGAACGACGATGCGTTCCACAATGTTCTCCAGTTCGCGTACGTTACCCGGCCAGCGATACCTGAGGAAATACGGCAACAGAGCAGGCGACAGCACAAGATCCGGTCGCGCATTCTTTTCCCGGCTTTTACGGAAAAAGTGTTGTACCAAGTCCGGTATGTCGTCGGGGCGTTCCCGCAAAGGGGGCAGCACCAGTGGAATCACGGCGAGCCGATAGTACAGGTCTTCGCGAAAAGTACCATCCTCGATCATCGCCTGCAGTTCCCGATGCGTCGCGGCGATGATACGCACGTCGACCCTGGCCTTGGTTGTGGAACCAATCTTTTCGATTTCTCCTTCTTGTATCAACCTGAGTAGCTTTACTTGAAGCTCGGGCGACATTTCGCCGATTTCATCAAGGAAGAGGGTGCCTCCTTCGGCTAGTTCGATCCTCCCCTTCTTGTCGGCGATTGCGCCGGTAAATGCTCCCCTCTTGTGGCCAAACAGTTCGGACTCCAGCAGTTCCTTTGGTATCGCTCCGCAGTTGATTGTGACCAGAGGATTGTCACTCCGGGAGCTATTGAAGTGGATGGCTTTTGCCAGTAATTCCTTCCCAGTGCCAGTTTCTCCGCGGATGAGCACTGTCGAATTGCCGTGGGCAGCTCGTGTTGCCATATCGAGTACTTCCAGCAGGACGGGGGAGCGCCCAAGGATATTTTCGAATCCATATTTCTTGTTAAGGCTGAGACGCAAGGTGCGCACTTGCTGCACGAGACGGACGTGATCCAGGGCACGACGCACAACCACCAACATCTCATCCGAGTGAACTGGCTTCGTGAGGTAGTCGTAAGCTCCTGCCTTCATCGCCTCTACCGCAGTATCCACCGTTCCAAAGGCAGTAAGCATGATAATGACGGTTTCCGGGTGTTGCGACCGGACATGTTTGAGCAGCTCAAGACCAGACATCCCCGGCAACTTCAGATCGGTAATGACGAGATCAAAATGTCGAAGTTGCAGAACTGACAATGTTTGTTGGCCCGAGGCCGTGACAGCGACGTCGTATCCTTCGTGTTCCAGCTGCGCTTGCAGTACTCTGCGCAGGCTTGGATCATCGTCAACTACAAGGATTTTGCCGTTTGTCATATCTCGTGTTGCCGTAGCGGTAGCGAAACCCGCACTGTTACGCCCTGGGTCGAATTGCGAGTGATCGTCAGTATTCCGTCATGCTGGCTCACAATCTGATGTGCCACCGAAAGCCCGAGGCCCGTGCCGCTTTCCTTGGTTGTGAAGAAGGGATCGAAGATCTTTTCGAGGTTTTTCTCGTCGATGCCTCCTCCTTGATCCTGAACGTCAATGTTGATGCCGTTACTGTTGCGCTGTGCCTCCAGCGACACAACGCCGCCATGAGGCATAGCCTGACACGCATTCATAACGAGATTGATGAGGACCTGCTTCAGTTGCTCAGGATCGCACTCCAGCAATGGCAATCCTGGCTGAATGTGCGTTCGCAGTTCAAGCCGACTTGCGTCACACGCGTGACGAACAAGAATCATGACCGAGTCCAAGATTTCACCAACCTCGACCACCTGCAACTCCGGTCGCCGTGGCTTGGCAAATTCGAGAAAGCTGGTAAGCAGGCGATTGAGCCGCCGGCTCTCCTTTTGAATAATGTCGAGAAATTCGCGGCGTCGTTCCTCAGATTGAGCTTCGCGCTGCACCAATCCAGCTGCGCCCTCAAGGCTTGCCAGCGGAGTCCGAATCTCGTGAGCCAGGCCAGCGGACAGTTGTGCCAGTGCATAAATTCTCTCGGCGCGCTTCATTCGTTCAAAGTTTTCTTCGAGGTCTTGATGTGCCTGCCGCAGTTGATCCGTGGTCCTGCGGAGAAGCGCTTCCTGTTTTCTGTGTCGATCCGTAAGCACGCCGGATAGCAGGCCAACAACACAGAACATACTGATCTCTAGAATCTCATCGACAACATCGGCGCGGCTTACAGTCCAGATGGACGGCGGACCCATGGCGAAGGCGCCACCAGCGAGCACAGCAATACCCAGTCCGCCTCTCCACCCCATAACGAGGCCAGCGAGGACAGTCGGGACATAGTACAAGCGCTGAAGAACATAGACCCAGTGCATTTCGCCTGCAGTCGCCAGATGTTGCAGAACTCCTATTGTGAGGACCATGGCCGCAAGCCAACTCAGCCACATACCGTGTCTCGTGTGCGACACAGAGACATTGCTGGGAGCTCCGCCTTTGAGGACATGAGGCAATGATGGATCCTCCGCAACTCGCCGATGGAGTGAACCGGAATGGCTACTTCAAGAGCAATCCAGCGTACACCGACCTGAGCTTGACGGGAAGGCTCCGTTGTAGACGAACAGTGTTTCTGCAGACATGTCATTTAGAACTCAGTTTGATTCCTTCCTAAGGATGAAGACCTCTATTGCTATTCCTTCAGCAATCGCAAGTCCGAAGCGGCAAGCCGCCCGCTTGATGTCGTGCATGCTGCACTACCTGAGCAAAGTAAGTAAATGAATGGGACAAACCGACCCGCAGGAAGATCATGGGCCTTTTATAGAAAGCCCACTCTCAAGTGCCCTATATCGGCCAGAGCTGGCTTATATGGGGCACTTCAAGAACCGGGTGCAGCCTCAGAGCCTTTGTTTTGTGCAGGCAGGGATGGAAGGTGGCTTGCACTTGATGTCATCACAATCTCGCGTCCTCTGCAGCGGCTCTGCATCAAGACCGAGGTTGCATTGGTCCCTGAACCCGTTCATCCCCCAATCCTAGCCACTTGACATCGCAGCATCGCTGCGCGAGGAGGAAAATTCAATGGCGGAAGATCACCCCACAATTCAAATGGTACCTTGCTGTCCAGCGCTGGAACCTTGTGCTACCTGCGACCAACTCGACCTCACTTATCGCCTGCCCTTCCGGCCGTTGGTTGCGGCCGGAGATGCCAGACAAGTCGTCCCGGTCGAAGTGACACTTCATTTTCGCCTGACGCGATGCACCGGACCTCTTTCCCTAGGTGACTTGGTTTACAGCAACACCCTGCTGCCCGGCGAAAAGGTGCGACTATTCACAAGCGATCGGCATAGCCGATTCACGTTCGACAGCGAGACCAAGCTTTCCTATCGTCAGGAAACAACATCGGAAGAGTCCTACTACATGGCTGGCATGGCCTATCAGATGAGCAATCTGAGCCTGCTCGACACCACGAATGCAAGTTCTTCCTTCAGCCAATCTTCGGTAAGCGGCGGAGGAGGAGCTGGAATTGACCTGGGAATTTTCAGCATTGGAGGCTCGGCTTCGGCGAGTTCGTACAACGCTCACTCAGCCTCGTCCCTGGCTCACAGTCTCAGCCAGCATGCGGACTCTTCAAGCAAGCACGTCGAATTGGGAACGAAGGCTGCCAGTTCTACCTCGGTCGGTGAAGTAGCCACCCGCGCGCATCAGCAGGGCGAGTCGGAAGACCAATTCGAGTCTGCCTCGCGGGAGTTCTCGAATCCGAATCACTGCCATGCGATTACGTTCTTCTTCTATCGCATCGACAAGTGTCAGACGATCCGATTTGAGTTGGTGAGCATTGACCGCCGGGTGGATGACCCGACGTCGCCTACGGGCGTGTTGTTGAACGCGCCTAAGCCGGCAACGGGCGTGGCTGTTCGCTCAAGCCTCGTTCTGGCAACAGCTAACAGCCGTCTTGATGTCGCCAGTCGCGCGAAGGCCAGCGTGGCCGTGGAGCAGGGTGATTCGCCTGCAGTCGGTCTTTCCTCCACCCAACTTCGGGGAGCCACGCTGTTTGGCGGGCGGGAATCGATTCCGGCGAACCTGCAGAAAGCGGCCCTGGCTGAAGTGGACAGAGAACTGGCCGCCGAAGGTCTGCTCGACAAGAACGGCAAGCCCAATGCCGAGTTCCTCAAGGCAGTCTCATGGGAGAAGCAAATCGCTCTGCCAACGCCGGGCCTGCTGGTCAAAGGCTGCCTCGATGAGTGCAGTATTTGCGAGCCAGAGTTGGAGAAAAAGATCGCTTTGGAACTTGACCGCATGCAGCTGGAAAATGAGCTGCTCAAACAAAAGATAAACCTGTTGGAGAAGTCGCAGGAGTACCGCTGCTGTCCGGGCGAGGCAGATCAACCGGCGCAACCAAACCCGTAATTCCTCACTGTGCTTCAAGGCTCTCCATTGCTGGGTGGCGGCGAGTTCCCGCCACCGAGCTCTGCAGAGAAACGATAGAGCTTCATCGCTACGTCACATCTTTTATGTGAATGCAAGAAGGAGCAAAAGAAATGAACTTTGAGCAAACAGAACTGGAACCTCTACACATCACGCAAGACAAGTTGTTGGCCTTTGTCCGCGACATGATTGGCGTAAACAATGGACGCGAGGATGACGATCATCCCTTGCCTCCTGGACCATGGGATCCCGTGATCCGCGTCGCATTGCGACAAGTCGACTCCTTCGGCCCGAGTCCCGAGCCCTGGAGAGTTTTTGATTCGAATTCGGCGCCATCACGAACAATAAAGTCCGTCTTCGGCCCTCAGCCGGAGCCTGGAAAATCCTGCTCACAAGCATTCTTGCGAAGCACCCTGAAATTTATGACGCCATCGGCGGCGGCCACAGGTTCGGTGAGGAAGTCGCACTCAATCCGCAACCCCTCCCCCCACGCTACGCCTTTTTTGTGGCAGCTGCCCGAGCACTCGTAAGCCGCGCTGAGCTGCTGCAGGAGATCGCTGACGCCACCCTGCGGGAAGGCACTCAGCAGGGCATCATTATAGTCGGTGGCTTCACCAGACGATTCACGGATGACTGGTGCGGAAATGGGTTCAGATTGCGCTGGCCATTTCCCGGTCCACGCCCGCATTGGTTTACCGATAAGCTCTCCGGGATCGATTTAGTAGTTATGGCAACGCAGTTTCATCAGGCGGCAAAAGATGCCTTCAGCCCGGACCTGCGCCAAAGCCTTGGGGATGCCAGCGCCAAATTTGTAGAGGCAGGCTTGTCGAAGATGCGCTAACTCACAAACCGAATGACTTACCGGGATAGACGCTCACTGCTGGTCGATTCCAGGTTGTCTTAAACACAGCGGCTACATCTCGACAGGAGAAAATCCCATGCCCACAGCGTTTCGTCACGATTCAATAACGCTACATAGCGGAATGAAAGAAGAAGACTTCGAAAAATTCATGGCAAAGGAACTGCTCCCGTTCTTCAGTGAGCAATACAAGGGACCTACTCGAACGTCTGTCGCAGATCTGAAAGGTCAATCACTTTTCAAGAGCGCACGAGGCCCCGGGGGGTATCTGTGGGTTACGGAGTGGGAAGGAAGTCCGGAGTCTGTTGGAGGTGCCTCAATTGAACATGCCCGCATGATTGCTATCGGTGCAACCGCAGTCATGCTGAAGAAGTTGGAAGCATTCGGCGCTCGCAAGAAAGAAAAAGTCTTCAGGATGCTGGTAAGTGTTGAGGTCACCACGAACACTTAAGCCCATTACGCCGGGCCTCGCCTATCATTGCTGCGGCGTTGGATCATCGCGGCAGTGGTAACGGGAGTCGCAGCACTGCAAATACGGATGAAATGATCTCGCATCGGCAGATCACATCAGAAGAATACCGGTTCGCAGTTGCGGTGTTCGGCAACACGCTGCCGCCGAAGGATAAGTTGTATCTGACCAATCTCTCGCATGGTGGAGGTCACGCATTTACTTGGCCGAATCTCGATCATTCAGTCGTGCTCAATCTCGACAAGGCGTTCGAGAATCTGATGGCCATTACCAATGGGTCCTACCCGACTTGTGGACAGCTTTTCATTCATGAGATGGCGCATGCATGGCAAATTCAGACGAAGTCCTTCACACTCGGCTTGCTCTGCAAGATCATTTATTCAGACTGGCTCATATGATCCTGGATCCGCCGGCAAAGCATGGAGCGACTATGGATTAAAAGAGCAGGCTGCAATCGTCGACGCTGGTTCCGGAAATATGGATCTATGTGGTCTTCCACAGACGACCTTGCGCTGAAACTGTCGACCCAAGATGCCATTCGCGATTCCTTCTTTGGCTACATCGATAACAACATCCGAGCAGCACAGAACTGGTCGTTCTATGCGCTGTAAGGGCAAAGTGTCCTAATCGTTTTCGGCCACCCATTAATCGACTCAATGCGAGCACGAGAGAACTTATTGATATTGAAAAGTGAGTTCTACACAGAGAGGTGATGTTCATGCCACGTATTACCCCTGGATCATACTTCTCTCGTAAGTTCAGCGATGATCCCAGTACCTCCACGTTACGCTCCATCGCAGATTACGCACCATTCTTCGCCGGCGATGATCCTGACAGCATTCCATCGTATTAGCGGGATATTTCGCGTGGTGAGTTGGACCTCATTACCGGGACTGAAATCTCGCCCTAGCTGCAATTGAAGCAGAAGCGTTCTGACCCCACCGGTCTCTGCACCCGAGATGATCTGGTAACCCGATGCCTGCAGATTCAATCACTGCTGCGCCTTCGCTTGCTAACGATGTGCTCTCCAGCTTTGTACAACGCTCCCGATCTCAGACACTTCGTTTACAAGCGTGTCGAGCAGTGAACGCACATCTGAGCACCGCGATAGGCTGGCGCTTTGTCCCGCCCAGAGCGGAAGGAATTCGGGTCTCCCGGCCTTTTCGGCTGGTATTGATAGGTGGCGAACGAGCATGCGTTGAAGTGGGTAAGGCAGGATCTGAGTGTTCTTTTGGTTGAGTTCATCGAGCAAGCGGTTCTTGATGCCGCGGGCAAGTCTTCCAGTGAACCCACGAGTAAGAGCAGTCTGCTTCGCCTGTCCGCTGAGGAGAGCCTTGCGATGATGTACATTCGCTCCGGACTCTTCACATGCGAGAAAAACGGTTCCCATCTGCACACCTTCCGCTCCAAGGGCAAAGGCAGCCACAATTCCGCGCGCGTCTCCAATTCCGCCAGCTGCGACAACCGGAAGACTCACGGCATCGACGACCTGCGGCACCAGCGCCATCGTTCCCGTCAGGGAATCTTCAGACTGCTGCAGAAATGAGCCGCGATGGCCGCCTGCCTCAAAGCCGGATGCCACAATTACGTCCACGCCCGCTTGCTCCAGGACAACCGCTTCGTCCACGGTGGTTGCCGTACCTATCAGCACGGTTCCTCGATGGCGGAACTCATCCAGAATCTGTTTGGAGGGAGTGCCACAAATGAAACTGAACGCAGGAATCCCTTCGTCCAGGAAAACCTGTACCTGATCTTCGAATCGAGTCGGTTCGTACGGTCTGTAGGAAGGCATGTCCCCTCCGACACTTTCAATATGTTTTGCCAGAGGAGCGAGGCTGCGCTGGAATGCCTCTTCCGTCGATGTGAACGCTCCTTCGTCTTCCATCGAAACCCACAGGTTCATCGCAAATGGCTTTGACGTGAGTTCTTTGATCTCGCGAATGACTTTGCGAATCGCCTCCGACTGGAGGCCATGAGCACCGAACGAGCCAAGTCCTCCATAGTTCGAGACCGCTGCCGTAAGGCGCTGCGAGGACAAGCCTCCCAGCGGACCCTGAATGATTGGATATTGCAATCCTAGGCGAGAAGTCAGTCGATTTTCCGTCCAGGATTTTGAGCCCACCCGATTTGCCATCGTGATCCTTATGATTTCTGCAGAAAAACGGGAGATTCGCTCCCGCTTCTTCAGCTGTTAACTTCGAATGTCAGCTCAAGCATGACCGGCAAGCCAAGACGCTATTATCAGGATCTTGTGGCTCAGCTTCGAACTGTTCGCCCAACTATTTATTGTGCGTTTATAAGGCAGCCGTCGTCCCCACACTTTCGGGTTCGCCCCGATGGGAGTGCATGCGTGCCAGCAAGAGATAAATGATTGTCAGCACCATCACCATGAGAGCATCGACAAAGAACCAGCCATATCCCAACACGAAAATGTGACTGAGAATTACGACAGTCATCCACACAACAGTCAATATCGCTCCCAGTCTGGCTGTCTTAGGGATCAGGAGCAGAACCGCCACCAATGTTTCGAACGCCCCTGATCCTAACCGGAATACCGGCTGAGATACCAACCCGTGAACCGCTTGCGACATCTGCGCGAACAGGGTCACAGAATCCGGCACCCCTGCAAACTTGAGAAAAATGGCGGCATACAGAAGGTTCACGGACACGAACAAGCGTATTACCAGTAGTGCGAGTCTTTTACCCATAAAACTTTACCCCCCTTTAGTGCGTCACGCTCTTGCCGTATTCAACCAGCGATAGGGACCGCTCCTTGTAAGCCGGATGGTCCTCTACAGGTCCGGCTTACACCACGTTGAGCGTGACGTCGATGTTGCCCCGTGTAGCGTTGGAATATGCACATGTCTCGCCGTGCGTGGCATCCACAATGGCCTGGGCGACTTCGCGCTCCAAGCCCGGCAGGCTGATGTTAAGCCGTGCTCGGAGGAAGTAAACGTCGCCAGAATTGCACATGTCTATTTCGGCATCGACGGCTACCTCAGCCGGGAGTTTGACCTTCATCTTGTTGGCCACAAGCCCCATCGCACTAATGAAGCAGGCTGACCAGCCAGCGGCAAACAATTGCCCCGGATTCGTACCAGTTCCCGGGACTATGGGAGCCGAGAACTTAACATCTAGGCGGCCATCATCACTGCGGGAGACGCCGCCGCGCCGACCGCCCGAAGTATGGGTCTTGGCGGTGTACTCCACCTTCATGACCTCCTGAGTTGAACCAGCTACTGCGTTCGTTTTTTGATAAGTGGTCATCCTTATTTTTCCCCGTGCGCCGGTCAAAACCGGCAAGCTGTGGTGAACGAAAGTTTCATACGTTGAGCCGAGTCCGCCTCGGTATATCTGCACAGGATGGTGCCTTACTGCATCACCCTTGACCAGGGCTACGGCCATCGCGTGTTCGACGAGGAGGGAGCATCGCTCCCACCTTCTCAGTTGTTGACTTCGAATGTAAGCTCAAGCAAGACCGGTAATCCCAGAGGCAAGCTGGTTACTCCGATAACTGACCGCACGGACATCTTGCCCTCTCCAAATACATCCCGAAGAAGCTCCGATGCTGCATCCGCGACGAAAGGCTGGTTAACCCCCGCGTCTCCAGATGTAGCCAGGTAGACTCTTACGCTAACGACCCTCGTCACGCGATCCAGCGATCCGAGATGCTCCTTCACAACGGATAGAGCATTCAGGGTCGCGGTTCGCAGAGCATCACGGCCGGCATCTACATCGAGCTCCTTGCCCAGGCGCCCGATGTATTGAGGCTTGCCATCCTTGATCGGCAACATTCCGCTGAGGAAGAGCAGGCTGCCTGATTGGACTGCCTCGACGTATGCGCCAAGCGGATGAGGAGCGTTGGGGAGCACGATCCCGAGGTCCAGCAGCCGGCGCTCCGCGCTGACCGGCTGCGAACTGCTCGGGCTCACCATTTGCCGCTGTGCGCACCGCCGTCCACGTGCAGCACCTCCCCGGTGACCTGGCTCGCTTCGGTAAGATAGACCACCGCGCTTGCAATATCCTCCGACGTGGAGATCGTGCCCATCGGTGACAAGGTCTTCAGGAAATCCTTCGGGTTGTCTTTGTGCATCGGAGTATCAACAATCCCGGGTGCCACTGCGTTGAAGCGGATGTGCTCCTTCGCATACTCCGACGCCAGGCTGACTGTGATGGACTCGAGACCGCCTTTCGTGATCATCTGCACCGATGCCGGTACGCCTTGGACTGGATTTTTAACCAGCGATGTCGTGATGGCAACGACGCTGCCGCCCGACTTCTGAGCGAGCATCTGCTTGACCGCCAGCTGCGTGATGTAAATGTAGCCCTCGACATTCGTGGAGACCAGCGTACGAAAATCGTCAGCGGTGTAATCAACGAAGGGCTTCGCCACGAAGATACCAGCGTTGTTGACAACCGCATCAATCGAGCCAAACCGCTGAACAGCGGCGTCGACCACCTTCTGTGCGGTGGCAGCTTCCCCGATGTCTCCGTCCACCAGCACGAGCTTGTCGGAAGCCTTTAATTCAGCCGACTTCGTCGCGTTGCGAGAAGTGCCCACCACGTTATAGCCACGTTCCAGGAACGCCTTCACTACTGCAGCGCCGATTCCTTGAGAGGCGCCCGTCACAATTACCGTCTTTTGATTGCTTGCCATAGATCACTCCTAATACTTCTGTGCGCATGACCCGCGATCCAAAAGCCGGCCGCGAGTCCTGTCGCATAACGTGCACTGCATCGTCCGCGTTACACAAGAAAGATTGTTGTAACTAGATAATCGATTCATAAAAAGTTACACATCCGCGGATATTAGCGACCGTCGTATGGAGAGTCCTCCTATGCCCAATAGGCAACTACGTGTTTGCGATGAGCTTATGACAATGACCGAGAGGTAGCCCTGGAGTGTTGCACGACCATTTTCGCGCATTTTTGCGCAAGGGTGCGGAAAGCACAGTCGACGACTCTCCTTTGTGCTTTCTGTGTTCTCTGTGGTGAATAAGTTCTCCTCTGTCGGGTGCCCCATCCTTTGCCAGAAGGCCGCCTTCTTTGTTTGAATCGTTTTCGCTTATGCAGGAATCACTGTAACGTGTAAACATTGCGTCTGCGGTTACGAACGCAGAGAGCCAGTGGGGATACCACCATGAAAGACACGACGAACGAGAGCCATCTCGACTTTGCGGGCGACAATCTGGCGATCAACTTCATCAATACTCGTCGCATGGTCGAAGGGCAACCGACAGACACACTGCAAAGCGGCAACGACGTGAAAGCCTGGCTCAAAAGGCTCGAAGTTCCCGTCGCGAGAGGGACAGTCCCTTTCAGCGACGGCGTGCTGCTTCAAAGGGCAAGAGAGCTTCGCGAGATTGCGCTGACGGCTGTTAGGGATCGAAAGTCCGGGAAGAAACCCTCGCTGACCGCGTTCAACAGATTCCTGGCTGACGCGCCAAGTCATATGAGGGTGACAACAGACGCTGCGCAGAACATTCATGTGACCTCCGTCTACGGTAAAGAGACGGCCGAGGCGTTCCTGGCTCCGGTCGCAGAGGCGGTCGCCGACCTGCTGGCGAACGGCGACTTCAACCTCGTTCGCCATTGCGAAGGCAAGGCTTGTGTCATGTGGTTCTATGACCGTACGAAAGGCCACCGTAGAAGATGGTGCACGTCGACCGGTTGCGGAAATCGCGCAAAGGTAGCTGCGTTTCGAGCGAGAGCAAACCAAGGCTGATAACTTCAGGCTCGTGTCGGAGTCTCGATCCAGTGATGTCCGAACGATTTCCCAAACGTTCTCGAATCTTACCGGAACGACGGCATTCCGCCCCGTCCCCGATAAATCCACGTGATAGGATGCGGAGACACTGCCTGCGCTTCCGCTGGCTCCAATCTTCCGCAAGTAAGGAACATTATGCGTGCGACCGTTTGCCTGTTGATGTTTTTCTACACAGCAACACTCTTCGCACAGAGTCCTGCTGTCGCCGCTAGTGGTTCTGGCGAACCTTTCGACATTGTCATCGTGAATGGGCACATCATCGATGGCACCGGCTCGCCTTGGTACTCCGGCCAGATTGGGATTCGCGCAGGGCACATCGCTGCCATTGGCAACCTTGAAGCAGCGCCGCGTCAGCAGACTATCGATGCCAAAGGCAAAGTGGTAGCGCCGGGTTTCATTGACATGCTCGGTCAGTCTGAAATGACGATGCTTGTTGATCCCCGGCTGCCTTCGAAGATTTATCAAGGAATCACAACCGAGATTACCGGCGAAGGCGGTTCCGCGGCACCGCTCAATTCCATGATCATTACGGATGATCGTGCCGGATACGATCACCTGAAGATCAATCCCGACTGGACCACGTTCCACGAGTACTTTGCACGGCTCGAGCGCCAGGGCATGGGTATCAACCTTGCAAGTTATGTTGGGGCCACTAGCGTTCGCCGGATGGTCCTCGGCGACGCAGATGTGCAGCCCACAGCGGCGCAATTAACTGAAATGCAGACGCTAGTGCGGCAGGCCATGTTGGACGGAGCAGTGGGGCTCTCCACTGCTCTGCAGTATACGCCCGCGCCTTACGCCAGAACCGAGGAGTTGACTGCACTCGCCAGCGAGGCGGCAAAGTATGGCGGCATTTACGCCACGCACATGCGCAGCGAAGGCGATACCGTGCTTGATGCAATCGATGAAGCAGTGCGAATCGGACGCGAGGCGCATATACCAGTCGAAATCTGGCACCTGAAAGCCGCTGGCAAAGCCAACTGGGGTCGCATGCCGGAGCTTGTCGTGCATATCAATGCAGCCCGCGCTTCCGGTGTGGACATCAGTGCCGACACCTACGCGTACACGGCCTGGTTCAACACCTTCTCCGCCTTCATTCCGCCGTGGGCCCATGACGGCGGCGACGCCAAGTTGATCGAGCGATTGCAAGACAAGGCCATCCGCGCCCGCATCCGCAAGGAGATGCTCACTCCGGGCGGCAATTGGGATAACGAGTGGCAGGAAATCCCTGGCCCGGAGGCGATACAGATTGCTGTCGTGCAAAATCCTGAACTCACTCCGCTTCAGGGAAAACGCCTGTCAGAAGTCGCGGCAATGTGGAAGAAAGACCCGATCGACGCGCTCTGCGACCTGCTGATCCGCGACAAAGCGTTTACTGAGGTTGCTGTCTTCGGCATGAGCGAGCCGGATGTCACCCTGGCCCTGAAGCAACCGTGGGTCTCCATCGACAACGATTCGCAGGGTACTTCACCCGACGGTCCTCTCGGTCAGGAGCACCCACATCCCCGTGCCTATGGCACGTTTCCGCGCGTCTTGCGCAAATATGTGCGTGAGGAGCACGTTCTCACACTCGAAGACGCCATCCGTAAGTTCACCGCGCTTCCGGCACAGCGAATGCGCCTTACAGATCGCGGCGTGCTGAAGCAGGGGTTGTGGGCGGATGTGGTGATCTTCGATTCGGAAACCATCCGCGATCTGGCCACCTTCGAGCAACCTAACCAGCTTTCACAGGGAGTGGAATACGTCCTGGTAAATGGCGTGCCCGTGATCGCGGAGGGTAAGATGACAGGCGCGCTACCAGGAAAAGTGCTGCGCGGGCCGGGGTACGTGGCCCGCTAGGAGACTTTCGACAGGAAGTCGAGCCTCTCACAAGACTTGATACTACGGCTGCTAGATCGTGATTGATCTGCAAAGAGGTAGTCTCGGTCTGCCGACCGCGCACCCTCCTGGCGAGATTGTCAGCCGCGCTGCTTGGCTTGCACGCGCTTTCCGCGCTCACGTATATGGAATCCAGACCTGCATCGATGAGGGCTCGCGATTTGCCCATGCATAGTAGGGTATGAGCTTCAGCGTTGTCTTACGACCCGGTTTATTGCTGACCGGGCCACTTTCATAAAGGGATTGCATCGAAGGCGTCTCGACGGTGCCCGGAAGTGTCAGTGCGACGATGCCATCCAGCAACTGGGAATTGTATTGCGCGGTACCTTCCTCCGAGAGACGTGCAGCAACCCGTGGAAATTCTTCGGGCGTGTTCCCAGCCTGGTCCAACTGTTCCATGCAGAAAACAACTGGTCCGCGCTGCATCGCAACTCTCCCGGTATCATCTGCCACTGCCGGGTTTGCATGAACCATCTGCGGCTGCATATCGAATTCAAGTTCAACCAGTTCCTCACCGCTCCAGTTTCGACGAATAACTTTATAGCTTCCCGGAGTTACATCCTCTATTGGTTTGCCATTTACCTTTACCGTGGAATGCATAGACCATCCGGGGATGCGAACAAAGAGAGTGAACTCCTCTGGATTTGCAGGCGCGACGCGTAATGCGATCTTGCCCTCCCAAGGATACTTCGTCTGTTGCGTAATCTTGATCGCGTTACCGCTATCGAGCTTCCAGCGCAAGACAGAATTGTCATAGAGATGCACATAGATGCCATCCTTCGTAGTGCTGTAAAAATATCCCGGAAGAGAAGCGAACGTGCGTTCCAGGTTCGGAGGGCAGCAGGTGGTGTCATACCACGGATTGCGGATCGTATCACCTGACGAGGGATCGAAAGCCAGGGGATTGCGATAGCAGTACAGCTTTCCGTCGAGCGACATGCCGGAATTGATTCCGTTATAAAGCGCTCGCTCGATCACATCCGCATGCAGCGCATTCCCAGTGGCAGCAAGCATTCTCCAGTTCCACATCATATTGCCGATGGCGGCGCAACTTTCACCATAGGCTCGAGCATTGGGCAATTCATAGGCATCGCCAAAAGCCTCACCCTCTTCCCGTGCTCCAACGCCGCCTGTGACGTAGAGCTGGCGCATCACAAGATCGTGAGAGAGCGTGGTCAATGTTTTCAGATATGCCTGATCTCCAGTTTCGAGATAGTAGTCGGTGGCTCCGCAGCAGGCATACATGGCACGCACCGCATGTCCCTCAAGCTTTGAGCGTGAAGTGAAGGGAATGCCGCAATACATGTAAACAATCTGGTCGTGCCTGAGCGGTATACGGCCGTCGCCTTGCAGAATGTATCTAGCGGTTTCAAGGTACTTGTGGTTTCCCGTAGTGCGGTAAAGCTCGATGAGTGACATCTCGATTTCCGGATGACCAGCCACAATCGGTTTTTGATTGCTGCCGGGGCCGTAGCTGGGCAGTAAGAAGTCATCGATGAAGCGCATACCCGCATCCAGAAGAGTCGGATCGCCTGTCGCACGGTAGTAGGCAATCGCCCCCTGCAGCAGATGACCTATGTTGTAGAGCTCGTGACCGGTGGTCTGAGTCTTGGGGAGCATGCTCAAACTTGCGTGATCCTGCACATAGTAGGTGTTCAGATAGCCATTCGGTTGCTGTGCCGCTACGATCTCACGAATCGTCTTATCTGCGGTTTGGTGGAGAGCAGGCAAATCTCCGGACTGCAACGCGAATCCTACCGCTTCGAGCCACTTGTACATATCCGAATCTGAATAGACGGGGCCACGCTGGGGAACGTCTGATTTGCCTTCAAGACGAAGGAAGTTAACCATGCGGCCATGTTCAACCAGCTGATCGTACATGCTGGGGATGCTCGATTGCACATTGGTAGCGCGGCGCTTAGACCAGAAACCCTCCTCAATGGTGAGTGCGCTGATGGGCACAGTCTTTAGCTTGGCGTAGGGAGATTTCGAAAGATCGATTACGCCCTTATTCTGCCAGGCGAACTGAGGACTTGAACTCCAGTATCCGTCCCGCAAGGACGAACCGAAGCTGCGTCCGGATATCAGAAGCGACGCTGCGCCAACGGTTGCAGCGCTGAGAAAGTCACGACGGTTTAATGCATTCGATAAAGACATAAGCACTCCATGTTCAGCAGGTCTAACTCAAGTGCATTTTCAGTTAGTCCTATTACCAACTAAGTCGTAGCAATGATATGCCTTGCCGCGGCAGCGAGATGTTCAGTTTTATCGTGCCCGAAGCAAGGTCAACCCACTGCGGTGAAGCTTCCAGTTGCAGTCCGCCGGCGGCGTGCAGCTGGGCATATTGCACCGGTGTCGGATTTTGCGGTGATCCCATCTGTTGCCACACTGTGTATGCGTTGCTGTGCGTTTCATCGATTCTGTAGTGTTCTATCAACACTCGATGCCTGGGAGAGGGGAAACCGTTTATTGCTAATTGAATTTCAGCGGGCGGACCGGGCAGATCGTCATCGTGATAGTTCCACAGCATGACGGAAGCCTCCCTGTCCGTGGCTGTCGCCAGTGCATCTACATCCGGTTTCTGCCGCACTCCTGCTTTCAGAATTTCATCTAACGGGACGCTGCCGCTGCTTTCTACTCGTACGCGATTGCCAGACATCAGACCGGCCATGCGGAAGAAATTGATCACTGGCTTGTCGATCCCATTTGTTGAGAGGGTGCGAAAGCCGTCGAAGTAGGGCTGTTCTTCAAACTCGAAAGCCCACGTCAACATGCTGATCAAGTTAACTTGATAGCGATCGCGAAGCTCGAAGAGACCTTTGAGGGCAGCGGCGGTGTAGGACGGATATAACGTGCCGTTTCGGTACGCATTGTGCGGATATTTTCTGGACGAACATGCAGCACAACCTTCCGGATCGGCTTCGCTCAAAATGATCGGGAGATCTCTATATTGCGGAAACTTCCGCACGATCGCGAAACCGGTTGCGGCGCTACTCAACTCGCGGTTCAACCCCATCTGTACGTGGTCTCCGACGATGTTCGGGCTTCCCTTTACGTGAAACGAAATGAAATCGAGAGGAATCACCCCGCTTGTCGCTGCACTACGGTCCTTTGCGCAGTGCTGAAGAAACGCTTCGAGAAACTGAGAGGAGCGGCCGTCGGGAACCGGCCCAGTGGTTGCCGGACCCCCGACGCGAGCATTCGGAATTGCCGCCTTCAGGCCGGCAACTGCATAGTCGTAAAGCTTCTTGTATTCCTCCTCGGATCCATGCCAATAACTAATGTCTGGCTCGTTCCAGACTTCCCAATACCAAGTCGCGACCGCGTCTGCGCCATATCTCAGTGCCAAATGAGCGGCCACCTGGCGCACGAGTTCGCCCCAACGTTGATAATCCTTCGGAGGGAATGACCATCCTTCTACGTCGCCAGGCTTTGTCGGCCAGAGTATGTGATAGGGCTCAGGATGGCTTGACAACGCTTTCGGCATAAAGCCCAGCTCTACCATCGGATGTACCTTCGCGGTGGCATAGGCGTCGAAGATCTGATCCAGAATCGTCCAGCTGTAAACGGGATTCCCATGTGCATCTTCGGTGTAAACATTCGTTGAACTCCACTTCAGCTCCGGCTTTCCGTCTCCACTCGCAAGGAGGAAGTGCGCCCGGATATTGACTGGAATGGGACTTAGATCATGCAATTCTCGAAGCAATGCCTGTCCATTTTTCGTCGTCGTGTAATTCGACTCGTCGTAGCCAAACCAACTGTAAATGGGGCTGAACTCTCCTTCAGATGCCGAGAGGTCTACATTCACTGTCGTTTGCATCTGTGCGCCGCAGGGCAATGCTAATGAGAGTAGAACGAATGAGATCCAGCAGCGAATTTCCAATCTCAACTCCCTACACACCTCAAAAATCAGAGGCTAAGTAAATGTTTTCTGAGTCGGGCAAAATAACTTTATCATTAGACAGTTACTATTGTCTGATTGCTGCCTGAAGTAAGCGAACTGCCGGTGTGGCGGGTCTGGCGTTTAGTGGGGTGCGAGTTTCGCGCGAGTAAGAACAAGCTCTGGTAGATCCTGGTCAGCGTGGCTCCAGAGCTTTTGCACCTCCGTAAACATTGTGCATGCGCCGTCGTCTTCTCCCGCATGTTCAGCGACAAGTCCGATGGCGAAGTGCCCCCAGGCGTAATAGGGATCGTGCTGAATTATCTGTTTGGCGGTGTATTGCGCGAGTGGCCAGTCGCCGGCTGCGCGCGCATCGCGAGCGATGGATTCCAGGACGAAGATTGCGGCCAGCCAGGCATCCTGACCGGGCATGGCCATCGTCGATCTTTCAACGTCGACGAGGATGTTTTCAACCTTCCCGCTGCTGATTCTGGCGGAGAGTATGGGAACATGTCTCACGCCATTCGGCCTCGGCGAGCCGAAGTCTCGCGTATGTCCCTTGGCTTGCGGTACTCATTTTAGGTGCTTGTAAGAAAAGCGCGGTTGGACTTAAGAAAACCAGCGCGCCTTGTACTTATCAGCCTGAATGGCTGGTACATGCTACGATCATGCACATCTGTTAAAACGCTCCTCCGGAGACCAAATCTTATGTTTGCTATTGCGTCCGCGGAACGCGGATGTATGAAGCTTTTTGCGGCTGCGGCACTGGTTCCGCCGCTTGGGCTGCTGGCGCAGGCACCGGAAAGTGCTCCCACTGACATAGTCATCAAGAATGCCACCGTGATGACGGTGACGCATGGGACGATCGAGCGTGGAAGCGTGTGGTTGCACAACGGCAAGATCGCTGTCGCCGGGACTTCAGTCGATGCTCCGGCGGGGGCTACAGTCGTCGATGCGACCGGGAAATATGTAACGCCGGGGATCATCGATCCGCACTCACACTCTGCGCTGGGAAACGACATCAACGAAGCGACCAGCGCGGTGACTCCTTCAATGATGATGATCGACGCCTTTGACAACACGGATAAGGCGCTGTATCAGGCGCTTGCGGGCGGCGTAACTACAGAGTTGCTGCTGCACGGCTCGGCAAACATGATCGGCGGTCAAGCGGTCGTCATCAAGAACAAGTTTGGTTTCTCGCGCGATGCGATGCTTTTTCCCAACGCACCGCGTTCGATCAAATTTGCCAGCGGCGAGAACCCCAAACGCGTCTACGGCCGGCGCAATGAGTTGCCTTCAACGCGTATGGGCAACTTTGAAGTCATGCGGCAGGCTTTCGAAGACGCGAAGGCCTACATGGCTACCTGGGATGCCTACAACGCGAAGGTGGCCAAGGGCGACAAGGAGGCTGTTGCTCCCAAGAAGGACCTCAAACTCGAAGCGCTTGCTGACGTGCTACGTGGCAAGCTCTTTGTCCAGATCCACTGCTACCGCGCCGATGAGTTTCTGACCGAAGAAGCCATTGCAAAGGAATATGGATATAAGGTTCGCGCCTTCCATCATGCACTGGAAATGTACAAAGTGGGCGACAAGATCGCTCCCACTGGAACGGGCATTGCGACATTTGCCGATTGGTGGGGATTTAAAGACGAAGCGTGGGATGCGATTCCCTGGAATGCGGTCATGAGCATGCGTGAAGGCGTGCGTGTTGCCTTGAAAAGCGATTCGAATGATTACGTCCGGCGCCTGAATCAGGAAGCAGGAAAGATGATTCACTACGGCGGAGCGACGGAAGAAGAAGCACTGAAGATGGTCACGTTGAATCCAGCCTGGATCATCGGTGTGGACGATCGCGTTGGCTCAATTGATACGGGCAAAGATGGAGATATCGTCATCTGGAACACTGATCCGCTTTCGACCTACGCACGGGCGGAAAAAGTCTATATCGATGGCAACCTTTTCTTTGACAGTTCTCTGCCGGGCTTGGGAACGACGCACTTTCACGGCGTGATGCATCAAGCCGGCTTCGACGGCGCAGATGATGAAGACGGAGACGGCCAATGAGACGGTACTTCTTGGTTGCAGGACTCTTATTGTCTAGTTTGCCGTTGACAGGGACCTGCGCCGCACAGGTAGGACCCAACGATACCGCGCTTTCTCCGGCAAAGATGACCGCCATTGTTGGTGGGAAGCTGTTGACCGTTACGCATGGAACGGTCGAGAACGGTGTCGTGGTCATGTCCGCGGGCAAGATCGTTGCTGTGGGTCCCGCAGCCTCGACAAAAGTGCCCGGCGATGCGCAAGTCTTTGATGCGAAGGGAATGACGGTCTATCCGGGGCTGTTTGATGCCGAGACGCACTTGGGTCTGGCCGAAGTTGGATCAGACCAGAACAGCAACGATTTGGCCGAGCCAAGTGACGAGATCATGCCGCACATGCATGTGGCCGATGCTTTTCACGCCGAGACGGTGCGCATTCCAGTGGCACGGCTGAATGGCATCACCAATGCGATTGTGGCTCCCGCTTCGCAGGATTCAGTTGCCGGACAGGATGCTGCGATCCAGCTTTACGGACGCGACCGCGACGCGATGCTGCTTGGTCGCGATATTGCTCTGGCCATGAATTTCGAAGGCGGCGTGCGCAGGAAGGCGAACTATGATGGCCCAGCAAAGTTCCCAACAACGCGCATGGGGCTTGCCACGCAGATCAGGCAAGCATTCCTGGACGCGCAGGCGTACGAGGCAGAAATGCAGGCTGCTGCGAAGCCGGACCACAAAGGGCCTGAGCACAAGAAAGACCTAAAGCTTGAAGCGTTGCTGCCTTATCTGAAAGGCGAGAAGCCCGTGGTGTTGAGCGCATATGAGAGCTATGAAGTGGAAGTCGCCATGGGAATCGCCAAGGAATTCCATCTGAAGGTGATTCTCAACCACGTCACCCATGCGCAGAACATCCTGGATGAAATTGCTTCCTATCAGGTGCCGGTGATTGTAGGACCGATCTACGATGCTCCAAGCCCGGATGAGCGGTACGATGCCGTCTATTCACTGCCGGCAGAGTTACAAAAACGCGGCGTGAAGATTGCGTTCTCGTCGCTGGGTGGATCTGGAGATGTTCGCAATCTGCCTTACGCTGCAGGCTACGCGGTCGCCTATGGATTGCCCTATGATGAGGCCATGAAGGCAATTACGCTGAATCCGGCGGAGATGTTTGGCCTTGGCGATTCGCTGGGCTCACTCGACGTGGGCAAGACGGCGAACGTAGTCGTCGCGAGCGGGGATCCGCTGGATGTCCGGACGTCAGTCAAGCAGGTGTTCATTGACGGCCACGCTATTCCGATGGTGAGCCGCCAGACGCAACTGCGTGATCAATATATGCCTCTAACGAAGAAAAATTAGGTTGATATTTGGCGGAAGTGCGTGTGAGTCGAACACACCGTCGTCCGTTAAGAACGACCGCCGGTTTTGAAGACCGGGAGGATCACCGGAGCCCAGGCACTTCCTTGTAACGACTGCATCGTTGCCGAGCAGATATGATCTTATCTGATTAACACGATCCGGAGTGCCGATGAGTAATTCCGAAGCAGTGAGGCTGACACAGCAGGTTAAGGCCGGTGGATGTGCAAGCAAGCTGGCGCCAGGATCACTGTCTGCGGTGCTTTCCAGGCTTCCGAGGCAGAGCGATCAGAACTTGCTGGTCGGCTTCGATACGTCTGATGATGCAGGGATTTACCGTATTGCTCCTGACCTTGCGCTCGTCCAGACCGTCGACTTCTTTACTCCGCTCGTAGACGACCCCTTTACTTTCGGCCAGATTGCGGCTACCAACGCACTGAGCGACGTCTACGCGATGGGCGGCCGGCCGGTGACAGCCCTTTCAATTGTGTGCTTCCCGCCAGACGGCGATCTGGATATTCTCGAACAGATTATGCGCGGCGGTCTTACAAAAATGGACGAGGCAGACTGCGTTGTTGTAGGTGGGCACAGTGTTCGTGACGCAGAGATCAAATTCGGTTACGCAGTCACTGGCCTTGTTCACCCTGACCGGGTATTTACAAATACAGGCGCGGTCGGCGGCGATGTTCTGATCCTCACCAAACCCATCGGCACAGGCGTGATTACAACGGCATTGAAGCGCGGCATTGCGCAACCGGATTGGGTAGAAAACGGGATCCGATCCATGACCACCCTCAATCGTGCCGCGTCTGAGATTATTACTGCGTCGACCGGCGTCCATGCAATGACCGATGTTACAGGGTTCGGACTAATGGGACATGGCCGCGAACTCGCGCTAGGCAGTCGGGTAAGAATTGAGATAGAGGTGGATAGTGTTCCATGCATTGAAGGCGCACTCGATGCCGTCCATCTTGGTGCGATTCCCGCAGGGCTCCTGGCCAATCGTGACTTCGTCGAGTGCATCAGCGCAGATGCCCCCGGTTCTAAAATCCCAGATGATTTGCGCACGTTGCTCTACGATCCACAAACCGCAGGCGGACTATTGATCTCAGTGGCGCCGACAAATGCGGACATGGTCCTCGGCGCGCTGCGTAATGCAGGCTTGGACGCAGCCATGATCGGCTCGGTTCTCGCCCGCTACACTCCGGGACAGGGCGAACCAGCCATTCTTTTGCGGTAGCCGCATTGGATCGAAGACACTACACTTTTCCAGTAACATTAGTCGGTCTATGAGAGACAGTAAGAGCACTACGAGCGACCCTGAAATACGTAGCCTATACACCTTGCTTCCGTCACTTAATGATCTCCTGCTC
>Ga0210392_10000422_pt1 | contig 26733 bp, 23 predicted proteins | sample IncBWC30OmetaG_FD_161057 | JGI IMG/M metagenome (GOLD analysis project Ga0210392, IMG submission 161057) | Forest soil microbial communities from Barre Woods Harvard Forest LTER site, Petersham, Massachusetts, United States - Inc-BW-C-30-O ... | reverse complement strand
CATTCGAGAAATGGCAACCCCAAGTACGTCGGCGAGTTCACTTTCGGCACTCGCAAATGGCAAAGGCATCCGACGATACGCAAGCGCGTCACACGAGTGAGCGACGACGTCGAAGTGCTTCGCGAACTGTGCGTCGACCTCGCCATCATCGACCGTGGAACCTGGGATGCCGTGCAGGCGCGGCTGACCGAGCACGCGAAGAACTACAACGCGCGAGCGATCCCGCACATCGACAGACCCCAGTCCCTTTTGACCGGCCTTCTCAAGTGTGGATGCTGTGATGGCTTCATGCAGATCAGCGGCGGAAGCCCACTACTACCGTTGCGTCTCAAATCGAAAGCGCGGCGTCTGCGCGAGCCGCCTGAGTGTCCGAGAGAGCCTCACGCGCGAACGCCTCCTTGACGCGATTGCGTCGGCCGTTGCCTCGCCCGCCGCCGCCGCGCACAGGCGGCAGCGCCTTGCCGAGCGCCTTGGGTCGCGTTCTCGCGAGGCTCGTTCTGAGCTTGCGGACCGAACTGCCCGGCACGCTGACCCGGGAACCGTTCGGCGACGCGCAGGCGTACGTTGCGCGCGCCGAATTTATGCCCCTGGTAATGCTGTCTGAAAATGCAGCAACGCCCTCAGAGGGTTACCAGGGAGGGCGTGTTGCCTTGGGTTGTCCAAGTGGGGTTGCGCGTGGGCGATTCGTCCGATGTACCACCAGATTTCTGCGCAGATTTGCGTCCGAATTGCGGCATGAGGATCAGCGCGCGGTGTGATACGATTCCTGGATGCCGAGCGAAGCCGAAGCCCGGAAGGCCCGAGCCGCCGCGCGGGCCGCCCTCATGACGGTTGAAGTGGTCGCGCTGGGGCAGCGAAAGCCATCGCCCTATGCGGACAGCACACCGGATGAGAGGCTGGCCGCCGCCGTTCGCCTGATCGACTATCACCAGGCCTTGCGCGGTGGTTATTTGGTGCTTCCGCGCGCGGCGTGGCCGGGCGAAGCCGTCACTGCCCGTGATAAGCTTGGCTAAGCTCCCTCAGGACTTTACGGACCTGCTGATCGAGCTCTGCCAAGCAAAAGCGGAGTTTCTGTTGGTGGGTGGTTGGGCCGTGATTCTGTACGGCCACGTTCGTGCGACGGACGACATGGATATCTTCGTCAGGCCTAGCACGACGAATTCCGAGCGCGTCTTTGCTGCTTTAGAGGCATTCGGTGCGCCGCTGCGAGCGCACGCCGTTGCGCCGGCACATTTCGCGACGGAGGGGGATGCGTACCGATTTGGCATTGCGCCGCTAAAGGTGGAGGTGCTGACCAAAATCAGCGGTGTCTCTTTCGACGAGGCCCTCCAAGGCTCCAAGGCTTTCGAGCTAGACGGCTTTCAAATCCCCTATATCGGCAAGGCCGCACTCATTGCCAACAAGAAGTCGGCGGGGCGCCACAAGGACCTCGCGGACGTGGAGGAGCTCGAGCGCCTAATGGAAAGCTGAGCCGCCGATCGGCGCGCCACAATCGCCTCCACGAAGCCCGGCCGCGAAGGTGCAGGCCAGCAATGTGATGGCGCGGCTGCGCCATTGCACACGGCGCAGCCTATTGTTGGGGAATCAACGTCTGGGCGAGCCTTGGCGACGGAACGGTTGTCGACCGAGACGTTCCCACACCGGTGTCTGGTCTAAGCAACGGCGTTACAGCCATCTCGGCAGGAGGTGAGTCTCACAGCTGCGCGATAGCTCATGGTTACGTCTACTGTTGGGGCACCGGCAGCTGGATGACTGGCACGCTCGTTCCAAAGCTAGTGGCTCTCGAGTGACGCGTTTCGGGGGGTCGCGGTGCGGACTGAAGTGGGGCTGGCGCAGCGCACCCATTCAGCGGCTCACACGACGCGACGAGGAGCGAATGAGGTGCCATGAACAAACGCAAAAACGCGGAGCCAGCTTTCGCTAACTCCGCGTTTTCATTCTGCAATCGAACACACGATGAAAGCCCACATCTTGTAGAACTCGCGACGAATCCGTTTCTGGCCGCTGATCCGCGACTGGTGGGAACGGGCAGGGAAGCCGGCCACTGGGCTGCTGTTTGCCGCACGACGCGGCAAGCACGCGGGCACAGGGCCCAAGATCGGTGTGAGCCACGCGGACGCCTTTCGTCGTGACCTGCGCCGCGCCTTCGGCGTCGACGTCTGGGACGCGGCCAAGCACCAGTTTGTGGCCGACCCAGACCACGAGCTGACGCCGCGCGAGCGCGAGCTCTTGGAGGACACGCCCTTCACCAAGCCCGTCGACTTCCACAGCTGGCGCCGCGCCTACTCGCAGGCGCTGGGCGATGCTGGCCTTTCAGCGACGCAGACGCAGAAGGCAACCGGGCACGCGAGCCTCAGTGCACTCGAGGGTTGCGCGGGGGCGCAACCACACGCGGACAACTGGGTTCACCGTGCCGATTGAGGTGCGGGTGGCGTAGCACGGTGCGGCGTTGCGCACGAAGGCCGCCGACGCCCATTAGGTCGATGGCTTGGCGAACCGCGGCCTAGACTGGTCTGGCACTCATGTCGAACGCTGCCAACGTGATTGCGCTTCCGGAGGACCTTCAAACCTTTGCCGAAGAACGGGTCCGCGCTGGCGAGTGAGTATGCGAGCGTGGGCGATGGTTGCTCATGAAGCTTTTCGACTCCTCCAGCTACGCGATGAGCGCAGGCATCAGGTTCGTGAAGACCTCGCTCCTGCTTCCGCGAGATGGACGATGGCACCTACCTCGAGCCGTCGGACGACGAGTTCGAGCATGCCGTCCAGGCGCGGGCACTGATCCACTCCGCCAGGTGAAGCCGGTACGGCTTCACCCTCGTGCCTATGACCACATCGACGAGGCGCTCCCCTACACGACGCGCAAGCAATTCGGGCCAAGGCAGGTCGTGCTCTTGCGCGGCTTATCAGCAAAGGTCGCCGGACCCTCAAAAACGGCACCCGACCATTGGCCAACTGAGTGAAGATCTCGGCTGCAGCCGCTGCGCGATCGCTGCCGCCAGACGCGCGAACCTACGAACGCAAAAACGCGGAAAACGCATCGAACCATCAGACTGGTCGAGCAAGGAGACCCTTCGAAGTGTGGTAGCATCGCGACATGTCGGGCAAGTGGTGGCTCCCCTGGGCTTTTGTGGCGGTTGGCTGCGTTTCCACCAACGCGCCCGAGCAGGTTATCCCTGCGACAAGGGTCGCAGGGCGACTACCGCCCGAATTGATTCAGAAAATCGTGCGCGCAGGATACGGGAAATTTCGCGTTTGCTACGAGCACGGCCTTTCCCGCGACCCCACGCTTACGGGCAAGGTCATCGCGCGCTTCGTGATCAGTCGCACTGGCAAAGTTACGAATGCCGCAATCGGTTCAGGTACCACGATCCCCGATCACCAAGTGGCAGTGTGCGTCGTGACTGCCTTCTATGGTCTCGAGTTTCCTGCGCCCGACGGCGGCATCGTTACGGTCGTTTATCCAATCATGCTTTCGCCGGGGTGATCGTCTCCGACGCACAGGAAGACCTCTGTCCGAGCAGGAAAAGGCGGTGCGCCCACGGCAATGTTTGCGCGGGGAGGATTTGAACCTCCGACCTTCGGGTTATGAGGCGAAATCGGCCATTTTCGGTGCGCATCACAAGAGTACGAAATGATTCACAACCTCTGAACATGACGTGGGAATCCTCGGCATCGCAGCATCATGGGTCGTCACGCGATATCACGGGATTTCAGATCGTCAGGGCAACGGCGGGCGCGCGGGCAAAGCATCGGAAGGGCGAAGTTTGGGACGCGACGCAGAGCAGATTTCTGTGAAGTTCGCCGCAAGAGTGGCATCCTCGGGCTCATGGCCCGGCCGAACGAATCCCATGCCGAATCTGTACCGGCCCCGGCGGTTGCACGCCAGGTGCCGCCAGCGCTGGAGCTTGAGGAAGAGCTGCTGCACGCCGAAGCTGACTTCGAGCGTGGAGACTTCATCGAGCTGTCTCGTGAAGAGCTTGACCACTGCATCCAAACGGGAGAGTCGCCCTGGCCGGACGAGTCCCGCGGCTGAGCGCAACGTTCCGTCGCAGCCTGAGCGCGATCGGCATCGAGCCGAAGTCCCCGGCGTACCGCGCTGTGTTCGCAGCCGTTGCGGCGCTCTCGAATGCGGAACAGCTTCCCGGCGCTGCCGACGACGAGACGCGCTTTTCTCCGGCGAAGGCGTACGTGCGGCGGGTAACGGGGCACAACGTCTGGCTGCTGTATCGCTTCGACGCCGATCACGTGTACCTGCTCACGACGCGCGGTGCGCCGCCGATACCGAGGGACGATTGAGGGACGACACGAAGCACGTCGCGGCCACGCGACCGCGAGCAAGGCGTCTATCGTCTTCGGCTAGAGTAGACAGCGGACATCAGGCAGCGCCAGTTACCGAAGCCTCTCCAGAAATGCGGCAAAATTTCGTAAACGCACGAGATCCGGCTCTTCGAACGGATCTGGGTCGAAATGCATCACGTCATTTCGGAGATCTCGTACGGCTCCTAATTCCTTGAGGAACGGCCCTCTGTCGAACGACACTTTGAGTTTCTGCCAAGCGTCGGCGCGTTCTAACAGGCGGACGTACTCGCCAAAGCTCAGATCTGAAACATCATTGATTGCGCGACTTTCATCGCCCGGATTTTTGGCTGCTTTTAGCTCGGCGAGGTCAAAGCTTTTCGCGATCAGTGCACGAAGCAGATTTTCAATCTGACCTAGCCGCAGGAACGGCTCGCTCAACACCCGAAACTGGATGCTGAGATCGGCCACGGTCACGATTCCCTGGAATTTGCGATCCGGTCCGCGAACGATTACGAATCCCGCGGCGACGATCTTCGGGATTGCTTCAATGAGACCCGCGTCGGATGCGACTTCCTCGGCAGGGACAAGACAGTCGGTTACGACCTTGCATGTACGACCCAATGCCGTCGCCTGCGCGATACTTTGCCAAGTCACGGCACCCTTGCAGTCCCGGTCATTCTGGATCACCGGCAGCTGTGAGAAATCGTGCAACATCATTGTTGTAACCGCAGTGTTGAGGTTCACCCCGGGCAGTGCAAGCCCAGCTCGGGCACCGGTCCGAGCAGAGCACGCACCAGGACGCGCACCTCGGCTCCGGCGCTCAGCGTCGGCACGTCGAGGCGCTCAAACCGGCGCTAGCACCACGAAGCGGCATCGCAGAATGGTCATGGCAACGTGGCGGCAACGAGCGCTTCAAGTACTTCGGAAGCCGCCGAGTAACAAAAGTAAAAAGGCCCCGTTTTCACAGGGCCTTTTCGTCAGTTGCGCGGGGGCGCAACTACACGTGGACAACGGCGTTTACGGTGCCCATCGAGGTGTGCGTGGCCTGAGTTGGAATTTTCCACCGCGATACCTTCATGAATCGGAAGGCTCCTTTGGTGAGGCGCCTCTAGACCGCATCAGGCGGAACAGCACCTCGTCGGTCCGCCGGTCCGGCCGCGGCGCGGTTATGCCAAGTATCTCAAGATTCTTGCTCACGCGCGCCAGGAGCGCGTCTCGCATCTTATCAGTCGGGTGATGGCTCAAGATTCCGAGCAGCACCACTTTACGGATACCAATATCCTTGAGTTTCCCTGCGCCCACCTGGTTCGGTTCGAACGCGGCCAACGTACGCGGGTCCCATTCCGTTCGCCGCTCCGAGTACAACGCGAAAAGGAGCAGGTCCTTTACCAGGTCACCCGTCTCATTCATCGCGTTCGCGATCACTGCTTTCCGGTACCTCGGCTTCGCGCCCAAGAGGACCGCAGCTAGGTAACGTCGAACGATCTGCGAAGCGTAATCCGGATCGGACGACAGGTAGATCTTTCTCAGCTTGTCGTACGATGAATGGTTTCCGTACATCGCGACTACGAGGATGGCCGACGCACGAGCGTAGTCCTGTTCCCGTCCGGTTTTGCTCTCGAGAACCTTCCACGCGATCTTGAGGGCTCGAGGGCGATCCTCCCTAAAAATCGCGAGTCTGGTTAGGCATTCCAGAAGTCGAACTCGCACTTCTTCATAGAGATCATATCCCGAAAGAACGTAGGTCTCGATGATACGAAGAATCCCGGTTTCGTACGGCAGGGACTCGAAGTAGCGACAAATATGATCATGGATGCCCGGCTTTGTTCGCAGCAGCTCAAGGCATTCGTCCACGAGGAAGCCGCTGTTTAGCGTCGCCGAAAGCGTCAGCACACGGGCCGCGACTTTCTCCCAGTAAGGGGGACTCCTTTCCGCAGCGAACAAGCGCCAAAAATCCCTCAGTCCGTCCAGAGCTTTTGCTTCATCCTTAGAGACGAGTTCATCACGCAAGTCGTCCAGGTAGGCGTTCTGCTGCACGTAGAGGTGTTTTGCAAACTGTGCTCTTGTGAGGATCAGCGTCTTTCCCGCGTTGAGTGCGAGCCCATCTTCTCTCAACTTCTCAGAGAGGTGCTTCAACGTGGCCTGCGCGTCTTCCTCGCGATCCACGCAGAACATGATGTCGTCCATCCAGCGCACCCAGTCTTTACTCGTACGCGACTGCACGACCTTGTCGGCCTTCAGCAGGAGCAAGTTTGCTATCACGCGCGAGCAATCGAACGAGTCCTGTGGCAGGCCAAGCCGTAGGTGGGAAGCGTAGCGAGGACGTAGAATATGCGCATCCAGAAACATCATCAGCAAATTGACAAGGTCAACGTCCTTCAGGAGCGGCAACGTGACGTCTTTCACGCTCTCGTGGTGGACGGAGTCGAAGAAGTTCACCAGGTCCGTCATGACGGCCAGCGACTTCTTTCCGTCCCGCCCGAGCGCTACGCGTTTCTTTGAAAACTTGAGCCAGGCTTTGAACGTGCCGCCTCCGTAAGGGACGAAGCCAGCCTCGCCCTCCGTCGCGTACAACGGGTCACCTTTGCCGTGCAAGGTCCGACTGAAGAATGCGTTGCGAAAGTATTTTCGCTTCGCTGCCTCGTGCACGGCCTCGCAAAGGAGGTTGTAAACAATCAGATCAGTCGGATGGAAGTACGTGAGGACGCGGTTTAGCCCCTTCGACTTCTGAGAGCGTACACGAGCGCAGGGGGAGGGACGGTAGCGAGCGCTTAGGAGATCGTGGCGAAGCCGACGCGCCTTGCTCGAAACGAACAGGTGATAGTCGCGATAGTCGATGACATCGCGAAACGGTGCGCTCTTGAACTTCTGCTGCACATCGTCCCAAGCCGCCTCAATGTTCTTAAGTGTGAAGAGCCTGGTCAGGGTAACCCGCTTCCTCCGCACGGGTTTGCTCGCCTTCTCTGCCATTGTTCCCCCCGACTGCGTTAGCCGCCCGGCTTCGCGAGGTCACGGACGCTTTTGCGATCGAGCTTGATCGAACCCCCGCCCGGCAGCTGGAGAGTTGCTTCTGCCGAAGCGCCCAACAGTGTGGATGCGAGCCGTTCGAGAGAACTGTTTTCGGGTTCGTCGTTCTCAGGCGTGTCGAAGAGGTGCGCGGTGAGGCGCTCCAAGAGCTGCGTTGGGATGTCGCCCTGGTTCTCTTCCTTCCATTCCATCGCCATTTCCACCACCCAGCTTGCGCGGTCGAAGTCGAGCTCAAGGCGCTTGAGCTTAAATTCTTCCGACGCGTGTTGGTCGAGCCACCGGTTGCTCCATCGAATGAAGAATATTGCAGTCGATCCGAACGCCGCGGCGAACGCCGCCTGTCGCACGGCCAGAGCGACCAACATGCCGTTCGAGACAACGGCTCCGGACTGGAGCAGTCGGAACATCTCCCAGGAGTACGCGACTAGTCCGAGCGCGAATAGACACAGCAGAATCGTCAGAAAGGACGATATCGGCTTCCGCATTCCTTGTGTCCCCGCAGTCAGATTGAACGTCGTAGCGCGACTCGCAAGTTCCTTCTTCAGATCTTCGCGGATCTTTCGCCGGGCGTGACGAGCATGGGCGTCATCGACGGCCTTCAGCCGCTCTTGCAGCGCCTCCTCGACGCTCTGCAGCCTCGCTTGCTTGCCTTCGTATTCCGCTAACAACTCTGAGCGCAGCTGGGTCGTCTCGGCATCGAGCGCATGACGACGCTGAGTAAATTCCTCGTCCAGTTCGCGCCGCTGCGTTGCGACGTTGCTGCCAAACTCGACGACCAAGCGTTCCATCGTTGATTCGAGTTTTGCGAGGTTTGCCTCACGCATTTCGAAGTGAGAGCTGACCTGCGTTCCGAACATGTCGAGCGCTGCACGCGCATTCATCTCCTTCAGGCAGTCCTTGAGCGCGACAGCCAAGGCGAGCGCCTTTTCGACCGCAAGTAGGTGCGGCTCACTGGTCAACGCAGTAAGCTGAACGAGCACCTTGTCGCGAAGATCGCTTTCTCGGTTGATCCGCACCCAGAGTTTGTCGCCCCCGAACTGAAATGCAAAATTGCCAATCATTTGCGTCTCGGCGGAAAGTACGCGCTGCAGATCCGCTTCCGCCATCACCGTTGCTGGCGTCCCTGAGTAGGCAGGGCCCATCGCGAGCGTGAAATGCATGCTTCCGATCGGCACGTCGGCTTTCTTAAATGCTCCTTCAGCCGCACTGAGAACTTGCCGATCCGTCTGTCGCGGAATGAAGAATTCGAAGTTCTGCCAGTTGGCCATGTTGTTGCCCTCTCCGTCGGGCGGGAAGCGATCCCTCCCATGCTGCCACACGCCTACCAAGAAGAGGCAACGAGATCACCCTCGGGCAGTCGCGGAGCCGAATTTGGGGCAACAGGCTGCTGAGCGCCGCGGCGCTATCCAGGCTTCGCGAGTCGTAGCGCCGTCTACCGTGCAGGTAGCGTCGGACCCAAACCGCCGAAGCCCATCGTTGGTCGCTGACTATTGCGATTGCCGCCACGGGGAGTAGCCAGCGGGCCGCACCGATTGCGGCCACTCGAGCACCTTCTCGTCCCCAACGGCGAGGCTGGGCAGCCCGAGAGTCGCGGCGATCTTGTTTGCGAGCGCTACGAATCGTGGCCCGTGATGCTGTTCATGGTCACCGCTGTCGACCTCGAGCGCGCAGTGCAGCATCTCGTGAAGCAAGGTGTCGGAAACGAAACTTCGGTCCTGATCCAATGTGCGCTCGTGAAAGAAGAATAGGCGGACCACGGGTGCATAGACCGCGAAGTGTCCGCCCCAGTTGTTGACGAGAAAGTCGCCGGGTTTCGGCAGTTTGCCGTCGAAGTGGCGAGCATTGAGCAGCTCGAACTCTTCGGGTAGCCAAGTCGGGATCGTTTTCATGCCTCCGTATTGCAGTCATGAGCCACCCTGGCTATCCCCGGCACGGTCGCGCTGGCATAGTCATTCTGCCAGTCGAGCGCGACAGCACGACAACCAGCGCCGACAGCGTGTTGAAACTTGTCGCATGTCCACCGGCTCGCCGAAGGCATACACGACGATCTGCCGGCCCGAGCTGATCACTCGGCGACTCGGCGCACGAGCTCGAGCACGTCGGCGAGCTCAAGACCCTCGATGCGCAGTCCACGCGGGCCGTGCACGATCAGCGCGCGGGTGGGACGGCGTTGGCGCGACGACCTGCTGACGTGCTCACGCACTTCGGGAAAGGCGGGCATTCGTAGCCGTGGGAGCCTTCAGAAGGGGATATCCGCATCGTCGGGCGCTTCCGGCAGCTCCATGTTGGTCAGCACCAGCAGGTTCAGGATCTCGTCCCGATCCATGAAGATGAGCTGACGCCGTTGTTCCGTGTCCAGGTGCTCGCCAAGGAATGCCCTAGCGGCTTTGGTGATGTCCCCGGTGGTGATCAGGTACACGTGGTCGAGCAACACCTTGCGGTTCACCTCAGGATCCATGACAGGATTTTGCAGTGCCATCCGGATCTGGTTCATCGCCTCGGTAACGTTCTCGTTTCCGGTCTTCGTCTTGCCAGCCGAGTCGAGCTTGCCCTTCTTCACCTGTATGCCGAAGTAGATGAAGTGCGACGTCGGTAGCTTGAGCTTCATCCAAAGGTCTTTGCCGAACTCAAGCGCCTTGTCTTTGTGGCCCGCAACGGTGATGCGCTGGAAGCCACAGCTTTGCAGTAAGGGGACCAGCACCTTCTCCGTGAACTCATCCTCGGAGGCATTGTCCAAGTAGGTGGCCCACTTGGCCCGGGTCTCGCGGTCCTTCTGGTTGAAGGCACGAGCACGAATATCGATCGTGGCCGAGGTCCCTGTGGCGGTGCGGACGTGGCACTTCCCGGCTCCGTCCAAGTAGGCCTCGACACCTTCACGGCTCAACGAAGTATTGAGGAAGGCGAGAGCTTTCTCGCGATTGTCGTCTTTGTAGTCCATCGGGTCCATCAGCTCTTGGATGACCCTTATGATCAGATCCGATGGGAGGTCAGGGCGTGAACATGGCCCCTTGTTCAGCTCGGCCAGAACTTCTTCTGTCCACGGGACACGGCTGCCACCATTGTGTGTGTGCTCCGTGTCGCAGGTTTGGAAAAAGCGCGTCAGATCGGAGCTTGAGCGGTACTTGAAAGCGCTCAGCCTGTTGTCCGTTTCACCGGAACCGAAGAACCCCGACCCCGACCCCGCCGTCACCATTTCCGCCAGCTCGTGGAGCGTCCGTGCTTTCAGCTGCATTGGCTGAGCCTCACCGACGGGCTAGCAGAAGTCCAGCAGCCAGCTGTCGCGAGCGCGCCTCAAATTACTAGACCAAACAATGTCCGCTCTCCGGGTGGCCAAAACGGTCTTTGGAGCCTAGACCTAGGCCCGCCAATCTCGGCGAGCGTCGATCACGAGGAAGCGGCGTCGGTGCTTTTTTGGCTGTTTGCGGGGCAGAATGCGACCATGGCGAGAGCAATCCGAGGGAGGGCTCCGGCCGATGGCAGTCAAGACAATCCACAGCTTCCTCGTTCACCCCGGGAAGCATTTGGAGCCGAAAGCACGTCCGAAAATCGGCGGGACGCGGCTCGTTCAAAGCAAGGGCGAGGCGCTGTGGAGCATGCTCAGCGACATTTACAACTACTCGGACGAGGAGTGCGACATCGACATCAAGTTCACAGCGACCGATCAGAAGAACGAGATGCGCGATCTTGTGCTTCGCTACTCCAAAAAGGCGGACATGTCCACGGCCCGAACCCTTGCGGAGCGGCTACAGGCCGTGACGACCAACAAGCCTAAGCTCGGTCTGATGTTCGTGATGATGGGTGCAGAGACAGCCGGTACGAAAGTAGTTATCTCGAGGTTTCCAGCCGACAACGGCATTACGGTGGACGACACACTCGATGATGAATTGTCGGTGCAATTTTTGGAGCGCGTCTTCATGAAAAACCGCTCGACTTACAAGGCCGCGGCCTACCAGGGCACGAAGGACGACGACTTTTGGTTCGGGACCGCCGTCGATAAGCAAATCAACGAGTCCGCACTATCGAACTACTGGGTAAAGGAATTTTTGCTTTCGGAGTTTCGAACAACCGCGAAAGCCGGCAGCAGGCGACTCGCGCAGGCCGTGCGAGCGAGCTACGCTGACGCGGACGGCCCGGTCAAGCAAGAACTCCTCAGCATGTGCGCCTTGGCCAAGTCGTTGAATGGCAAGAAGACGAGCGCAAGCAAGATCCTGAAACAGCTTGCCTTGTCTGAGCCCGCGGTCGCGCTGGTCAAGAAGCACATCGGGCCGCCGCATCTATTCGACGACGGCTTCTCGTTTGAGTACGACGAGTTCAAGCAACAGACAGGGTACCGACAGGTGGTTCTCGACAATGGGGCCGGAATCTCTGCGCTGGCGCCGTCGTTCGCCGATGTATTCGAGCAAACTGAACTCGACGAAGAGCGAGTCCAGTTTCGGACGACCGGCAAAGTGATACACGACCAGGTGCGCAAGACGCGATGACCGACCTAAAAGTCGCTTACCAGCAGCGAGTCGCGACGCTGCTCGAACCCATTCGCGAAAAACTCGACGTCTACTTACGCGACTGCCTCAACGGCCTGCCCCGCATCGATCGGTTGTCCGTCCGCGTGAAAGACGTTGAGCGCTTCATCGCGAAAGCCGAGCGGCTCACCGACAACGGCGCGCCCAAGTACACGGACCCGATCAATCAAATTCAGGATCAGATCGGCGCGCGAATCGTCACTTTCTATCGAGGCGACGTGGAGGCCGTGGCCAAGCACATTCGAGACTACTTCACAGAGATAGAGGAAAAGCTCATCGTGCCGGACAATGAATCCGAATTCGGCTACTTCGGCCAGCACTTCATCATGAGCTTGCCGCGCGACGTGTATGCGTCGAAGGAGCTGGAGACCGACGTCAGGTTCTTCGAGCTACAAGTCAAGACCCTGTTTCAGCACGCTTGGGGCGAGCAAACCACGACCTTGCCTATAAGCCGACGACACCTTTGAGCAAGGAACAGAAGCGCTTGATTGCATTCACTGCGGCGCAGGGCTGGGGTGCGGACCACGTCTTCGAACAACTAGTGAGCGAGCTTGGCGTCATCTAGTTCATCGACATCTCACGCTGAACGCAGCCAAACGTCTCAGGCTTCTCGGGTCGCGTCAGCTTTGGAAGCTGCGAGAGCGCTCGTAAATGCCATGGAGTTGGACGACGCTCCGATTGAGCGATGCCTCATGCTAGCGCAGCGACTGGCCCGGCTCATGCGCGACGAGGATTCTCAGCGCTGGCTCGACCTCGAGCAACGCGGATATCCCGAAGAGTTGCCAGCGGGACACCTTGGCAAGTGTAGCCAGTATGCCTACCGCTTCGCCGGCGCCAAAGTCGTCACCACAGGAAGCCTCCCATTCCTGGAGACGGCCAAGCAAGCGGCCGAAGCAGTGCTCCACAAGACGAGCCCTCCGGCTGTGAGTGGAATGGCGGCCGATTTTGTCGGTGCCGGCGCAACAAAAATCGTCATCGACAGCATCAACGCGAGCATCAAGCTCGCGCGCGACACGTTCGTTTTGGCAAGCACCAACTACTCGCGTCAACGAGCCATGTTGCACCGCTGGGCGACGGACATGCTGATCTCGCTGGAACTCGGAGATGCAGCGGAGAGCATCTTTGAATCCGCACGAGCTCGCGTTGACGCTTTCATTGGCGTGCATGCACCGCGAGCCGCTGAACAGCTGGTTGCGCTTAACGAAAACATGCGAAGCGGTGACAATGAGGCATTTTCCCAGGCGCTAACCTCGTGCAGACGCCTCCTCGCAACGGTCGCTGACGCGATATTTCCTCCTCGCGCCGAGCCCTATGTCGACCGCCACGGCAAGGAACGCGCCGTAGGCGTGGAGCAGTACAAGAACCGCCTATTGGCCTATCTGGCCGACCGCGTCGACAGCGCCGGCTCGTTCGCGATACTCGACACGGACCTCGCGCTCGTAGCGGCGCGTCTCGACGCTATATACGAGAAGGCGTGCAAGGGCGTTCATGCCGACGTCGATCAGATCGAGGCGCAACTTACGGTGATTCACACTTACCTCTTCCTCGCCGAAGTAGCGAGGCATGCAAGCCCGGCTCTCAATCCGCCACGGGTCCGGCGGAAGAAGGCACCAGCGAAACGACGCAGACTCGCACGCACGAGAAGACCCTAGCCTGTCGGAACTTCTGCTCGGAGATAGTTCCGCTGGTTGAGACGTCGGGCAACGACAAGGCAAATTTCCATGCGCCGCGATCGTGGACGCCGAGCCAGAGCACGTCTGGGAAAGCTGACCGCACGCGCCGGCGGCGCGTTCGCGCCGCTACCTACCAAACGCTTTCTTCCACTTCGGACGTGTTGCGCACGCACGTATCCATTCCTCATCGGCCTCGTCGAGCTTGCTCTGACCGTAGGCCACGACGTCGCCGTGCGCCGCGGAGCGCTCGCGCTCGACGTGTTCGGTGTGGATCTTCTCGGCGAGGACACGAAGCTCGGACTCGCGGAGGAAGCGCAGCTCGACGTGCCGATCGCGGGCGTATTCGAAGATGATTGAGCCGGCCGGGTCCTGCGTTTCATCGAAGTCGGCGTGGCAATCGTTCAGAGAAAGACCGCCGCGCTTCTTATTTGGCGCAGGTTGGAGGAACGTGACGACGTACTCGGCATGGGTGCGGACGAGGCAGTCGACGTCGATGTCGAAGACTGACAGGTTGAGGTCGGGCTTGCCGTCATGATCGCGCATCTCGGCCATGAAGAACTCGTCGAACGGGACCTCAAGGGAGGTATGGCGTTTGAGGACGCGGAGGCGAAGGCTCATCGCCCCTCCAGCACATCGTGCGCGGCAGTGCGCACACCGGGGCTGGGATCGTTCTCCGCAAGCTTCCTCAGCCCGGTGTCCACTTGATCGCCGACGTGCGCGGCTAGGCCGTAGATGGCGCCCTCCCTGACAAGGGGGGATTCGTGCGCGAGCAACTCGAGGAGCGTGTGTAGGACGGCGTCGGAGGGCAGCTCTCGACCCGCAATTTCCGCAGCATGAGTCAAGAGCGCGGGCTCCAGTCCGCTCTTCAACATTCTCACCAAGCGTGCGGGATCTTGCGTGGCGAGGCGCTCGAATAGCGCGTCGCTCGGTGCGTTGGGATCCGGCGTGGTCACCAAGTCGAAGTCCTGTATCACAAGCTTAGCGACGTGCCCGATCGCGGGATCAACGGTGCCCAATCCGCGAATACGGAGCATCACGACGCCGTCTTCGTCAGGGTTGACGTCAATCGCGTGAAGGCGCTCGTCCAGCGCTTCCGGTAGCTCGACGGCGACCTCAAAGCCGTCTCGCACGCGGAAGATGCCGCGGCGATCTTTCACGCTTGCGATGACTAGCCCACCGTTGAGGGTGTGCCGGTCCTTGGTCCTCACGGTGCTTGTGCGGTTTGCACTGGGCGCCTTCGTGGGCTGCGGCTCGCTCAGGATGTCGAGAGTGGGCAGCGAGCCGACGAGCTTCATCGTTTCCAGGCTCACCGTGATCACCCTCAAAAGGAGCGACAGGGGGTAGCGCGGGTCGCCGACGGTCTCGGTGGCCCAGGCGTTGGCGTCCTTGACGATGCCACTGGCCTTATCGGTGGTGACGCTCTGGCGCTCCATGACCCACTCGATGGCACTTCGGCCACTGACGACGTACTCGTACGCCTCAAGCGGGATGCCGCTGACGGTGACGAGTTCGTTGTAGTGGATGACCGTCTTGTCCTTCCCCTTGCCAAAACGCATCTTCTCGACGCGGTAGAGGGACTTGCGGTCCGACGTCGACCGTTTCGGCTCGGTGACGGTGACATTCGCAAACTCGGCGACCTTCTCGTAGTCGACGTGCAGGTCGCCGAGCGAGCGTCCCGCGTTGGAAAAAGTCCAGAAGTCCACCGCGGTCGTTACGCGAGGTACCCGCAGCAGCTCCTTGCCCAGATTGTCGGCATAGCGGTCGCGAAAATCCTCTGAGTGAATGATGCCATAGACGTAGTAGAAGACGTCCTCTTTGGTGATCGTCGCGCCTGGGTATGCATCGAGGAAGTGCGCGAGGCCAACGTCGGTGATGGCGTCCCGTCGCGTAAGTCTAGCGGCCTCGGTCTTCCCGTTGGGCGATTCCCCTTCGGTCCCGCCCCGCCCACTGTCGTCCGTCTCGTACAGGTACAGGGGGTACCACTGAGATTTCTCCAGCAGGTCGAGTGCCGGATTCGCATCTGCCATGACGCACGAGAAGTCCGTTCGCGAACCGATTCCCGTCACCCCGATCGCGCGGTTTACGGCTTCGGCGCGCGGAAAGATTCGCGGCATCTGACCGGGTCGGTGAATTAGGTACGGACCGAAGTATAGCCACTGCTTGCTAAACGCCCGGTAGAGACTGGGGACCAAGCGGCTCGGATCGAACTTAATCCGAGTTCCTCGCGCGAAGTGGTCCTTCAGACTGGATGACCAGCTGATCTGTGTTGGCTCGGTGCTGACCACTCCATCCATTTGCTCGAGTCGATGAGCCTTGTCCGTTGCCGGATACATCGCGTTAAATCGGTCGAGTTCTGAGTTGTAGAATGCGATCGTCTGCTGGACGCGCTCCGCTACACCAGCCTTTGACGAGCCGTAAACCCACGCATCGCGATTCGTACCAAGCCCAAGTGAGAAGTTCGCAAACAAGCAAGGCTCGCTCCCGGTCTTGTCGCCCAGCACGATGTGCTTCGAAAAGCTCACATCACGCTGTTTCAACCAATCGCCGTGGTGGTCGGGCTTTACCGCTGTCCAGCCGTTGGCCTCGCTGATGCCCTCAACACTGCCGAAGGTCGAAATCTCCGCAAGTTTCTCCTCGCGCGCGAGGTAGTCGCCGACATCCCGAAAGAAGATCTGACCACGTTCCGTTGCGCTTGGGTTCTTCACTAGAAGCGAGAGCGCTACGGGCGCACGGCTGCCACCGCCAAAGACCTTGCCGCCCTCCCGCCTTGACCGATCTCCAGAAGTTCGCTGATTGCCGCGGAGGTGGAACACATAGAGGCTCGAGAATTCGTCAGCAAGGCACTTGCGGAGACCATCAAAGGTCCCCGTCTCGATGAAGCTGGCATTGGTGACGAAGCCGATGATGCCGCTATTGCCGACGCGGTCACTCGCCCACCGAATCGCGCGGACGTAGCTATCGTAGAGCCCCTTCTTGTTGGCTGCCGTTGATCTGGCGGCGTAGGTCTCGGCGATGCGGCCGTCCAGTAGAGGATAGGCAATGTTGGCGTTGTTGTCGTTCTCGCTGTCTTGACCGACCGAGTACGGCGGATTCCCGATTATAACCCGAATGTCGCGATTTTTCTGCCGCTTCCGACGGGCGCTGTTTTCGACGAGCACATCATTAACGAGGTCGTCCTTCTCGTATAGTTGGAAGGTGTCCGTCAGACAGATCCCCTCGAAGGGTTGATACTTCCCGCCGACCACGCCGTGATAGGCGAGTTCGATGTTGATGGCCGCGATGTAATACGCGAGCAGGACGATCTCGTTCGCGTGGATTTCGGTCTTGTACTTCTTCGCCAGTTCTTCCTTCGTGAGAAGGCCGCTCTGGAACAGGCGCGCGATGAAGGTGCCAGTGCCGGCGAACGGATCGAGGATGTGGACGCCCTCGCTGCCGAGTGTCTGACCAAACTCAGTGCGGAGCAGCTGGTCGACGCTCTTTAGGATGAAGTCGATGATCTCAACCGGCGTGTACACGATGCCGAGCCGATCGCTCATCCTGGGGAAGGCGTTTTGGAAGAACTTGTCGTAGAGTTCGGTGACGATCTTCTGCTTGCCCTGGGCGCTGTCGATGCCCTCGGCTCGGAGCTTGACCGACTCGTAGAAGGCCTGGAGCGTATCGGCCTCTTTCTCGATGTGGTGTTCCTGCAGGGCGTCGAGCACGTCCTGCATCGCCTTGGACATGGAATTCTGGGAGGCGAAATCGTGACCGGCGAAGAGCGCGTCGAAGACGGGCTTGGTGACGAGGTGCTGGGCGAGCATCTCGACGATCTCCTCGTCGGAGATGCTGTCGTTGATGTCGTCGCGCAGCTCGCGGGCGAAGCGCTCGAACGCGGCACGCTCCTTCCCATTCTTCTTGTTGCCGAGGATGCTTTCAACCCGCGTGACGTGGGTCCGGGCGATCTGGGCAATGTCCTTCGCCCAGTCCTCCCAATGGCGGCGGTTGCCTACCTTTTCGACGAGGCGCGCGTAGATGGCGCGCTCGATCTCGCCGATGTCGAATGCGAGCGTTGTTTGCGCTTCCTCTTTGGTCAAGGCTCCGGTGCCAATGGCACTGCCACCGCGCGCCTTTTTCTTCGCGACCGATTTCCCTCCGCTCGATTGCTGCGCGCGCCGCGACAGCTTGTCGGTGATCGCGATGACCTCCATCTTGCTCGTGTCCTTGCCGGTGATGTCGAGCTTGTTGATCATCGCGTCGAAGCGATCGTCGTGTGAGCGCAGCGCTTGGAGTACTTGCCAAACGACCTTATAAACTTGGTTGTCCTGCAGGGCCTCGTGCGGCTCCATCTTGGCCGGGATGACGACTGGCAGCACGATGTAGCCGCGGCGCTTCCCCGGAGCATTGCGCATCACGCGGCCGACGGACTGCACAACGTCGATCTGAGAGTTGCGCGGCGTGAGGAAGAGCACTGCATCGAGCGCGGGGACGTCCACTCCTTCGGAGAGGCAGCGCACGTTGCTGAGGATGCGCGAGGTATTGTCGGGCGCCGCAGCCTTGAGCCAGGCGATCTTCGCCTCTTTTTCCGAAGCGTTCATCGTCCCGTCGACGTGCGCGGCCTCGCACCGTAGGCGCACCTGCTCCGCGCCCTCTTGCGGCTCGGGCTCGCTCTCCTGGTAGGCCTCGACGACGGCCTGGAACATCTCGGCGATGAGCTTGGAGCTGACCTTATGGACCTTGGCTCCCTGCTGCCGCTCGATCACCTGACAGAACGCGACGGCGCGCTTCATCGGTGCACCCTCGTCAGCGGGCGCACCGGGCAGCGACTCGGCGAGCCCCTGCTTAGACAGCGCCTTCCAGCAGCCAATGATCTTGGCCGCGTCGTCCATCCGCAGCTGGTTGTTCTCGTCCTTGAGGAGGTTCTGGATGCGATCCGAGACGTGCTTCTCGTCGACCGACAGGACGATGACCTTGTAGTCGACCAAAAGACCCCGCTTGACGGCATCGGAGAAGGTCAACACATGCAGGTTCGATCCGAAGAGCTTCTCGTCATCCATCGAAGCGAGAGCAACGCTCCCTCGTTCGGCCGTCGCCTTGGCCACCTCGCCGTAGATGCGCGGCGTTGCCGTCATGTACAGACGCTTCTTTCCGCGCACGTACGCGTTGTCGTGGATGCGCACGAACTCGCTTTCGTCGTCGCCCTCGAAGGTAGCGCCGGTCGTGCGATGCGCCTCGTCGCAAACAATCAGATCAAACTCTGGTAGTTCTTCGCTCCTCTGCGCCTCGTTCAGAACAGCGATCGAGTGATACGTCGAGAACACGACGGTCATATGCTCCGCATCGTGCCGCTTCTTCACTTCGCGTGCGAGGCTCGCTGCGTGCGTCGTCGCCGGGTATTTCAGCTCGTGGACGAAGGTCTGCACTGTGTCGTCGTCCTTCTTCCGCTTCTTGCCGACGTCGCTGTCCGAGCAGACGGCAAAGCTCGCGAGCGGGGTATCGCTCTCTTGCGTCCACTCGGTGAGCGACTGAGACAGCAGCGCCAGACTAGGCACCAAAAACAGCACCCGCTTGCCGGCCCCTGCCTGCGCTTCGGCGAACTTAAGGCTGGTGTAGGTCTTACCAGTGCCGCAAGCCATGATGAGCTTGCCACGGTCGCTCTCTTTCAGCCCGCGCAGCGCGGCGTTGATTGCGCTCTTTTGGTGCGGCCGGGGAGACTTCTTTGCTCGGACGTTCGGAGCCTCTTTGCGTTTGAAGCTCGCCCAGTCGATGACGCTTTCCTCCAGCGCCGCCAGATCGATCTTGGTCACGGGCGGTTGCTGGTCCTCCAGCGCGGCCTCCGCGTGCACTCCGAAGTGATCCGTCGTCGCCACGATGATCCGCCGCGAAAAGACCGTCTTCCCTGATGCTGTGAAGAAGCTGTCGAGGTCCGACTTCTGAACCACGTATTCGGGCGCGTAGAGCTTGCATTGGATCGCGTGCACCTCTCCTGTGGACGTCTCCGCCACCAAGTCGATGCCCGTGTCCCGCTGGTCTAGCCCGCGCTGCTTCGACCAATCCGCGTACGTCAGTACTTCGCGGTACAGTTCCCTGAACGAGGGCTCGGTCTTCAGGTAGATGACCGTCAGCTCCTCGAAATAGGTCCCGGCTTCCCGGTTCGTCTGGGCTGCTTGGTGGTAGCTGTCGAGTAGGTCCAGGAGCGCGCTCACAGGGGCTAGATCGCACCGTTTTGGGAGAGGGCGCAAGGTCGCATAGGTGTGGTCCGACGATGCCGGCCTATTGCCCGGATTTGGGGAGGTGCCTCGTCGCGAAGCGCGCGCCGTCGCGAAGCGCTCGATCACTGTTCCAGGGCTTCTAACAATTCGGCGAGCGCTGACTCCAGCGCCCGCTGTTCTTCGGCCGCTTTATCGAGCGCGTTCCGATATGAGGCACGAAGCACGTCGAGTTCGACGGCGTTGTCATGCCTGACACCATCAAGCTCCGCTTCGAGACGCGTCACTCGGTCTTCGAAGAGTGAGCAGCGGGCGCACTGGGTGTCCCTGTCGGAGTCTAGGGACGTCACGGCCGGAAGCGCAAGGCTGCGAAACGCGCGCGGTTTCGTAAGATCTCGCGCCAGCATCTCGACCTCGTGTGGGTTAAATCGGTGCACGCCGCTGGCGTCGACCACTGGGTGAAGTTGGGAGCCTTCAAGCCTTCGCACTGTTGCCAAGCTTCGCCCGAGTCTCGCAGCCACCTGCTTCCGAGTCATGGGGTAAGAAATAGCATGCCCCGGTATGCTGCACGTCATGTGTCGCGCGACTGTGAGTTGGGGGTCTTCAGAAAAAACGTTGTCAATCCTTGCGGCGTAAAATTGGCTCTTTCAGCGCGGTAGACGCGACACGTCGCGACACGTGAGGTTTGCGTGAATCATTGTCTCACGCTACTGACTTCCCAGAAGCATGGCAGAGCCCAATACTGTAGTTCGCTCGACGATCCCGAGCGCGTTCAATCGTCGTCGGCTTACGGTCGCCACGCTGGGCGTCTCCGACGGAGCGATCGCTCGCGCCTACACGGACCCGAGCCGCGTACGAGAGTCGACGCTGCTTCGCTTGCAGAAGGCGGCTCGCGAACTCGGTCTACCAGTCCCGGGTGAGGAGCAAGATTCATGAGGTTCATCAGCGCGGAACCAGTGTCTGATGAGCGTGTGGCGTTCGTTCACGAATACCACGCGCTCGCCGTGCTTCTTTCTCGAACGCTGCGTCGTCGCGACACTTCCTCAGTAGAGCAGAATCCGCTGCTCGCACGGCGCTTGCTGTGGATCGCGGCGATCATCGGGGATCCGCTGGAGCTAGCTCCGTTCTTCACTTTCTGGCTAGAACTCGTGGACCATCTGAGTGTCCCTGCCAAAGATTGGTGGAGGATCGGTCGCGTGTTGCGATCAATGCGGCGTTTAGCCTACGCCGCGCGGTTGCCGCGCAAGACCTTGGCACGCCTCGACGAAATCGAAGGATTCGCAGGGCGCCAACTGTGGACGGAGCTTGGGCTCGATCGGCTGGACCACTTGCACGCGCTGATCGAGGCCGACGTTGCGCGCTTCGACGACCTGACGCCCGACGAGAAGCAACGCCTTGCCGCTCGGCTCAACTCTCTGCAAGTCGCGTTTCGCCAGGAGCGTCGCGCGACTCATCAATATCTCCGGCCAGTCGCGCAAATACCGCGGACTCGCGGGCGTGCTCCGCGCAACCGTCGTGCTCAACGTCGTCAACCCGCGCGCCGCGTCGCTGCGCGACGCGTTCAACTCGACGCTGGCGGTAGCGACGGCCCAGGGGGCGCGGACGGCGACGGTAGTCCAGATTCAGGTTCGCTCTTCCGAGCGTACGGTCTAGCACCCGTGCGACCCGGGCGGCCGAGGGGTCAAACCTCGACCGCACGCTCGGGAGAGCGAGCCTCGACAGGCTCTTCAGGTGTCCCTGTGGGAGAGGGCCACATCCCGAGGTCGCCCGGGTCGCACCGCGCTTGCGCGGTGCCGCTTTCGAGGCCCCCTCGGGGGCCGTTCCGCGAAGCGGACGAAGGGGGGCACCGTGTCTAGTCGCGAGTGCTCTTTGGTTCTCGGCGCCATGTTGCTCGGGACCAGTGCCGACGCTTTGCGTCGCCTGATCGAGCGTCGGGCGAAGATAGTGCGCGGGGTTCTTGAAGCGCGTTTCGATGGTATCCGCGCATGGAAGCGCGACCGGAAATGGGTCGTCGCTCTCGGTGGCGCGTGGCTCTGCGAGGGGAGCAACTCGCGCTGGCTTGGTATAAATAAAGTCGCCGCGAGCCTCAATCGCACCGCGTCAGCTGTGCGCAAAGCGTTGGAGCGCTGCGCGCCCGGTTGCCTGTTGCGCCTCGGGCAAGATGTCTTCTGCGCGCGCAGGCTTGCTGGTCGCTGGAGATTGATCAAGCGCGCGGTCGCGCCGGCAGGAGCGCATTCATGACGTTCGATCGCGCCGTCCGGGCCGACGCGTGTGACGTTGCCGCGCTCGTCACTTGGAAAGATCACGAGTTTCGTAACCCCTCGCCCAGGGCAATATCGGAGCGAAAGAAGCGCAGGCGCGTCATGTACGAGCTTCGCGACGCGCTGCGAGCCCTGAGCACGAAACGAGTCGGAGCGTGCGGGCATCGGAGAATTGCGCGCGAGGTGGAGGTTGTTCGGCGCACTGCCACGCGCGAGAGGGGTGAAACCTACCAGCACGCGTACTACCGTGGGCTACTACGGTGCGGGTCCGTTTGGGAGTGTCCGGTTTGCGCAATGCAGATCCGAGCGGAGAGAGGGGAGGAGCTGAAGCGCGCTGTCCACGCTTGGGGAGCAGGCAACGTGGCAATGCTGTCCCTCACAGTACGTCACGGGCTTGGCGATGATCTGCGCGCGACACGCCGAGGTCTCGCGACTGCTTTTCAGCGCCTCATTCGCGGTGAACCGTGGAAGCGCTTCTGCGCGAAATACGGCATCGAACATCACGTTCGCGCTGTCGAAGTGACGTACGGGATCCACGGGTGGCATCCGCATCTCCATGCGTTGTTGTTCCTGGAAATTCCGCTCAGCGTTGCGGAGCTGGAAGCGGCCACAGCGTGGCTGCAGGAACGCTGGCGCAATTGCGTACGACGTGCGTTGGGCAGCGACTTTGTCCCGAATGAGCACGGAGTGGACCTTCGCGCCTCGAAGCGAGCCGACTACCTGGCAAAGTTTTCGTTCGAGCTGGTTGACCCTGGAAGTAAACGTGGTCGGGGCCCGAATCGCACACCTCTTCAGATTGCGACGTCTGCCGCGAGCGGAAGGTGCCCCGAGGACGAGGCGCTGTGGGCTGCGTACTGCGCGGGCATGCGCGGCGCGAAGATGCTCACATGGTCTAACGGCCTGCGAGCGGTAGTGGAGCTCGACGCAGAGAAGAGCGACGAAGAGGTCGTTGAGGGCGAGGAGCAGAAAGAAGCAGAGGTAGTCGCTGTCGTGTCAGGGGCCGCTTGGGATGCGGCGCGTGGTCGTCGCGGTCTCCCGTGCGCGATCCTCGAAACGGCCGAACTCGCGACAGGCGCAGCAGAAGGCTACGCGGCAATCCAAGACTTGATTCGTGCTCGCGGGCGGCCTGCCCCTGGCGCGCCGTGGGAGAGCGCCGCTTGAAGCCACGCGATCTTCCCGCGACCGTCGAGGAGAGCCGCGCGCGGCGAGTCGCGGCACGCCACGAACTCCACGAATTTACGCGTCGACCCCCGAATCCCTTGACGCTCCATCAACGATCCGTTGCCCTAGACGACAACGTGCGCGATCTTTTGGATTGGCTGATCGACGAGGAGCTGAAGCGATGGCAACGCGAACGATAGCGGCGGGCGACGCGGTTTATGCTCGCTACAGTTCAGAGCTTCAGAACCCGCGCTCGTGCGACGACCAAATCACGGAGCTTCGCCAGGCCGTAGCGCGCCGTGGCGGCCAGTTCGACGAGCGGCTGGTTTTCAGCGACTCCGAAGTTAGCGGCGGGATTTGGGAGCGCGACGGCTTGCAGGCACTGTTGCTCGCTGTCGAATCGGGTCGCGTGCGGCGCATCTTCGTCGAAGACCTGAGTCGCCTCTCGCGCGACAAGGAAGACGCGGCACGCATCGAAAAGTTGCTCGCCTATCGCGAAGTGTCCATCGTCACGCTCGATGGCATGGTCTACGACGGCAGCACAGGCAGCGCACTCGCCTTTACCTTTCAGAGCGCAGGCGCCGCCCAGTATCTGAAGGACCTTGGAGCGAAGACGCGCCGCGGACTGCGCGGCTCGCATCGCGATGGCAAGAGCACGGGTGGCCGCTGTTTCGGGTTCGAGGTGGAAGCGTTGAAGCTCAAAATCAACGAGGCGGAAGCGCGAGTCGTGCGCCGCATCTTCTCGCTGTACGTCGAGGGGTTCGGCTACGCGGCAATCGCCGAGCGCCTAAACGCTGACGATGTGCCTCCGCCGCGCAGCCGGCGCCGAGCCGGTGCGGGTTGGATGCACTCGGGCATTCGCGAAATGCTCCGCAATTCGAAGTACGTGGGGCAATTCTCATTCGGGCGGCGGAAGTGGCAGCGGCATCCGACAACGCGCAAGCGAGTTGCGCGTCTGAACGACGACGTGGACGTGCTACGCGATGAGCGACCGGATCTCGCCATCGTCGATCGCGCCACGTGGGACGCCGTCCAGGTACGGCTGAGCGAGCACGCGGAGGACTACAAGGCGCGGGCCATCCCGCACCAGAAGACGAGCTACTTGCTCACTGGGCTACTAAAGTGCGCCTGCTGCGGTGCGCTGATGCAGATCAGCGGCGGAAGTCCCCACCGCTACTACCGCTGCGTCTCAAATCGAAAACGCGGGGTTTGCACAAACCGCCTGAGTGTGCGCGAGACGCTGGCGCGACAACGGGTGCTCGAGTCGATCAACTCCGCGGTCGCCTCCCCCGAGGCGGTCGCCCACATTCGGCACCGCTTGGCCGAGCGACTCGGGTCCTTCTCGCGCGAGATTGCGGCCGACCTCGAGGCGCGCACGGCGCGCATCAAGCGGGTGGAGGAGCGCGTTCGCGGGCTGATCATGATGCAGGCCGAAGGCGACCGGTCGCCGATGGTCGCCCAAATGCGAGCCGATTTCGAAGCCCAAGGCCAGACCGAGCGCGCCGCCGTCGAGGAGCTGCGCTCACAGGCCGACGCGCCGATCCGGCTCCCGCCGGTCGACCTCATCACCGAGCGCGTGCTGGCCCTGCGAGCGCTAACGGAGTCGCCCGATGTCGAGGGAGCCCGTGCTGCGCTCCGCCGTTACCTCAAGGGCGGGGAGATCACACTTACGCCAGAGCGCTTGGAGGGCCGCGAGGCCTACGTCGCTCGCGCCGAGTTCCTGCCCCTAGTTTTCCTGACCGAAAATGCAACAACGCCCTCCGAGAGTTACCAGGGAGGGCGTTGTCCACGTTGGGTTGCGCGGGGAGGATTTGAACCTCCGACCTTCGGGTTATGAGCCCGACGAGCTACCAGGCTGCTCCACCGCGCGTCAGGGAGGCGTAAAGTACTCACGGCGGATGAACTGTCAAGCGTTGGGTTTTGTTTTATAATTTTGCTGAGTTGGGTCGGGAATTTGGCTTGATTTTGGGTTGGTGGGGGGCGCCGGCTGGGCGACCGAGTGGGCGCGTCGTCGTCGTGCGCCGGAGCGCGACGGGGTTCGATGACGGGCGCGGCGCTTAGAGCACCCCCAATCCAGAAGCCAAGCAAAGCGATCATCGAGATCTGGAATCGCGATCTCGATCTCGGTTCTGACTCCGCTGGCGGAGCGCCCATACGATTCAGCCATTACGGTGGATCGGCGTCGTCACGATCGGGCGTCGATTTCGCGGCGAGTGCGTCGCGGGGCCTTGAATCGCGGGTCGATCCGCAAGCCCTGTATGGTCGTAGGGAAGGGACGCACCTGTAGCCGTGGCTACGGGTGTACTGATCATCTGAGGGATTGCTTCAACGGAGGTTTGCGTGACGAAATTGTCCTTTTGGTCTTTGGCTCTTTTGACCGGCGTGGGCTGCGCGGTCGTTGCTTGTGGAAGTGACGACGATAGCGGCATCGCGGCGGGTGGCGCGGGCGGCAAATCCAGCGCCGGTGCTGGCGGTAAGGGTTCTGCGGGCAAACCGAGCGTTGGCGAAGGCGGCGCTCCGGGCGCTGGTGAAGAAGCCGGCGCTGGTGGCTTGTCGGGCACCCTGTATGAGCGTTTGGGCGGCCACCCCGGCATCAAGGCGGCGATCGGCGCGATCGTGACTGCGGAGCTCGGTGATTCGGACATTGCTAGCTACTTCGCGCCGAACTTGAAGGACCCGAATCACATGCCGCAGCCCGGTGACATCGAGGAATGTTTCACCGACCTGCTGGGCAGCGTTGCAGGCGGTCCCGAGACCTATCCGACGACGCTCGACGACGGCTACGTTTGCCGCTCGATGCCGGCCGCACACGCGGCGCTGCACATCGGCGGCAGCACGTTCGACAACTTCGTGCTGATCGCCGGTGGCGTGCTCAAGGACGCGAAGGTCGCGGACGCGGACATCGCCACTATCGCCGGCGTGCTGAACGGCACCAAGCTCGCCATCGTCGACAAGAGCGCGCCCGCGAGTGGCCCGTGCATCGTCGCGGCTTGCGAAGTTGGTGAAGGCGGCGCCGCTGGCGCTGGTGGCAGCAAGTAGGAGCTCGACATGAAACGCGCGCAATTGAAGAAAATCGCTCTCTACACCGTCTCGGTGCTGGCCGGTCTCACTCTGCTGATCGGTTTTCTGCACACGAAGGCCGGTCGCCCGCTGCTCGCCCGCTTAGGGGTGGCCTGTCCGGTGAAGGCCTCGGCGGAGGCCGTGGAAGCGGCTCGACGCAATAGCGCGCGCACCTTACGCGGCACCGAGGCGGCAACGTCTCGGCCCGCGCTGGGGTTTGCGCTCGACAGCATGACGCTGACGGATGTCAAAGCCTGGGCTCTGCAGAAGAACGTGTCGTGTGACGAGCTGCGCGTCGGGCTCATGCGTTGCACCGACGTGCCCTCGGTCGCCGTGGGCAGCACGGGTCCGGCGATCAATCAGCTCGATTTCGGGTTCGCCCCTGCAACCGAGCACTTGGTGAACGTCAGCGCGTGGCGCAACGGCATGACCGGTGACGCTGCGGCCGCGCAGCTTTCCGCCATCGTCGGGAAGATGAAAGAGCAACTGGGCGCTCCCACGCGCGAAGCGGGCAGTCGAAGCGCGGGCTACCTCGCGTCCGGTGCCA
>Ga0210392_10000421_pt1 | contig 26752 bp, 21 predicted proteins | sample IncBWC30OmetaG_FD_161057 | JGI IMG/M metagenome (GOLD analysis project Ga0210392, IMG submission 161057) | Forest soil microbial communities from Barre Woods Harvard Forest LTER site, Petersham, Massachusetts, United States - Inc-BW-C-30-O ... | reverse complement strand
GCGGTGTGGGTGTGTGGGTTGTGCCTTCCATCAGGAACAGCCGGATTCGGGGGCCCATGGCGATCGGACGCACAGAGTATTCTGCGATGCCACAATTGTCGTCCCTTTGAGGTACGGGCTGACCCTGTTGTAACCAAGGGGATCTACTAGCGCACGATTGACGACCCTACAACCATTCTTCGGTAATACAGACGTCCGCGATCGGAATGACAGATGCGCCGATGCCTCAGGCAAATGAGTTGCGAGGGAAATAAATATGCCGGCAGGTCCTAATCGCGGTAGCAGACAATATGAATGGACTGGAAGGTTTCGTTCCGTGTACGCAGTGAAACATCCAACTGGTATTCAAATCCAGATTTCTCCAGTGCTTCCAGGAAACCGGCCAAGCAACTTTTCTTTTGTCCCATTCGATGATGGTATTCGATCACCATGCGACGAACAAGCGAGATTGTCCCACTGGCAACCAAATCGCACAGTATGCGGTGCTCCGCTCCCTCGACGTCAATTTTCACAAAGTCAATCGGCTCAGTGATGAAGTCGGACAGCCGGCGAGTCGCCACTTTAGTGGCACGCCCGGTGATATATGACGGGTCCGTGCTCATTGAGAGTGCGCTGGGGTTGGCCGGATCGGTGAAGAAATCAGTCTCGCCGTTCTTGTCCCACAAAGCGCAGTGCTCGACAGTGACATCGGTCAAATGGTTGGCGGCAATATTCCGTTGCAATAATTCAAACGTCGACATGTCAGCCTCGAAACAGCGCACACGGCAATGAGGGTAGAGCCATTTGAAGTACGCCGTCGCCATCCCCACATTTGCACCGCAGTCCAGCACAGTCGGCGCCTTGCGGTCTGTCGGGAAGAAATAGTACTGGCGCACAAAAATCTCATTGTAAAGATGATCGATGGTGTGCGGGTCGGGATGCTGAATGCGAAAGCCCATACGGCTCGGGCTGCGGGAGAGTAGACCTTTGAATCTGGGGCTTTTCTTCAATGCCTACAACGTAGTTTCCTCTGATCTCCGCGACGCCAAACCGCTCGGCGTCTGAAACTCCCTTCAACAGAATCTTGGCTCGACATTCTTGCTGGCGGAATGCATCGACCGCGCTGCAGATGTTCATTTCGATGATGTTATCTCCAAGAACCACACAAATAGGATGACCGTCGGCAAAATCCTACGCTAAGCCGAGCGCTTCAGCGATACCACCCTCTCCCTCCTGGTAGGTGTAATTCAGGTGCTTCAGGCCGAAATTGCATCCATTGCCAAGGAGGCGCAGAAAATCGCCCGCGTTTTTCCCGCCTGTTACCAGCAGAATTTCAGTTATGCCAGCATTGACCAGAGTCTGCATCGGGTAATAGACCATTGGTTTGTCGCACACCGGAAGCAGGTGCTTATTCGTGACTTTGGTCAATGGATTGAACCTGCTGCCCGTCCCACCCGCAAGAACGACTCCCTTCATTTGGTCCTCCCTAGTTTGGATCTCTGCTACAGGGGAAACTCCTCTGCAAGATCATGAGCTACGAAAACCGTCTCAGCGCTCACCGTGGCACTATTCCCCCAAAGAATCGATCACCGTAAAGTAGAAGTTCGCATACTACCCACCAGGCACCGCTTCAATAATTGCGCCCTCAGAATTGTTCCCCGCCGGTGGTTCTCGCGTCCGCAATAGCAGGCCAATTAAGCTGTGCGGCCTTATAGTTTTCTGGTGTTCCTATATCCAGCAGGTAATCGGAGATTCGATACGCTGCCATTCGCCCAACGAGCTTGGGTAGAACATGGAATCCAATGTCGGCCGGAATCTGATTTGGGATGAAATCGAGCAAAGAAGGTTCGCATACAATAATTCCCGAAAAAGCCAGGTTGCTCGAAGGTTTCTGGGGTTTTTCGACGAACTCACGTACGACGCCGTCTTCGTCAACGGCAACAATACCACAACGTCTAGGCTCTGAAACTCCGGAGACACCCAGTGTTGCAACCTGAGAGCAATTCTTGTGATGTTCGAGCATGGCGACTAAATTGGCATTCGTAAGGACATCTGAGTAGAAAACCCAAAAAGGACAGCCCGAACCGAGCCACGCGCGGTTCGTCAAGAGGGTTCCTGCGCTACCCAGCAGAAGCGGCTCTTCGGAAACACAGACCTCAATACCATAACTGTTCCTCTCGAGAAATTCTCTTACCGCCTTAGCGTGTGCATGGACGTTTATGAGAATTTCGTCGATTCCGTGACGTCGGCACAGATCCAACCAAATCTGTAGGATTGGCACTCCTTGGATCGGCAATAAACACTTTGGAATCGAGTCGGTTAGAGGCCGCATGCGTGTTCCATGACCTGCGGCGAGCAAGAAGGCTTTCATCGCTGTGGATAAATTCAGTTTGAGGATTTGAAACGGCTTGCCGTAAACGCGAGCTTCCCACCCTAGAAAGCGGAGACAGGAACGAATGTCCACCGTGTTCCGCAACGTTCGTCCCCGTCTATGAAGGGGTCATTTGTGACTACTTGAGCCCCTTGAAGATCGAACTCGAATCTCATTTCGCGGAGGTTGAGCCTCGCCAGGGATTTGCGGACGTTCTCTTGATGGGGCTCCTCGCAAAACAGCAAAAGAAACCCTCCACCACCCGCACCCGTTATCTTTCCGCCCAGTGCTCCGGACTGGCGGGCAACGGAATAGGCCTCGTCGATCAAAGAGTTCGAGATCTTATCGGAAACTCGTTTTTTGGCTTCCCAACTATGATGAAGTAGGCCGCCAAACGCTCGAAAATTGCCCTTCGATAGTGCTTCTCGCATTTGGTCAGATGCGCTGCGGATTTGATGCATGGATTCGAGCGCGGCTCCGTCAGTCTGTGAGGCCAGACTTGTCTGTTCTTCCAGAATGTGCCAAGAGTTGTGGGCAGCGCCTGTAAAGAAAAGCATGAGGCTACTCTGAAGCTCCCGAACAAGGTCGGGTCTGAGCGTAAGAGGCTCCACATGGACCCTACCATCCGATTGAAACGAAATATAGTTTAAGCCCCCGAATGCCGCTGCGTACTCGTCTTGTTTGCCAACAGGCTTCCCCAGAACATTATGAGCAATGTGAAACGCCCGCTCGGCCAACTGGTACTTCGATAGGTGCAGATCAAGATAAGTGGCCAGGGTTTTGAGTACCCCAACGCAGACACTTGCAGATGATCCGAGGCCCGTCCCCGGCTGAATTTCCGAAGCTAAAAAAAGGTCGATGGAGACACTGCACTCCAATTCCTTGATTACCGAAAGAGGAATCTCGAGCTGGCTTCCTCTCACAGACATACGAGCAATGTCGTGCCATGTTTCAGCGACCCGTAAATCCGAGGAGATTACTTGGATTTTGCCGTCCGTTCTTTTCTGCAAAATTGTATAAAAATACTTATTAATTGTTGTACTTAGGACAGCTCCGCCGTATTTCTCAAAGTAAGAAGGGAGGTCCGTACCTCCGCCACCAAAGCTAATCCGCACTGGACTGCGTACGATCAGCATGCAGAACCTCGCCAATAGGTAGATGAACAGGCTTGTGCACATTCGCGCTAGTTGTGGATCGAACTTGGGGCTTCAGAAGGCGAATAGCAAGTGTCCAAGCCGTTTGTAAAATGAGAGAGAAGTCCAAAAAAAGCGACCAGTGATAAATATACTCGAGATCGAAGCGTGTCTTTTCCTCTGAAGAGTGCTCATCTCGGAGTCCGTGAACCTGAGCTAACCCTGTCAACCCCGGTTTGACACTCAATCTCTGGCGTTGCCAGTCGGAATAATGTCTCACGCGCTCGGGCGATTCCGGTCGGGGCCCAACGAGGCTCATTTCTCCTCGAAGCACATTCAAGAGTTGCGGCAGCTCAGTCAGGCTCAAACCCACAAGGAGTTTTTCGAACGCATTCAAAGAATGGCTCTCACGGGCGATGTTCAAGCGAAACATGCCGAACGAGCCACTCGATCTTCCGCAACGAAACTCCTTGCGAAATGAGCATCCGGTTCGACGCCTCAAACTGAAAACAGCGATAAGTAGGACCGGCGAAGCGAGAGTGAGAAGGAAGAGTCCACCGGCCAGATCAACAACCCTCTTAAGGCCCAGTGCAACAGCCGAGATATTTCGCTCTTCGAGCGAGATTATGGGTACCCCATCGACTTCAATCATTTGAGCCTCGGAGACGTACAGCTCGTACCATTGAGGCACGAAACGCACGAGCATTCCCGATTCACGGCATTTTGAAATCACTTTCTCAACTTCAGCTCCCTGGGGCTGTGGCATCACTACAATCAACTCTTTCACATTTTTCTGCTTCAGGAAGCTACGAACGTTTAATGATTGAAGGGAAGTCGGGTCTTGGTAGCGAGTTGACAAACCATTCGAAGAATCACTGGCGGCAGGATATAGCAAACCAACCACCTCAAGAAGCAGTTCAGGATGGCAAGAAATCTTGTAAGACAGTTCGTGGGCAAGGTGGCCGCTCCCCAAGATCACAGCCCTGCGAGCTGCGCCTGACCATAGTCTTGAAGAGATTGCCCATCGCACAACACATCGAATTGCGACCAGACCGATGGGTAACAACGATGCTAAGTAAAGCAATACCAAACGCGAATAGTAATGTCTTTGTAGAAAAGCGAGCGCTAAGAGAAACGCCATGAGGTAAAATACACCCACCAAGATCTGCGAGAAAACAGTCGGTATGTGCCAGCCACCTCTGAAGCCATCCAGGTTTTTGCTAAGATAGAGAGCCGTCCAAATCAAAAGCGCGGAGGCCAACACGGGAAGGAAATCGCGGAATGACGCCCGCGATTCCACACCGAATAAGCTCTTGTAACGGAATGTGTAAGCAAATGAAAAGGCTATGCAGATCCAGAACAAGTCCAGAACCAAAATGGATTTGCGTATTGTCTGATTCATAGTTGCTTGGGAGCAAGCCTTCTAACTGATACTAACTGCGGCATATGAGTTAGTGCGCGTGTGAAATACAAATTTACCGCCCCTTAGCTTCGCAGTTTTACCGGAGAACCTTTGGCGCGCTGGATTCTATCCTTGACAAGCCGCTAACGTGCGGCGCGTAATCCGGCTGTGAACGATGCGGTAAATCGAGTGCGCCATCGCGAGATGTAGGTCTTCGATAATTTGCATATTATTGGAGGGCACGACGATGCACATGTCGCACATTGATTTCATTTTCCCGCCATCGAAGCCTGATAGGCCAACGGTTCTGGCCCCAGCCTCACGACCGATTCGGAGAGCGTTCAAGACATTCTTGGAATTCCCACTAGCGCTTATCGCAAACGCAACATCATGGGGTTGGACAAAATTTCTGAGTTGCTCTGAATAGATATCCTCGAAACCGGAGTCGTTTGCCCAAGCAGTTAAAGTTGGCAGATTATCGGTCAGGGACAGTACCCGAAATCTCTTTCCGCCATTGCAGTAAGCCGTACCCTTTCCGAGATCACAGGCGAAATGAGAAGCGAGGGAGGCACTGCCACCGTTGCCGAATAGGTAAAGACTCCTTTCGGACTCGTAAGCCATTAACAGAGTGTCAGCTATTTGGTCGATGGAATCGTGCGACAGGTCAGCAACAACGCCCTGTAATTCGTCAAAATACTGCTTTGCGTGTAAAACCTCGTTCCCGTTGTTCATTCGCTGTCCTCCGGAGGTCAAAGCGCCACACTAGCCAAGATCTTCAAAGCAAACCGCTCCAACCGACCGCATAAGGCTTGTTCCGACTCCCACGAAGTGCGCTTCGGGCTGGATGTACTCACTCGGTGTAGCGACCAAAGGCTGTACCGCATTTACAAATTGGCGTCAGCGACTTATGCGTAGAGATCCGACGCTGCCTTCAGCACGACACCCGCTCTTTGCATATCTCCATACGCATCTTGGATTTTGAGTGGGATCCCGCCGATGCTTTCGATCCACGACAGGAAATCTTCTAAGATTGAGGAAAGATCAAACTTCGGATTCCAACCGAGCATCTTAAGTTTATCGATTTTGGAGACACTATTCCTATTATCCCCTCGACGATACTCGCCCGAAACGTTAATTTGAACCTCCGACGAAAGCTTTCTGCCGACCAGATTCGCATATTCGAGAACCGTTGTTGGCTTGCCACTGCCAACATTATAGGCCTGAAAATTCGCATCGTCACTTTCCAAAACTCGCATATTGGCATCCACTACGTCTTTGATGTGAACGAAGTCCCGGGTCTGATACCCATCTTCGTACACAACTAGTGGACTTCCTTGAAGAGCTCGACCGACAAAGATGCGGCAGATCCCGGAGTACTGATTAAAGAGAGACTGCCGCGGACCCTGCGTGATCGAATATCGAAGAGCAACGCTTGGAATTCCGTGAAGCCAGCCAAGGCCAAGGGCGATCCTTTCTTCTGCCAGTTTCGACACAGCATATTGATTGTATGGATTCACGTTTTCTTCGCTCAGTAAGCGCGGTTCGGCCCGTTGATCACAGTCTGGGCACCTTACTTCCCACTGCCCTCGAGAAAGCTGCTGTTGGCTTCTCGGCATAGGCTGGAAAAATCCGTGCCTGGAGCAGACATACTGACCTTCTCCATATACAGCCTGCGAAGAAGCCACGATAACTTTCTTTATTTTTAGCTTTTGCTCAACGATCAGTTCATAAACCAATGCGGTTCCAACAGCGTTTACGTGCAAGAATCTGGAGAAATCAGGCATGTAATCTTGATAGGCAGCTTGATGCGATACAATGTCTACATTCTGCAAAGCTGCCAGCAGCACTTCGCGATTCGTTACGTCTCCTTTAATAAATTCAACCTCCTGAGGAATGCCCGCCGGAAATCCCTCGGGGTGAATCTTGGGATCGAGAGAATCCAAAACGCGGACCTGAAACCCTTCAGAAAGAAACCGATTTACGAGATGAGAACCGATAAAGCCCGCGCCGCCAGTAACCAGCACTCGCATCTGCACCACCCTCCAACAAACGAATAGCTGACTGAGACGCAATGAACCAGATGTGACGATTACTTACCCGACCCGGCGAATACTTCTGCGGCCGTCTTTATCAGAATCCAGAAATCCAGTTTCAAACTCCACCGCCGGATATAATCGAGGTCGAGGCTTACCCAATCGTCAAAATCTTTAACGTTATTCCTGCCATTCACTTGCCACAAGCAGGTCATTCCCGGTTTCACCGCAAGCTTCTGTTTCTGATACTCGGTAAATCTAAGGTACTCGCTGAATAATGGAGGCCTTGGGCCGACCAAACTCATGTCACCCTTGAGTACGCTGTAAAGTTGCGGCAATTCATCCAGACTATAACGACGCAGGAAGCTACCGACTCTGGTTACTCGAGGATCGTTCGTCAACTTAAAGACTGGCCCAGACATTTCGTTCAACGATTCGAGTTGCTTCTTCAGTTCGTCGGCATTCGAATACATCGACCGAAACTTAAATCCCGTGAAGCGCCTGCCTCCTTTGCCGACAACCAGCCATCGATATAACACCGGCCCGCGTGATGATAACTTGACCGCCGCAGCTAATACCAAAAACAAAGGCAGGAGGAGAATTAGGAGCATACCGGAGATGGAGACATCCAAGATCCTCTTGCAACCCAGCAGAAAGGGATTGTGCCAATGTGGCGAGAGATCTGGTCTACTCAATTCATTTGAGTATCCATCAATTTCCGAGTTCGAAGAGTCGTCTACACTGACGGCCAGTGTACCTATCCGCGTGTCATCGATAACTCTATGGTAAACAGCCGCATGCTCCCGGGTAACTTTCTCCCAGCTGTAATTCGAGCGTGCTCTCTCTTCCGCAGCGGCGCGATACTTCTCCGCTAGTTCCGGGCTGTCCAGCAAAAACTGAAGCTGCCGCTGTAAATCAATGTCATCTTCCGCACCTCGATAACTAAACCCCGCATGGCCGATGACTTCCAGGTTTGATTCTGTATCGTTCACCAAAACGCAATTGCCAAACCCCATCGCCTCGACCAGAGCCGGGTGCGTTCCGCCGACTTCGTCGGGCAGAGCAAACAAATAGGCGTTTCTCTGCAATTGCTCGTAACCGTCCCCGTAGACGCCTCCAGTAAACACCACTCGCGGATCTTTGGTTGCTTTCAGCAGCCCTATATACTTCTTCTCCCAAGGATCATCTCCGACGATGACTAGTTTCTTGTCCGTTTTTGTCCTCTCAAAAGCGCTGATCAAGTGATGGATGTTGTTCTCCGGAACCAACCGCCCAACAAAGAGCACGTACTCCCTGCTCTTCAATCCGAAACGCTCCAACCACTCTATTCCTTCGCATATGGATTCGCGCATCCCATAAGTTACAAGAAAAGAATTTGCTCGATGGGTCTCGAGGTAATAACGCAGCACTGCGTGCGAGTCGGCGATTAATCCATTGCAGAACCATGCAGCCAGTCGTTCCGATGCTCTCAGGTACCATCGAGCAAACTTTCCCCACTTCCCGCGTTGCCAGTCGGTTCCATCAACCGAACACACCACCTTCATTCCCAACAGTCGAGGCACAGGCGCGAACAGTGTTGTCCCAGTTGTGAAATAGTGAACTACATCCACCCGGTTAAAGGTGACGTGCATCGTGGCTAGCAACGCGTGCACGATCGTGCTCAAATTCTTCGAACGGAATGTTGGTAAATTGACCAACCGCACGCCGTCGTAGTCAGGCCCGCGATGCAAGCTCATCCCAGAACGGTTGTAAACCACTACCTCGTGTCCCAATCTCACCATCCCGCGGGAAATCTCATCGACCGCCGTTTCAAATCCTCCAAAACGGGCTGGAATCGCCTTAATCCCAATCATCGCGATCCGCATAAAACCTATCAAACCTCGCCCAGAAACTTAAGGCGCACCCAAAATGGCCGATATGCCAATTCCGTCAGACATGGCGGTCGTGCACCACAAACGTCTCGGGCTCGCCATAACACTGAGGCATCTCCAGAAAGCGAAAGGTCGCTATCCCTTGTTTTGCAACCCTGCGCGCTCACATCAAGACATGACCTGGCGATAGACCACCTGTGTTCGTACTGCCATTTCATGACAACTGAAGTGGCGACTCCGGGCTAGACCGAGCACCCGAAGCCTAGCTCTTAGATCCGAATTCGATAGGACATTTTCAATTGCAGACGCGATTGCCGATACGTCCAATGGATCGACAAGAACAGCAGCCCCACCCGCGACTTCCTCAAGTGAAGAACCACGAGAAGTAATCGTGGGCGTTCCGCACGCAATTGCTTCGAGAACAGGAAGCCCAAACCCCTCGCAGATGGGAACGTAGATAAACACTGTAGCGGCGTTGTAAAAGTACGCCAAATCCTCCTGGGGAACATAGCCTGTCACAACCACATCGCCGTTAGACTGATTTTCTATCGCCCGAAACGCTTCCGTGGCGAGCCATGCTTTAGGGCCTACGATGACTAGCTTGTGTGGTATTCGGCGCTTACGCTTAAGTTCTGCAAATGCAGATACTAACCTAGGGACGTTTTTTCTTGGCTGAATCGCGCCCACGTAGAGGATAAACTCGCCCTCTAACCCGTATCTTCTCCTAAGGAATTCTCTTGCCTCCTCTTGATCGAGTGGACGATACGAGTCGTCGGTTCCGTGGTAGGTGACGGTGATACGACTTGGGTCTAAACCGTAAATCTCGATCAAATCGCGCTTACTCGACTCCGAAACGGTGATGATATGGTCCGCACGCCGGCAGGACCTTGGGACCCCGATCTTGTTCCGATAAAGGTCCATCCTAGTAAAAAACTCGGGATAGCGCTCATAAAGCACGTCGTGGACGGTGAGCACCGTACGGCAGCGGAGATGGTGCGGCAATAGATACTGCGCGTGAAGCACATCCAATTTTTCCGCACGGCTCTCCAATGCGAACGCAAGAGGAATCCGGAGATAGGGCGTCTCCGGGCGAATCACCTTTGTACGGCTCCGTGGTCCAGCAAAAACTCCTCCATTGCGCTCAGCCTTCGAAGTGAGATACACGATGTAATCGATATCGTCAGACTCGAGAAGCCCTAGGTGTTTCACGAGGTTATATGTATAGGTCTCGTTTCCAGTCTTCCTCTGGCCGATGCAATGCGCATCAATTCCGATTCGCATTCAAAACTTCCTCCTCCTGGGAGAGGTGCGTCCCAACGGCTGCCCATTATCGCGCTGCATGCTGGTTGTGTAGGCTCACCCATCTGTAACCGGAACTCAGCGCCCCCGGGACCCGACTGATGCCTCGAAAGATTCACTGGACTGCGATTGCTTTGCGCTCTATGCGCGCCCAGCTCGCCGGCATCTTCTTCATCACCTCGATCTCCTCGAAGATGCCGCTCTCGCGGGCTCCATGGGCCTTCACCCATTCCGCCATTGCACGAACACCGTCCGCGAGTGTGGTTTGAGATCTCCTTCCGAAAACTTGTTGGACCTTGCTGTGATCGGAAAACGCAACCTTGACCTCATTGCGCGAAGGCAGATGTGCAATGCTATGCTCGAGCTCCATCGCGGCCGCGACGATGACGGCCAAGTCGTTGACCGTATGCGACACATCTGCGCCGACATTGAAAATCTGATTTCGTGCATCGAGAACGCCGACTGAGCTTGCGACAATCGGTGCGACATCGTTGATGTGTGTGAACGCGCGGACCTGAGTGCCATCACCGAAAATCGTCAATGGTTCGCCACGTAGGATCTGGTTCATGAATATCCCCACTACATTGCGATAGCGATCACCGATGTTCTGCCGCTCGCCATAGACGTTGTGAGGCCGGAAAATGATGTAGTCGAGCCCGAACATGTCATGACTGACTTTGAGCTCCTGCTCAACAGCGAGCTTCGCGATCCCGTACGAATCCTCTGGGGTTGGCACCATCTCTTCCTTCATAGGTGCCTGGCCGGCACCGTAAACGGCGATCGAAGATGTAAAGACAAGGCAATTAACATCATAGTTAACGCAAGCGTTTATGATATTCACTGATCCGATCAAATTGTTATTGTAGTTGAATCGCTTGATGAAGTGGCTTAGCCCCTCGGCAGCATAGGCTGCTAGATGGTAGACGTAGGTAAACGAGTGTTTCGAAAAGAGCTTATCGACAAGGTCATGATCCAGGACGGAGCCTTTAACAAATGTAGCCCCGTTCGGCACGTTATTCATAAAACCGCCACTCAGATCGTCCAAAACAACCACTTCGTGACCGTTCCTCACAAGCTGCTCAGCAACGTGCGAGCCCATGAATCCGGCTCCTCCCGTGACTAATGAAACTGGCATCGTGATGCTCCTTTTGATCTTAGGCTTTAGCTTCGATCCTTTGCGTCAAGCACACCACATTGCTTAAGTTCGCGTATCCTGATTGGCGGAAACTAATGACGTTCCCAGGCCCTGAACAAGGCCTTCATAGATCGCGACAACGGCGGGAAAATCGCGACGCCACAATCGCAGAGCGGTGTAAAAGGCGACATGATTCAGCAGAAAACCTACGGAGTATGTAGGCAACTGCCACCAGTGCACATGTTTACGTGCGAGAAAAATCATGTTACGAGTACTGAGGAACTGGCGCCTGGCTTCGCTTCCTGAACCCAATGATTTCACGTTGGTGGCACCGTCGAGGTGCCAAAGGCGCGCTTGGGGAGCGAACGCTAGTCGATACCCTCGCTTGAGAAAGCGCAGAGACCAATCTAAGTCTTCCGCATAGATCCAGAACTGCTCATCTAGAAAGCCCACTTCGTCCAGCGCGCTGCGGCGGACGAGCATCGCGCAGCCTGTCGCTTGGGTGATTTCTTGGCGGCGGTCAAACTGCCCACGATCGATCTCCCTCCAACCACGATGCCTCGTCGCACTCGTCCACAGACTGAATTCACCACCTGCGTACCAAAGCATGTCCGGTTGATGGGCAAAATAAATCTTCGGACAAACGGCAGCAATTCGGGAATCACTCTGAATCACCGCCAGCATCTGAGAGATTAAATCGGGAGCCGCAAAAGTGTCATTGTTTAACAAGAGGGCATATTTGCTCCCACGGTCTAGCGCGTCGCGGAGGGCTATGTTGTTGGCCAAACAGAATCCGCAATTCTTACCCAGTGCAAGAAAGCGGGCCCACGGATATTTTTGGGCAACTAATGCCGCAGACCCGTCGCTCGACCCATTGTCTACGACGACAGTATCAATGTCTGCGCCTGTCTGCCGAGCGAGGCTTTCCAGACACGCAGGCAGCAAGTGTTCACCGTTAAAATTCAAGACAATAACAGTGCAGTGCGTGTTCAAGGGTTCCAAACCTCGTGGTGTAGGTTGGTTGCAAGTTGCTTCTGCAATCGTGCCAGCATCTCAGCAGAGGCGTCGCTCAAGCGAGGATTTGATTTACGGCTTAGAATTCATTTGCGAACAGATCGCACAATGTCCTGATAGAAATTCACCCCATTTCTGCCGCACCAGGACCCGTAATGTACCCCGTTTATAGCCAGTCCCGACTCCTCGAAGAGTTCCCTGACAAAGTCCTCTTGTAACCCAACAGTCGTTTCCGGAAACTCAGGGTCCAAAACGGTATATCCCCCGAGTTCGTGTGTCAGAGGGATAGTGCTCCTACCCTGTCCGATTAACCGGCGAGATTCATCGTTGAGCAGAAAAAAGCTGATAAAAGACTTGGCCCCTGGTTTGAGCACACGACTGATCTCCCTGACGTAGTTCTGCACTGCGTCCGGGAGCATGTGAGTAAACACAGAGATCAAACACACAAAATCAAATTCGGCATCCGAATAGGGGAACTTCCACTCGGAAGGAAGTACACTCCCATCAGGATTGTAGTGTTTGTTAAACACATCGACGTGCCGGAATTTGAACTTTGGATAGCGGCTAGTAATTTGCTGTTCGCACCATTGAACGCCCTCTTCCACGATATCGAATCCCTCATAGGAGCCTTTCGAGTTGAGATATTGGGTTAACGGTACGGCTTGCTTGCCGATGCCGCACCCAACGTCCAGAACGCGATGATGTGGTTGCAAATCACAAAGGCGGGTAAAGGAACTCAAGAACTGGTTGTCGCGGAAGTGGCCACCTCCGACAAACCACAAACCACGTGGCGGTACCAACGGATCGCGCTTGCCAGCGAGTAAGTCAAGAACATCCAGCGGAAAGTAGACGGCACGGCGGATCGCCAGCCGTGTCTTGAAGTTCGGAAATGCGCGCTTTACAAGTACAGTAAGCTGCACAGTTGTGTCTTCTCTCTCGCCTCTTACCGCCGACTAGAACGAGGCTCGATGTAACTTTCGCACTGGGCACTCTCGAGGGCCATGCCCTCCGCTTGCTCTTTCATCAGTGCAATCCAATCAATCGTTGGCGAGAAGGCGTGGCTGTTCAGGTGTGTTGCGATGCCAGGCACAGGCACCCACAGCGTCATCCTCTTACCATATAAAATCTGGGACCAGCCGTAGAGCCAAGCCTTAGCGATGATCTTGGCGAACAGCGGCTGTTGATAGGCAAAGCGCAAAACTTGAAAGGGATCGAAGAGCGAATGCTTCGTCAGGCTGAGCCAAAGGCTGAAGTCGTGATTGCGCCGACAATAGCTCCGGAAGACCCCCTCCTTCCGGTGCAAAGTTTGCTTTCGGGTCAGGAATGTCAGGCAGGTTGATGCGGCAGTTCTCCAATGATGGCCGGCGTGAACACGAATCCATTTCGGATGGCGATGAATATCGAGGATGTAGCAATCGAGGTGATCATAAGGAGATACGAAGTCCACATCTTTATGCGCCCGAAGAAACTCCACCAGGCGCGAAAACTGATTCGGAATGTAGACGTAATCGTCCTCGGCGAAATAAACAAGGTCGCTATCTTCTTGCCCGAGAAGAATCTCAATTTGCTTCGCAAAGGTCGCCCGATTGCCCACCCCTTGAAGCGGGATAAGGACCAAATCCTGGGCGTCGAAGTATTTTCTAAACAGGTCCACGTATTCATTTGGACATCCGTCGAGCAGCACCCAAACTTTCGCCCGCAGGTCGCTGAGCGACTCCTTGAAAGACCTCAGACAGATTTCGGATAGCAAAAGCTTATCTTCGCTGAACGGAAGACCCCGCGCAGGCTTCGCGACGTTCGGGTAGATCCGGTACGCAACCGCGATGTCATAATTGGTCATGGTAAAAAGCTTGGAACTTAGGACCCCAATCCCGCCCTGAACGGACCGATGCTCCTCTTGCAGAGTCCGGGAACCAGAACGCTAGTGCCAAGTTGAGCGAGTCTCGCGACGAGCGTTGGCCACATTCTAAGGCTGCGCTGCTGCTGCCAGACCTGCTGGACTTGGACTCCACTGCGACACCGGAGTCCACTGCCTGCTTACGCCGAGCAGATCGTTCCTAACAAAAGTTATGGAGCCGTTAACGGTCAATGTTTTTAAACCCATCAAGTCGATATTCCCGCCCGAAGCAAATGTAACTGGTCCAATAAAGGTGGAGAAGGTAACCATTTCACCCGGACCCAATGAGCTCTGGATCGTAGTAATAGGCGTCAAGGACGAATTCAAAGCGATCGAATGCGCGCCCTGGATATTGATAGAAGTTGCTGGCGCCAAGTGCGTGGTAATGCCGGAGGTGGGCGGAACATTTGAAGATCCGGTATAAAGATTGTCTTGATAAGCCACACTGGAAAGATTTGTCCCCTTCACGATTGCGTCTGGATTTCCAAACATGCGATTATGTAGAAAGAAGATCCCAAATGCACCCGTTGTCGTAATATTTAGTTCATAGCCTGACCCGCCGTTACTTCCGACATTACCTGCGAAATAAGAATCGGCGATCGTCAACCCTTTGGTCAAAATATTGAAGCTGTCGTTTATCTGATAAGCGCCCCAGAGTGCCTCATGGTGAGAACCGTAGAATGCAATATTGGTGCCGCCGTCGATCTGCACAGCTAAAGCAGCCGCCTGAGATACCAGACCTTCAAACACGATGGTGAGTGGATAACCGCTAATCCCACCGGCCAAACCACCAATATAAATATTGGTCCCGTCCCCAATTCCTTGTCCATCGAACTCACAATTCCGGAACCGCAATTCAAAGACGGCGCCCTCCAATCTCAAAGCATTCCCCCCGCCCCGAGTTCGGAAGACCACTACGTTGTTAAACAAGATCCACTGAATCCCCGATGCGAAATCGTTGTTCCGTCCTCTCATGTGTATGGCGATTCCTGCGAAGCCTTCCAGGTAAATATCGTTGAAGGTTGAATACCATAGACCTGAATTAACTATTGAGCTGATGTCAATAAAGAACCCATCCTCACTGGTATTCCCGGCCGAACCTAAAACGCGGAAACCGGAAAGCAACACATTTGTGGCTGGAGCATAGCTAGCCTGGGGGATGACAAAAACTGGATTATTCCCATTGATGGATTGGAGCGTAGTTCCATTGCACGGTGCTGCGACGCTGCACGTTACGCTTCCGTTCACGCCCCCCGACGCACCCATTCCTACGATCTTCAACGCCTTACGCAGGGTGATCTGCTTCACCGTATAGGTATAAGGACCGAGATAGATGGTGATCGCCTTGGTTCCGGGGTCGATTGTTCCCAGATTTAGATTCACGTTTGGCGAAACGGCGTAAATAATGCATCCATTCGCAGGGCATGCTTTAACTGCATCCGGTACTCCACCTGGGAACCGCTCAGCAAACAGAATGTTCGATAGGTTTTCCACGCTCACCACGCCGTTTTGGTCTGTTATCTGGGAGTTCACAATGGAAGCACCGCCCCAAAACTTAGGAATAGTGTTGGCTGTGCCTCCGGCGGTAGTAACGTTCCGTTGAACCGTTGACGAACCGGAAGATGTTTCGGCAATCGTGCCGGTTCCAGCTAAAGTCTGCGGCGCAGCGGCAGTAGGCGCGCCGTCTACGCCGGGCGTGCTCAGGATTGCAGCCGTGGGCGCAGCCTTCGCAAACGCCGACGCCGGCAATCCACCCAGCGTCTGCGCGTCCGCCGCCTCCAAAGCATATGGCACGCTCACAAGCAGTACCCTGGGTTGTTCCTCTTCTCCGGGCAACAACGCGTGCACTCCCAACCAGCGTTGCTCTCCCGAGGTAAACAACTCCATCGGAACTCCTTCGCTCCCGGTGGCCCCGAGCATCACCTCATAGTGCCCTTGTTGATCGAGTTGCGCATTTTGCACTTCCTGCCACAAAGGCGTTCCGTTCGTTGAATCACCGTATATGACGAATCTGATTGCCACAATACCGGTGCGGGCTGCGCCCGCAGCATCTTTTAGTACCCCGCTAAACCTCACAAAATGAGGTACTCCTTGGCCACACGCCGTAGTGCTATTCGTGCACTGAGCATCACAAAACAGCGGAACGATTAGCGACAAAAGCAGAATTAAGAGAGCCTTAGCGCCAGTTTTCATGTTCTCGCATTCCCAACGACATTGTGGCTATCGTCGCTCATAAGGATCGCTGCCGCTGCCAGACATCCCAGATGGACCCAACAAAAGGCCAAAGTGGTGCAATCGGTCGCCTGGAATGAAATGCCATAAAGCAAAGCTCCTGCCGAAAGGCCAACGAGCATCGGAGCATGACCATTCCAGCCACGCAATCCCCGTCGAATCCTTGACCAAAGTGAGACAAGAAAGCCCAGAAATATGATTAAACCAAGAAGGCCGGTATCATGGAGAATTCGGACGGTCACGTTTCCTACCCAAGTGCTATTACCCGCCCATTCCGGGACGTACTTGCCCCAGTCAAATGAAAGTTGCAAGCTAGCCGTGCCGCTCCCTAGTAGAGGGTGCTGCGGTAACTCCTGCAAGGCCTCCTGAATCTCAAGGAAGCGCGTTAGAGTGGTTTCCTCCGCCAAGCCTTGCTGGAAGAGGTTGCCAAGTCTTTCGCGCAGCACGCCGCCCATCACACTGGCAGCTATTACCAAAATCAGCGCAAACGCTGGAAGGAGTGTAGCTAGATTGCTGCGACGGACATTCCGGCTGTGGCGGGTGTGCCAAAAGACCCAGCCAATAGCCAACACGAACGCGAGCAGAGCCGCACGAGAGAAACTAAGGACGCTAGCCAGCGAAGCAACGATCAGGCAAATCAGGTAGCCAAGGCGATGCTTCCCCTCGCCCAAATATAACGCCAGAAACAAGACCGCGCAGCAGGCTGTATAGGCGCCGAACACGTTAGCTTCGTACAGTGAACCATAAGGCGCGGCTATGTCGACCAGATACTGCCCAATCTCCACCCCGATAGTGCTGCCGAATGCATGGTGGGATGCGTAGCAGAGTATCCCGTAGGCCGATTCGGCAATTCCCACAGCGAGCAGAATCTTGAAGGCCTTTCGAAGCATTTCCAAGTCTGTGATGAGCAAGCGAATCAGAAAATAGGGAAGAACCGCCAGATGATTCAGCAACGCCCACCGCAAGGTAGCAGAGGGAGCCGACGATTCGAAAGCAGAGCTGGCATAGTTGATCAGCACGTACGCTACAACCCAATAATCTAGTTTTTCCAAGTGTATTTCTCGTTTGTGGCGCAAAAGCCAAACGCCAACCGCCACAGAAACGATCGCCACGGCGAAGTGTTCCGGCCGGGCCTTCCAGCCAAAGATCTCGACGAAAAAATGGGGCATCGCACTGGTCGCGATGAGGACAAGCAGGGCTCCATAAGGCCAACGGCTTACAATCGAGAGAAGCAAAGCTGCTCCGGCCACAACCCAGCCAATCCAAGAGAGGTCTTCCTCGAGCGCAATGCGCCACAACAGCAATATTCCGGCGATACCAGCGACTAAATGTACCCACCGGGCCCGGTTGGATTCTCGCCACGTGCCCGAAGCGCCTCCGGAGATATTAGTGTTGATCACGTCAAAGTTTTTCAGAAAGTCGTCACGTTGAAACCGTCAAGCAAGCCTTGATACGCCCATCTCTGGTGCGTGAGCAATTTACACGCCGCTCCTTCCGTCTTCGGGCTGCGCTTGATACAAGAGCTGAAAGGCAAAAATGCCTGGGAACCAATTCGCGAGCCACTGCCAAACCGGGCGGACATATCCGCTCAAGCTTCCCCCGAAAGCCGGATGAAACCTAGTTATCCGATAACCCGCGCTTTCTATCAACTCCCGAGCTGTCTGCACCGTATAAAAACGGAGATGCGTGTGGTCCAAAGTACCAGCACATTCGTAATTGAATCGACCGAATAGGATTTTTAGCCTAGTTATCCAGTGCACGACGTTCGGCAGACAGATGACCACAGTCGCATCTGCATCAAGCAGCTCTCGAGTTTGGACAAGCAACTCACGGGGAGCGACTAAGTGTTCCAGAACGTCAGCCATCAGGACCACGTCGAATTCCCCCTTGCGAAGCCCTGAAATCCAATCCGGACGATTGAGATCTCGTACCAGGACTTCGCGGCAGAATTTCACCGCCTGCTCAGCGGCTGCTCTGTCGACCTCGATACCGGTAACGGAGCAATTTCGCTTCTCTGTCAAATACTGAGACATATTACCAGTTGAACATCCGAGCTCCAGAACGCGTTTACCGGTACCCACCCAGTCGAGGAGAATCCCCGTACGACTGTATGGGTCAGGATGAGTTTCATAATCGGGAATCACATAATGGTAACGACTCGATTCCTTAGACAGCTGCGGTAGGCGAGTGGTTTCGCGGGTGGCCATATCCAGATTGCGCACGTTCATGGGTTTTGGAGGATTTAGCAGAGCGTACAGCTCGGGTCCACGGCTGCGGACGCCAACATTCGTTACTTGCGAATCTGAACCATGACATAGGGGTTGAAAAATGTCGGCAGCAGGGGCCCCGGGATATTGTTCACAAATGTTTTAGCCAAAAAGGCAAAGGGCCTCAGAAATCCATCCGCGAAGTGCCCGAACCCAAAGTAGTCCCGAAGTGGAAGGCACTTTAACCCAGAGGCTCCAGCTTCCTTGCAGAACAATTTTTTAATCTCTTTATACGACGGAAGGTAATATTTGCCCCAAGTTTTGTGAATATTCATACCCGTGCGATCGAAAAGAAACGACCGCAGCCGATGAGCTGGTCCTGCGTCATCACGCGGGCCGTGCAGAATATCGATTGGGAAACTTTTATTTGGACAGGAGACTACGATTCTGCCGCCCGGTTTGGTGACCCTTACTAATTCCCGTGCAAATTGGGCTCGTTTTGCTTCATAGCCACTGGTGAGCGTGCAATGCCCAATCGCTGTGCCAATGTGTTCGATAACGCCCATTGAATAGACGACGTCAAAATAGTTGTCGGAAAAAGGAAGACTAGTAGCATCTCCAGAAACGAAGCGTCGAGGATCGTTTCCTTCTGCGGCCCAGATGGAGGATAAGACAGGCAGGTCGATCCCATAGGCATCCGCGCCTGTCTCCGCGAACCGGTTGACTACTGTGCCCACGCCACAACCTACCTCCAACACAGTTTCAAAGTGTTCTCTTTCAAAAAGGGGTTTCAAGTAGCGGATGAAAACCCGATCTCCTGCGACTTTCTGTGCGTGAACATAGTCTTCGCCGGGGGCCGCATCATGGGGGGGGGATTCAGAAAGGAGTTCCAGGTAGCCAAACCGGTTCCGTTTATACACGCGACGACAATTCTTACAGACTGTATCTGCTTCATTATCAGACGATAAATCTGCCCTACAGTTTACACACCTGAGTGGGCTTGCTTTACCGATCTGTTTTTGCTCCATCATTCTGCTCTGCTCCTCCCTAAGGCGACTACATTCTGCGTGAACAAAACAACAAGTTAAATTTTTATCGAAGGCTAACCGCACTTGCGCGCAGCATTTTCAAACAGAGGCGAAATTCTTCGCGAAATGAAAACCACAAGATGGCCACGACTAGAGCATAGTAGATGGGAATCCGCCAGCCAAGATACGGCGTGAACCACAAAGCCAGACAGTAGCTCACGGCGGACCATCCGACAACGGATAGAACCTGCAACCAATTCTTCCATCTCTGGCCGCTGGTTTCGCGCAGATTCCACTCATTCATAAACCACCAGAGGGCGAGTGCCGCAACCTGTCCCAGGGCTACCGCCACCAGAGAGTGCAGCCAGACTGTCATTACGAGTGCAACTGAAAAACTAACCAGAAGCGCACCAATCGTCAGGGACAAAAACTGCCGCTGCCTCCCGTAAAGATATGCAAAGCTCATGTGGAGTATCTGGATCCCTGCGAGAAAAATCACGCCGACCAGGAGAATTCCGGCAACCGGCAGAGCCGCCGGATACATAGGCAAGAATCGCCGGACGAACACTTCCAAAACGAAGAAGTAAGGAAGCAGCAAACTCCAAGCAATCAACAGAAACTTCGACGCGTGTCCATAGACTCTGGCGCGACCCTCATGTTCTACTGCTGCCACATGCGAAAAAAACACGCGGTAGACCGCCGCAATCGCCGTGACCGGGACGAACATCATGCTGGACGCGAGGCTGTACTGTGCAAAATCACGAATCGGCAAAGCCGAACTCACGACTATACGGTCGGCCGATTGCACCAAGCCCAGGCCGCAATTCGCCAGCACGATCGGCCAGCCGAGCAGGATGCACTCCTTCCCGAATGGCCACGCAGGAACCAAACCGTAAGCGCCCTGTTGCGGCCTGACGCGGATCCAAAGGTAGATCAGGACAAATGCCCAGGAAGCGCAATAGAGTACGATTAGCCCTCGGAAACTAGGCACTGCGCGTAGGTGCCACAGAAAAGCGATAAGAACGAACACCCCTACGGGCGACGCCGTTGCCAACGCTACGGGCTTGAATTGACGCGCGCCCTGCAAACCGCATTGCAGTAAAGCGGCTAAATTCATGATTAGTGCGAACATCAAGACCGCGATGACGATTAAGCCCATGGGCGAAGGCACCAGCAAAGCAACAATCAGGCATGCGGGAACAACCAATGCCAGATGCTGCCAGAACATGAATTTTATCGACGTTGCGACTTCGTGACGAAACTCCTCCAGCGGCCGACCCGCCCAGCGCAACAACGTGCCTTCCGCAAGTCCCATGTGCAGGAAGCCTACAAAACCCGCGTATAGCAGAAACAGCCTCCAGTACCCGAAATCTTCCACGCCCACCAGCCGGGGGATTAGAAATACCAGCAGCACGTTGAAGACTGCTGCCAGCGCGGTGCCGCCTCCCATCGTGGCGATGTCCCGCGCAACTGCCCCAAGAGAAACGCCTTGCGGCGGATCCTCTCGAATCTTTCCTTCGGTAAGGCGTGTGGCCTCTATGCTCGCCATCGGTCCCTTCCATCTCTCCTCCTGCCGCTTCGTTCACCTCGTTGCCGACCATTCCTTTTGACAGAATATGTACAATCTGCGCTAGCCTCTCAGTTCCAAAGCGGAGCGGTTCTCCAGCTGTCCACCTCGCCCCTTCACCTCACTGCCTCCAGGTCGGCCTCGTCAATTTCCACCGCCATCGCCCGCTGGATCAGTTCCATTGACACCACAAACCGTGCCCCGTTTTTCCTCTTCACGAGAATTCCCTGCAATCCTGTGAGCGGCCCCGCCTTCACCCTTACCTGCCGTCCCAGCGTCAGGTAGGAATGAGGCTCGGCACGAACACCGCTCGCCAAACTCGTCCGCAGCGTCTCGATCTCTCCCTCCGGCAGCGCCGTCGGAGTTCCGGCTAACCCCACTAGATTTGCGACGCCAGGGATCTGCAGCACTTGCAGTCGATCCCGAAGCGCCATCTGTACGAATACGTATCCCGGAAACAACGGAAGGTCGAGTTTTACGCGGCGGTCCTTCCACTTCCGCACCGAGGCATACAAGGGCAGGAAGTGCTCCACCGACCTCTGTGCCAACTGTTCTGCCACGCGCTTCTCGTGGTTCGCACTCGTGTACGCCGCGTACCAGCGGTGCTCTAGGTATTCTGCCGGCAACACCGCGTCACCGCTTGTGTTCAGACAGAGAGTCGGTGAAATGGCCACTGCCTTGGTCTCCTTCTGCGCTACGTACAGCTTCGCCCCGTCACCTACAGGGGCATATGCGACCTAACCCATTTATAATCAAATATCTACAGCCACAAAAGCGCTATTTCGGCAATTCGTCGTGCTCTGAATGCCGACCCCGGAACCCCAAAAAGCTTCGTGCCCCTGTGCGATTTCCCGATCCGTTCCGCTCGAACTGGGGCAGCTGCGCCATCATTGTGGCAAACACTTCCTGCGCAAACACCTTCCTTGCATCGTTCGGATTGGTGTCATTCCAAGCGGTTTTTGCAAATACCCAACACGCTGCGGCGACAAAGGCACATGTTGTACAGATAAAAATGATTAGCAGCCTCGGTGGAAACGATTTCTTGTCCGGAATATTGGCCGCGTCGAGTACCTTAACGGTCGGAATCTCTTTCGCTTCCTGAACCTTCGCCATTTCATACTCTTTGGTGAGGGTTTCGAGAACCACTTCTTGAATTTTTGCCCGGCGATACAGATCGGCATACGTGACGCCGAGGAGAGGGAGCTTCCGGATAGAAGGGTAGAAGGAGCCGCTGGGCTGGCCGGAGACTTCCGTAGCGCTCTCGCCTTTACCGCCCATCTTTTCGAGCTCGTGCTTCAACTCGTCAATGCGGGCCTGCACGGCTCGCACGCGTACGTTGTTGTCGCTATAAATCTGCTTCAGCCCTTCGAGCTCCGACTGAGCCGCGATGTACTGTCCTTGTAGGAGGGCGGCCGCTTCCACCATAGCTTTGCCCTGCTCCTTGATATCGATTGTGGCGTTCTTGCTGGAGAACTGACTGAGATCCTTCTCCGCCGATTCTAAATCCTGACTCACGCTATTCAGGCGCGCTTCCAAAAAGATGCGCTCGCGCCTTGCAGACGAAGTACTCAATTCGGTGACAAGCCGGTTGAGTTCGGCGACGTAGGCTTCGCCCATAGCGGCCGCGCGTTTCGGGTCATGGTCGGTCACCAAAATCGTAATAATCTGGCTCTTCCGGTCTATAGCGAAGCTGGTGTGTTCCTCTAACTGCAGGCGCGCGTCTTCCATGCGCCGAGCCCGGTAAAGCTTTTTCAAGTCGAATTCTTGGATCAGTTTGTCCTGGACGGTGCGACTTGAAAGGATTCCAACAAAGATGTCACTGTTGCTCTTTAGACCAAGCATCTCGCTGGCCATACTTCCCAAGCCTCCGGGTCCGTTGGAGAGCGCAGCCGCTGCCATAGCAAGCCCCCCCGATTGATTGCTGTCGGGAGGCATAAGACGCGCCGTAGATTGATAGCGATTCGGGATCAGAAACGCGAGGAGTGCGCCAGCAAGGAATCCATATAGCGCAACTCGGGCAAACAGGCGGCGTTGCTCCCAGAGAATCCGCATGTATGCGACTGTGTATTCGCCGCCTCGAGGCATTCCCTCAAGGTCAGCTGCACTGCGGAAGGCGTCTTCCGGCAGCTCGGGCGCAGGGTGACGAACAGGGGCTCTACCCGTCGAACTCATAACCTGTCTCCCGACGAATTACCCATAGAACGCATGCAGATTCCTTGCGTCTGAAACTGGGATTTGACCGTCGTCGAACAATTCTCGTCGCGTCGTGCCAAGCCATCGGGTATTTTCGAGACGTCGTTCACAGTTTCCCCGCCAGAAATCAAGTCGCTATCTACTACCATTGCTCCTGAGTTTGGTCGTTCGCTGCCTTCCTTTACTCGTCATACGAAAGTGTCACTTCCTCCAAGTCTGCGGATAGAACTGGATTTGAACGGAAGATGTCCAATTCGTCTGCGGCGTTGACGCAAGCAGCGGATAATTCCACTTTTCGTACTGAAGAAGCGCCGTGACATTTACATTGTTGCGGACCCACCAGTTGGCGTTCACGGAAGCGTCGTTAATGTTGCCGCCGCGAGGAATGAAATCGGTAGCCGCGCTCGTGTGGCGGTAGCCGAACTGGATCCAATTGCGCGCGCTAGCGTGGTAGGTCGTCCAGGCTTGATAGCTGTGACCTTCTCGACCGACCCAACTCCCGATGAGGTTACCCTCATTGGTATATAGATCATGATAGAAACTGTCCCAATAATTGAACTGGCCAAACGCTCCGAGAGGCTGACGGGGCGGAGTCCAAACTTTTGGAGTATCGGTGTAAGCAGCCTCGAGACGCAGATCCAGCTTCGGCAATTTCGGAAATCGCGTCAGGTATATTCCTGGAGCGAACGCGGCACGACGCAGATCCGCCAAGGCCGTGACGTTATCCGTAGTAAGAGAATCGGCATAGATCGTCAGCCAGTCCCGAAGATACGGAATTCGATAACTAAAATCAAAGCCGGCAGTTCTCTTTCCTGGGTTGATTGCTCCGAAATCTACGCTGCTTGTCAGCGTGGTATAGCTTAGCCAAATTGATTTGGGGGTGGTCGGGCGGCCAACACCTGCCATCTCGCCTGTACGGGTAAAACCGAATTCGAGATTAGGCGAGGGTTTGAAACTGAATTTCTCGCCATGGAGTATGGGTCGAGCAGGAAACTGGTTCCCTGACAACTTTCCCACAAAAAACTCAAGCTTCATCGGACCGAGAACTCTGGAAACGCCGGGAATCTCGAATGGCGCCTGCCTACTTACGCGAAACATGTACATAGGTGCTGCGTTGTTACTCAGAAGCAATGCGTTACTATAGTCCGGCGACAACCAGAGACTCTGCTTCCCAAACGAAAAAATCCAGTTGGCTTGGTTCGACGCGACATAAGTGTCCATCAAATGGAACTGGCTCGCCGAAGGAAACGCTCCGGACTGGACGGGATTCTGATCCATGGTTGCAATGGCATTGTTAACGGCAGTCGAATATGACGGAGCTGCCGGGGCATACTGGTATTCTCCGCTAGCATAAATCGAAAACCGTCCCTGGGTAACCCAACCGGAGCCGCCCATGACGGCATTGGCGCCTTCAGCGTATGGGCGTCCGAAATTGTCGAAGAGGGTCTGACCGAAGTGATAGCTGTCGTTCAGAGGTGGTCCGCTGATGCCAGTTACGCTGGTGTACAGAGATTCGACCCGCGCTGAGATTTGATCAGGCCTGCCACCGCCGAGCCGCTCGGAGTCCCACGCGAATTCCCTGCTCAACGAGGAATAGAGGCCATTGATCTCCGAGTTGGTGTTTGTTGCGACCGAGATTCGCTCGCCAGCTTCCTCGACCATCCTTGCGCATTCCTGGCGAGTCCAGGGCTGCATGTCTATGAATTCCGATTGAATGTAGCCCAGGGCAATCAATCGCTTCAGTGCGGGATAGATCCAGCTATTGAGAGGTACGAACGTTGTGCCGAGACTGGTTGTGCGAGCACCGTCTTTGGATTCGGCGTAGCTTTGCCACTCCGTACCGCCCAATTCGGGATCATGATGGGCACGATAAGCCTGCTTGCCTACATACCAACCTATCGCGCTGCCAATGAATACGTCGGAATTGAAATGTTGTTTCCCGGTTACACGGGCCATGCTGATTGCGGAAGCGAGGCTATATACAAGAATCGATGTTAGTGGTCCGGGATACTCGTGCGCAATTACGCTGGCGATCGACCACGCTGCCGCGGCGTGTTCCGAGGGCATAGAACTTCCGCCATTCCAGAATTGTCCTGAGTAAACGGGTTGGTCGAGCGGCCTCGTGCGACCAAAAGCATATTTCAAACCGGTTGTGACAAGGTAACTGTTGATGGCAGCTTCGCCAGCCAGGATGCCGGTTTCTTTCTTGTGATCGTCGTGGGTGAATTTGCCCATGACCCATATGCCACCGCCAATTCCGGCCATGGCACCGATCCCGTAGTTCGAAAACTTAACGCTATTGTTCAACCTGGAGGGCGAGTTCGAGAGGCTCCTGCTGTAATCGGAGTCTGTCGCGAGCAACGCGCCAGTGGTCATCCCGAATGGCACTAGAATGTCACCATCGGCCCAGCTCAGTTGACGAGGAGATGTCCAAATCGTTTCCTGGTCCTTCGCAATGCGTTTCAGCAAGCCGAAATTGAGAGAGTTCTCGTGGTCGGCCGAACGGGACGGCGGATCTAGAAGCCCGATGCGGGGCTGCGCGAGGCTCGTCGATGTGCTCGGAACATTCACTTTCGTGTCTTCGCCTCCCTTCTCAACCGCGGAAGTAGTGCCACCCTGTGCCCGGCATTCTCTGCTTAAGCAAAGGCCAAGCAGGCACAGCGCGAATACCAATAGCAACAACGTAGCCCGCCGCAGTTCCACGAAAACTCTCACGTCGCGGCAACGATGTGCAGCCCGAGATTGAAACCCATTCGGCATTGCCAGATCACGGATGGAAATATCCGATGGCAACGGCCGCCGTTGCTGCAACCTGCGCTGCCTGCATAATCAATGCCCAGTTCGGGCCTGCTCCTATAGCCTTCTCTGGTACAACCACCATGTCCCCTGGCTGCAAAACACTGTTCATGGCGTTCCCAATGAACAATCCGCTGGAACTGGAACTGATCACAGTGCCGTCGGCACGAAGCACAAACGCAGCTCCTTTGTTGGCAAGTTGCGTCGGTCCGCCCGCCTGCGACAGATACCATTTGGCACTCTTGTTAGGACGGTAGCCGATTGCGGAAGAGTTATAGACCTGCCCCGTAACCATAACCTGGTTGGGTTTCTTCGGAATCAATAGAACGTCGCCGTCGCGCACTTCGATGTCGTTGGGAGTGTTGGCCCAGTGTTGTACGTCTGACGAAATGCGAATCGTGAGGCGTCCGACAGGTGGATTAACCGTAAGATTGTCGATGGCCGTCTGCCATTGGGAATAGGCAAGTTCCTTTGCCTGCTTTTTCTTCGGGTCGGTTTCTTCCTGTGCTTTGATTTCCGACTGGATGTTCTGCAAGCGCTGAACAAGTTCGGCTCGGGATCTGTCTTCAATCTCCCGCACGGAAGCTCGTTCCAA
>Ga0210392_10000420_pt1 | contig 26796 bp, 35 predicted proteins | sample IncBWC30OmetaG_FD_161057 | JGI IMG/M metagenome (GOLD analysis project Ga0210392, IMG submission 161057) | Forest soil microbial communities from Barre Woods Harvard Forest LTER site, Petersham, Massachusetts, United States - Inc-BW-C-30-O ... | reverse complement strand
TCCGTTTCGTGGTGCAGGAAAACTATGCGCCATATGCTCTATCCGTGATCGCGCTTTCTCCGAGCGTCATTGATCTTGCCGAGCGCAAAGTTGAGCTGGCGATTCAGATTTGGCGTTCCTGCATGCAGCAAAACACTTGGCCGGGTTATCCGCCGTACACGTCCTATCTGGAAACGCGGTCTTGGGATGAAGCCGATTTTCTCATGCGCGCCGATGCCTATGCCGAAACCTTGCGCGCCGGGAAAAATGGGGAAGCGCCGCCATGAGGGCGCATTACATTTTCATTCTGGATGAGCTGTTGAACCGGAAGCCGATAGTCGCGCCGGACAATATCAATGGCGATGTGACGCCGCGCTTTGCCTGGAATGCGGGGTATCTAGCCGCGATTGAAGCCATACTGGAAGCGTTTCAATCGAACCCTGACAAAGACTCCGTGCAATGACCGCATGCCTCTGCGTCGAAGATTGGAACGGTAAAGTGCTGGTTTCCATGTTCACCGACAAGGCGACGGTTCCTTCTTCCCTGAAGGACCGGAAGCATCACTTTATCGACATTGACGACAAGGACGCTGGCTTGGCGCTGTCGCTGTTGGAGCGGCTTTATATGCAGCAAGTCCAAGTGGATGTGAAAAGCGCCGAACAAGCCAAGACCGAAACGGCGAGCCCGCAATCGCGCAAAATGCCCAAGAGCGAATTGTTACACATTCTGGACGGCATCATTCGCACGTCCAATCAGCAAGGCGAAATCGAAGCCGCCCTGGCGATCTATAAGCGGATCAACGGCGTGGAATGGCGGTGTTAGGATGGCAAACGATTTCCGCCCCGCCGTTCGTGAGAACGTCGGACTGATTATCGGTCTCGCGGGCGGCACCGGTAGCGGCAAGACCACATCGGCGCTGCGTTTGGCTACCGGCATGTCGGGCGGTAAGTCCTTCGCGGTGATCGACACGGAAAGCCGCCGCGCGCTGCATTATGCCGATGAATATAAATTCGACCATTGCGAGCTGCGTCCGCTGTTCTCGCCAAACGCTTACGCCGACAAGATCAAGACGGCCGATGACGCGGGCTATCCGGTAATCGTGGTCGATAGCGCCAGCCATGAGCATGCGGGCGAAGGCGGCTTACTGGACATGCACGAAGCCGAGCTGAAGCGCATGGCCGGGAACGATTGGCAGAAGCGCGAAAACTGCAAGATGGCCGCATGGATCAATCCGAAGGGCGAGCACAAGAAATTCGTGAACCGGATTTTGCAGGTCCGCGCGCATTTGATCCTGTGTTTCCGCGCTGAAGAAAAGGTCGAAATGGTGCGCGGCGAAGATGGGAAAATGAGGATCATTCCCAAGCGCTCGCGTTCCGGCAAGGACGGCTGGATTCCGATTTGCGAAAAGAATCTGCCCTATGAATTGACGGCTTCGTTTCTGTTGCTTGGCGAGCGGCCGGGATACCCGCTGCCGATCAAGCTCGAAAATCAACACCGCGCGCTGTTCCCGCTCGATAAGGCGATCAATGAAGATTCCGGCCGCGAGATTGCCGCATGGGCGGCGGGCGGCACATCAAGGTCAACGCAACCATCGGCTGCGGATCGTCAACCGGGCACGCTGTTTCGCGAGGCCGAACTTGCCGCATCGGCCGGTTACGAAGAACTGCGCTCATGGTGGAACGGTCTTTCCGAAGGCGACAGGAACCTACTCAACAACGACAAGACGCGGCTTCAGGAAATCGCTCGCGCCGCCGACAAGAACCGAGACGCCGCATGACCATCGCCACGCCGGAAACGAAACCCATTATTCGCGGCGTGTGCGATCATTGCGGCAATGTTTCCGAGCCGCTTGAAGTTTGGAAACTTAGAACGGTTGACGCATGGGACGCGCGGGATGTGATCGTGCAATTGGTTGGTCTAAATTGGGAAATTGACACAATGGTAGACGCGCCTTCCCCACTATTGTACTGCCCCGATTGCTGCGAACGATGACCGTCGCCTATCCCCTGCAATGGCCTGACGGCTGGCCGCGCGCGAAGTATCGCAATGTCGCGCCGTTTCAGGTGACGTTCGAAAAGGCGCGGAACGAACTCAAGAATCAATTGCGGCTGATGGGCGTGGCAAGCGATTTCATCATTTCGTCCAACCTGCCCTTGCGCCGAAACGGCGAAGCCTATTCCGACGATGCGACGGTGAATCTTGAGGACCCAGGAGTCGCCATCTATTTCACGCGTCGGGGGCGGCAATTGGTGATGGCGCGCGATGCCTACAAAACCGTGCTTGGCAACCTGCGTTCGGTCGGCCTTGCCGTGGAATATCTGCGCGGGCTGGAGCGGCACGGCGGCGCACCGATGCTTGAGCGCGCCTTTGATGGCTTTATGCGGCTGTCTCATGGCGGACCCACCAATGAGCCGAGCTGTTGGGAAATTCTGGACGTGAAACCGGGTTGCGGGCGCGAAACGATCCTTGAGCGCTTCCGTCTTTTGGCGAAGGACGCGCACCCCGATCTTGGCGGCACGGCCGAAGCATTCTCACGGCTGAAGAAGGCGCGCGACGAAGCATTGGCGGGAGGGAGGCACGCGACATGAACAACGAACAGAAAAGCCTATATCTCAGCATGGCCGACGAAACAGACCATCCAGAGGACAAGCTTTATTATCGGATGATGGCCGAGATTGCGCCTACCGTGAGCACGATGGCGGCGGCTCACATCAATCATGTTGGCGCGCAAATGTTCTACAACGCTGTCGTGCAAGTGGCGGCGGCTATTGTTTTCGAAGTTGCCTATAATGTTGGCGATGTAGAAAATAAAAATAACCAAAAGCTGATCGTTAGCGATTTCAGGCGTGTGCTGAAGGATCATGCCGACAAATTCATAGACCGGGGATCAATCCCGTGTTCAGCGCCACTGAATTCCTAGAACCCATGAGCGCGTCCGAACCCTCGCGGCTGCAAACGATCTATCGGCTGAGCCCTTCCGAGCTGATCGCGATTGGTGCGCGTCTTACGGCCGGTTGCCCAACACCCGGCGTGAGTCTGTCGCCATGGGCCGAACAGCTCCAGAAGGACGCGAAGGCGCTGTTCAATCATATCGTGGTTTCGCGAGGGAGTTAGCGATGATTGGCGACAAACCGATTGAATCGAAGTTCCGTGAACGGATGCTCGAAATCGCCCGTAGGCTGGACGAAAGCTTCAATCCAGATGCGTCAGAGCGCGAGGTCGGATTCGTGCTTCTGGTTTTTCCGTTCGACGCGACCGGCAATTGCCGATGCAACTACATTTCCAACGGTAATCGCGCCGACATCATCGCCATGTTCAAGGAACAAATCGCCTACTTCGAAGGGCACCAAGACATCAAGGGGCATGCGTGAGCGATGCGTCTCGTAACCGAAACAAACGAAGCGCCGCGCCGCCCAAGCGCCCGCATTAAGACGGTCGCGAAAGATTTGGACACGGATGCAAGCGCGATTCGCCGGTTGATTGCGGCCGGTGAACTTGAGACTCATACCATCGGCAAGCGCGGCGTGCGGGTTTACCTAGACTCCGTTGCCGCCTATCAGGACCGGCAGACAAGGCCAGTCAAGCGCGGAACGCCAGCCAATCGGCCAAAACCCAGCCGAGCCACGAAAGCCGCCCATGCCGCTTCCATAGACTATCTGAAGCGCAAAGGACTGTTACCTTGACTCCCTAACCTTGGTTCCCATACGGTTTAATGCATTATGCACAGGGGCAAGCATGACAACGTTTTTCGATAAAAAGCGCAAAAAATGGCAGTACGAATTCGAGCTGGACGGCCGACGCTACGGGCCGCGTGCCGCCGTTCACCCGGTCACGAAACAGCTCGCCACAACGAAGCGCGAAGCCGACGCGGTTGAGGAAACCGTCCGCGTTGCAGCGCGGATGGCCCCGAAGATCGCCAAGGCTGGCGAATCCATCATCGCGGATATTGTCGCCGCCCTGCATCCGACATGGGAAGGGCAAGCCCGCGCGAAAAACATCGAAGTCTATGAAAAGGAAATCCTTCAGTTCTTTGGTGCCGAGTCATCTGTCACGTCGGCGCTTACGCAAATCAGAGTCGATGATTTCGTAACCCACCTGAAAATAAGAACAATCAAACGATGGCATGGCGGGCCAAAGCTCAAGCCGCATGATCCGGTGAACGCCCGCAAATGGAAGGATAGCGGCAAGAAACTGAGGCCAGCGACAATCAATCTGTATCTTGGAGTCTTGGCTCAAATTGTTGAGCGCGCGGCATTGCTTCGCGATGAAGCAACAAAGGAACGTGTCCTGAAAGAGCCGCCGACCGTCCCGCATCAGAAAAAGGACAAGCGCAAACCGCGCCCGGTGCCCACCGTCATTTGCGGCTGGCTCTTGGAGAACCTCGCGAAACATGCCGGGGAAGCGTTCGGCGCGAGTCTCCGTTTCGGATTTCGGCGCGGCGAAATTTTCTCGCTGACAATTTCCGATGTCGATTTCGAGAAAGGCGGCGTCAATTTGCGGGCCGAAAGGGTCAAAGACAAAGAGGACGAATTTCTACCCGGCACGGCCGACGACATGGCTTTTATGCAGGCGTTGGTAGACCAAGCGAAAGAGCGCGGGACCAAATTCCTGATTACCTACCGGCGCGGCAAAAATCACTCTTGGGAGCCGATCAAAAAACCCAAAAGCGCTTGGAAGCGCGTCATGGCGAAGGTCAAGGAAGCCTATGGGGAGACGTGGCGCTGGCACGATGTTCGCGCCGCCTACATTTCGCATATCGCTAAGACAAACCCGCTTGGGGCGCAAAAGCTCGCCCGCCATTCCGACTACGCGACGACGGCGCTTTACGTTGGGATTGACGATGATTTCAAACGGCAAGTCATCGAAAAGGCCGGACAACACCCGGCGCTCAAAATTGTCAAAGCCGCTTAAGGGGAACTTTCAATGAGCAAGACCAAGCAAAAGCCAGCGCCTACGGTGCCCGATGTACTGAAACACCACCATCCCATGCATAGGGTTTACCCGCTCACTCAATTTGATGAAAACGGCTTCACCGCTGATCTGGAAAACGGCAAGGAATTTTTCACCTTCGAACGCGCCCGCGCCTATGCTGTCACTCTGCCTGCGGCCATCATCGAAACCGTTGCCACAACCGGAGTGATCGCCGGTCAAGTAATCCCAAATGAATGGTCTCCAGATGAAGAAATTGTTGGGTCTGATGACGCTGGGGATTTCAACATGGACGAAGAAACGGCTTCCGAGTCCCAGCAAGGAGTCCCAGCAAGCGAAAGTTTGGAAACATAAAAAACACCTAACCCATTGATTTAATTGGTCGGAGAGAGAGGATTTGAACCTCCGGCCCCCACGTCCCGAATTTGAAGGCTACCAGCTAAGTACATGAAATCATTGAGTCCGAAAAGAACGAATTGGGGCAGAATATGAACGAAATAGCACCCGAGTCCCAGCAAGAGTCCCAGCAAGAATCCAGCACGGCGACAATCAAAGACGTGCTGGACTCGGTCTATGAGGCGCACGAAGGCAGCGAAGCGTCACACGCCTATTCGCGCCGCCATGGCGTCGTGTCGGCGGCGGTTCTCACGGTCTACGATGACGCCACCGCCGCGACCGTAGCGCTATCGCTCGCGCCCCGGATCACGGGGAAGGTTGTCGTGGAGGTCGGCGGCGGCATCGGCCTCCTGGCCTTCCATTTGGGCTTGTACGCCGAGCGGGTGTTCTGCATCGAAGCCAATCCGGTTTGGACATCTTGCTTCCTCGCGGCGCTGATTTCCGAGAAGCCGAAAAATGTCTCGTACCTGTTCGGCGCGGCCGACGAATTCGCTGGGCTGATCCGCGCCGATGTGGCCCTGTTCTGCACGCATTCAGGCGTGTCCGCGATGCGAGCGGCGGCGGCGTTGTTCGCGCCGGTCGTGATCGACGTTTGGGGGGAGGTCTTGAAGGACGCGGATTGGAAGGATTTCGATGCCCTCGCACTCGCGCTGCGGGAGTCATCCTTGAAAGGAAAAGGCCGTCCCGTACGGTGACAGCGGAACGGCCTTTTCTGCAATCGCGCGCCAAGTGGGGCAATGCACTCAACGACCGGTTTAATTTAGGACCGAACCAAACGTGTTTCAAGCCCGCCACGGCTCAACCAAGAATTTGATGAAGCGAGGTCTCTTAAGGGGTTCAAGAAAAATGCCGCCGCGATGGTGCCAGATTTCCCAGCCTTGCTGTACTGCCTCAATTTGTTCAGCGACTTCGAGTTTATATTCCGCTCTTTCGCTTTTGCTCAGGGCGTCGAATCGGGCTTTCCCATTCTTTCGCAAGTCAAACCAATGGGCGCGCATGGCCTTAAAATTCGCAAAGCCGCGCTCCATTACGCGCCGCTCAAGATCGGCATAGATATAGGCGTAGTCCGCGCCCGTTACGGCGGCGATTTCTTCGGCAAAGGCGCGGACCTTGCCCCGCTGGTATGTCGTGATGCCATGACGCCGCTCGCGTTCTGCACGTGTCACACGCTGGTTTAGCGCCATGTAAGCCCCCTGTGAAAAAGGCGGGCCGAGCGAGCCACCACAACCCCCCGGCCCATGGGTAACTGTCGGACAAATCAGCCAACCGTGCGCCAAAGGCTTAAAGCGCAAAAGCCGATTTGACGGACGCTACCGCTATGAAAATTGCATTACCGGAAACGTGGCGTCAAGCGCGCCTATGGGACGATTCAGGCCGCTTCGTAGACCAGGGAAAAGAAAAAGCCCTGACCCGAATTGGAAAGATTGGCGGCTGTTAGCGCGGAAAATGCGCCGGATGAGCCCATTTGATAGAGCGTGCAACTTCCGGGGTTGTTCGCCCCGAACACGCCTGCCAAAGCATAGGAATTAGGGGCATCGAACAGAAAGCCGGTGCCTGGGCCTGCCATCATGATGGCGTTGCCTACGGCGACTGCATTTGCCGGTACGGGAAGATTGAGCGTCAGAGCGCCGGTCAAGGTTCCTTTGGTCGCAAGCTGGACGCCATACGAAGCGAGCACGAGACTTCCCGCGCGAGTGAATCGTCCGACTCGTTGCAAATAGCTGTCGGGTGCTCCGCTTGCACCTGAAAGCGTCGGCACGAAGGAAATGCCCGGTGAGGATTGTTGACCGGATGAAAAATAGCCAACCATTAGGGTCTCCTTTTTTCACCAAGCCGTGTCGTCGGTCGTGATGTCGTCGTCAGGCGGCTTCTTCCGGTCGCGAAGGGTAGCCCAAATGGAGAGGGCCGCGACGGCGGCAAGGAGCAAAATCGCAATGGCAAGGTTCGTATCCATCTTATGAAGATCGCATCATGCCGAGCTGGGCGCGTCAAGTTCCTGCGCAAATGTTGAAATAAAGGGTAAGGCCGGAAAGATTGGCGTTCGTGAGTTGAACGCCAGCGAGGCTCCAAAAGTCCATGTAAGTCCCGGCCGCAACAATGCCATGGACCTTCCCGATATAGACGGTGCCCGAACTGACGCCGACAAGGCAGGTCCAATTTTCAATGTTGGTGTCGGAACTGCCGGGGAGTCCGCCCATAATGGCGACGTTTCCGTTTGCATTTGCGCCGATTGTGACCTTGCCGCTAATGCCAAACGCCGCGCCGGATTTGACGTAATAGCAATCGACGCCCGTATAGACGATGCCTTGCGAGCTGCCATCGAACGGGTTCCAGTTGGTCTTGCGCACTGTGGTTGCGACAATGCCGCTTGAAACTGTGAGCGATACGTCGGCATCGCCGGTTAGGAAGGTGAGCTTGCGGTCGGACGTTAAATTGCTGCCGGGAAGGAAGGTCAGATAATTCGAGCCGTCCGGGTCTTGCGCCTGGAGGCCGGTGTTCACGGCTTTGAACGTGCCACCGTAGGAGCTGCCGCCGCTGAGCGAATTAAGATAGCCGAGGATGTTGTTGAATTCGGTGTTCAAATCCAACGGCGTGAGGATTTCCGTTCCCCAAACTTTGATGCGAGCAAGCGCCATTTATTGTTGCCCCGCAAGATAAAGGTTCAAAGCGTTCAACGTCGGCGGGAGATGCCGCAAGCCAAGCACCGGGCTACGGACGTTACGCGAAGCGTTTGCCCCTGCCTGCACCTGCGCTTGATAGGGCGCGAACGTATACGGATGACCGGGCAATGGTTCGGGACCAAGCGGCTGTTGCATGATCCGCGCTTGATTGAATTTCGATGATAGGTACGGGCGGGCGGCTGTCCGTAGGGCAACAGCGACGGCGCTGGGAACATTGCCGTGCGCGATGGCATTCGTCATCAGGTAATAGTCTACCACGCTCGAATGCTCCATGCCGTTAATCAGTCGTGTCGGCTGCGTTGAGCCTGGGAAATTGCCAGCCGCTTCCGCAAGCTTCGCAAGATTGCCGCTGAGCGGTCGGCCGTTTTCCGAGAGCTTGTGGATCGCGTGCGCATTTACGTCGCCGGTCGTGAAATCGGTCACATCCGCAATGTCGTAGGTTTTCGCCATCAGCTCGCGGGCTTTTTTGTAATTCGCGACCTGTGCCGCGCCATAATAAGGGTCGTCCTTGGGCGAGTTTTTATAAGATTGCGCGCGATAAGATCGTCCAGCGCATCCGCCGCCTGTTTTTCGGCCAAGCCCAAAGCATGTCTTTCCTGATTGCCCGGTCCAATCGCTTTCAGATTGCCGCTGGCTTGGTCGCGCAACATACTCACACGCCCAGCCGCCGCGCGTGGCGGGTATGAATCGGCCTGCCAATCTGGACTCGTTGCCAGCTTTTCAATTTCTGGATCGTGCGCAAGGTGGGGGAACGCCTTTGCTACATCGCTTTGCCTATTGCCAACCGCCGCCATCGCGTCCTTGAATGTTTGATCGTTTTCGACGGCTGGCAGACTGTCAACAATCGCCGCTTTATCCGCCGCGAATTTCGCGCGTTGATCGGTAATCATCTTTTCAGTCAGGCGCGTGGTGCCTTTGGGCAATTCGATATCTTGGGCGGCAAGGTCGTTTATGACCGGCCGGTTTTTCAGCGAAAAATACTGACGCGTTTTCACGTTGCCGCTGGCGGCTTGGAAGGCTTGCTGTTCGATGGATTGTCCATCTTTCGAGACCGATCTTGGTATTAGCGTCAATCCGGCGTTGTGGGCGTTTATCGCCTCTTGAATCGGCTTGCCCTGGCCCAACTTTGTGAGCGTGCCAACTGTCGAAGCGCCGCCTCTTAGGAGAGGCCCTGGCCCAACGAGCTGCCCCACCTTGCGGAATGCCGTGACTTCATCGTTTTCAGGTTGTCCGGCGATGAGGTTTCCGAATTGGTCCATATTCGGGAGCGGCAAATAATCCCTGATGCCTTGCGCGAGCCCGTGAAAGCCCGTCAAATCCGAAAGTCCAGAAACGGTATTCAATATCTCACCGGGCAGACCGCCGATTCGGGAAACCGCGCCGGTCAGAACACCAGGAAGTGCATTCATTTGAGCATCAGGCCCAAGCGCGGCTATTGCTTTGTCGCGTTCCGCTTGATCGCCACCGGCAAATGCAGCGTCGATTCTGGCGCGATAACTTTGCCCCGGCGTAACGTCCGGCCGCGTCGGGTCCATGAGGTTTAGAGCTGGTGGTGTCGGCGGAAGTGGTGTTTGGCTTTTCGGGACCAAATCATCGAACAACCCACCGGACGCTTGCGGTGTTGCTTTCGGGATTAGATCATCGAAAAGTCCAGCCATCAGAGTCCGCTCGCGTCATAGCCTGAATCTTCAAGGCGCTTCTTAACCGCTGCCGGATCGGCACCCTTGGCGATTGCAGTTCTGGCGTCATTGAGAACGTTGGCCGGTGGGGGCGTTCCGGTCGGCGCTTTTGGTCCGGCCGCTGGTGCCGATGCGGCGGGCGCGGCCGATGCGGCGGGCGCTGTCTGTGGCGGCGCGATGCCTTGCTTCGTCGCGAAATCGCGGATCGTCAGGCTCTTGTTGTTTTTGTTCATCAGGTTGATGACATCTTCCGGCAACCACGGAATCGTTTTCGCGACTTCCTTTTGGTAATTTCGGATTTGCTCAGCCTGCGCCTTTGTCACCATTGGTGAAGTGTTGAGCTGTTCTAATCCCGCTTCGATGGCTTGGCGCATGCCGCCAAACTTTTGCAACACGGTTAGGCCGGTGTCGCCTTTTTGCGGAATATATTTCTCAACTTGCCCCGTGAAGGTTTGGTTTGGGACAAGGCCGGTTGCTTCGATAGCTGCCAAAGATCGCGAAAGACCAATGGCCGCTGTTCTCATTGCTTGGTCGCCTTGCGGCGTAACGGTGCGCGCGAGCGCTGCCAAAGGAGTCCCGGCCATGCTGGCATCGTTAAAAATGCCGGTTGACGCACCGGCCGAGATTTTCGCCATATTCGACAATTCGCGCGTGGCAAGTGCCGTGCCGCCCAAGACGCGGCTGACCAATATCTGCCCGCGCTGCCCGCCTGGGATCGCATTGCCTGAACCGGTAATTATGCGGAAATTGTCGCCAACGTCGATTGGGGTTTTCTTGCCATCAGCCGAGACCCAAGTCTGATCGTCGCGGTTCTGTTGCGCTTCGACTTGCTTGGTGCCGCCCTGCCCGTCGTCAATCTCAAGCAAAGTTGGCGAGCTGAATTGCGTCCTGTCCGGCTTTTCCGGTTTGGCTGGCGGGCCGGTCGCAATGGTTTGGTTGTTCGAGTCCTTGATTACTTCGCCGGGGCTGAGCTTAAACGTTTGCAGTTTGCCGCTTGTCCGGTTGTCGAAAATGATATTTCCCTGCGCACCAATCACGACTCCACCGGCCGGGACATCGTAAGTCTTTGGTCCAGCCCCGAGCGTCTTGCCTTGTTCCTTCAAGATCGCTTCGGAAAAGACGTTCACGAGCTTTGGATTTGCCGTGATTAGCGCCGCCAGTTTCGGATCGGTGACATAGGACTGAATCGCCTTCACCGAGTCGGAAGCATTTTTGATTTGGCCGCTCGCTACCGCCTGGAACAGCGGCATGAAATCATGGCCGATAGTGCCGCCCACGGTATCCTGCAAATGCTGCGCGACATCCAATTTCTGATCGTCCGGCGCGGCTTCGATAAGCGGGATCGCCTTGTCGAGAAAGTTCATGCCGAATTCGAGCTTTTTGTAAGAAAGCGCTTGTTGCTCAAGCTTTTGCTTATCGAATTGCGCCAGCGGTCCCTCATTCGGCGTGCCATTATATCCCGCCGCGAATTGCGCCATTGCGCGACCGAGCGAGCCCACCGGGTTATTTTCGAAATCGTAAAAGCTTTCTTGCGAGGCGCGCTTGGCTCTGTCGCCCCAGCTTTCTGTTGGCGTACCGGTCGGCGTAGCCACCGATGACGGATCAACTGGCGCAACCGGAAGCTGTTGTTGCGGTTCTGGAAGCGCGTTTACGAGCGGCGCGGGTGGCCCTGCGCTGGCAAGCAAAGCGTCCCTTTGGGCGGTTGAAATCTCACCACGGTTGTACGCGGTCAAAATATCGTCGGGCGTGGTCGGCGTTGCATCGGATGGCGGTGTTGCATCTGGCGGCGGCGGTGCGGCGGGCGCGGCCGGTACGCTGCCGGTCGGCGTAAGGCCCAATGATTGCGGGCGCACGGAAGCGGCGATGTTCAACGCGGACGAAAGTTCGGGGAGCCGATAACCGCCGCTCAATGTGTCGGGAACGAGTCCAAGACCGGCCATTTCAGGCCCTCACTTTTGCATAGTCCACGTATTTGAGCCCGAGCCCGTTCGTATAAACCGCTTCGGGCTGAATCTTTTCGGCTTCCTGCGCGAGCACACCAACGCGCGTGAGGTTGTCAGGATCGCCCTTGTACTTGAAGGAAACCCAGCGATGGCCCTTGCGGTCTAGCCCGAGGGTGCGAATTTCCTTCTTTGCACGAACGTCCGACAATCCGCTTAAAGCGTTGCCGATGCCGCCAGCGAACTTTGCGGCGGTTCCCCATGGATCGCTTGCCGTTGTCGTGGTGCCTTGATTGAAGGAGAGCGGATTTCCGCGTGACGCGCTCGCCAACCCGAGACCGCTTTGAAGGCCAAGGCCGGTCGCTTGCGTTCCCGCTTGCATCAGGTTGAGCCGGTTCGTCGCGGCGGCTTGCGCCAGCGCGGCTTGGAAATTCTGTTGCGCCTGCGTGATTGACGCCGCGTTCTGTGATCCGGCTTGCGAAATTTGCTCCGACGCGAGCGGGTAATTCAGGCGCGCATTGGCGTTCGCTTGCGCAAGCCCGCTTGCCAATTGTCCGGCTTGGCGTGTCGCTTCCTTTGCGATCAAATCGCCACGGTCGAGAATGGGCGTATCGGTCGGCCGGAATCCAAGAGACGGCGCGAGCGTATCGCGCAATTGCTGCAATGAGGTTTGCGATGCCTCGTTTATGTCGGACATGCCGCTTGCCTGCGCGGCCTGCGTCGCCGCGTCGATTTGGGCAATTTGCTCTGGCGTCGCATTGTTGCCCTGCAATGCCTGTTTGAGCTGGGCTTCCAACACTTGCTGTTGGAGCGGAGCCAATTGTTGCTGGCCTTGGATTTGCTGCATGAGCAAATCGTTCGCGGCCTTCTGCGCGGCCTGCGCTTCCGGTGTATTTTGCTGTTGGGCTTGCGCAAGCTCTTGCTGCCAAAGCTGCGTCTGCGCGTCCATCGCTGGCTTGATCGAAGTCAAATAATCTTGCTGTTGCGCCGCCTGTTGATTCAGGAAATCGAGCTGTTTTTGCCCGAGCGCGAGCTGTTGATTTTCATAGGCAATTTGCTGTGGCGTTTGCGGGCCGGGTGTAACGGTCGTTTTGCTACTCATGCTGCAACCCTGTATTTGTCCTTATGCGGAGTGTTCCGAGTCGCGGCTTCCATGTTGATGTGCCACATCATCATATTCCCACTGTCGGCAACGGCACTACCGCGCTTCTTCAGCCATCGCTTATAGGCGCGCAATTCGAACGGCACGAAACCGGCCGCGACGACGGCGCGGTTAAGATGCAGGCATGTGATGCCGCCGTAAAACAATTGGCGCACCACGGCACCGCGTTCCCTTGGCGTAAGATCGGCGGCAACCGCCATCATTTCCAATCGGCCGATTGGGCGCGATGGACAAGTTTGCACGCAACCGACGATTCCGCGTCCCGGCAATTCGACAACGATCCAATAGGGGTGAATGTCATCGAAGGGCAACGTCGCGTCGAAAGGTCCGGCCGCGATTAAGAGCGCTTTCACCGCTTCGCCATCGGTGTTTTCTGCAAGGCGCGCTACTGCGGCCGGAACCATTTCAACCTCTCCCTATTTCGGCTGTGCCAAATTGACAACCACGTAACGCACGCCGTAGCCGGGAACGGCAACGATAATCACGGCCTTTCCTGGCGGCGTACCGGGCGGCAACGGAGGCCAAATCGAACCTGGCGGCGGATCGGGCGGCACGATGGGCGGATTGACTTCTGGCGGGTAGGGCTGACCGGGCGGCAACACGATGGGATGACTTGCCATCGGCGGCGGGCCATCGGGCGGCGGCGTGGGCAAGGGATTCGACGGATGCGGCGGTTGAGGCCACACACCGGGACGGTCGCCGCCAAGATTCGAGCCGTCAACCGGAATGACGAATGCCAGCATAATGGTTCTCCTTCGTTTGCTACCGATGGCGGGATTGCCATCATTCGTAACTTTCAGCGTCTACGGTGATTTCGGTCGAAAAGGCGTGTAGCTCCAAATCCTGATCGGCGCTGTTGTTGATAAATTGGAACGCAATCGTGCGGAACGTTCCGCCTTCCTCTGCGCATCGCGTGTACATATTCACAGAACGCCCGCCGCCAAGAATGTCCGTCCCAAGCAAGAATGAGCCCAGCAAGACCGCGCCGGTTTGCACCATATTGATTTGCTGCAATGGCTGATCGTCGCGCGTCCAGCCGAAGAACAAATCCCCGCCTGTCCGTGGCTGAATAGTGACCGATGCCCCTTCAAGGGTCTTGAAGCGATACGGCACCTGATAATCGAAGTCCGGGGTTTCGACGTGGAACGGAATGCCGGTCGTGCCGTCGATATTGCGCGGCGTTGCGCCAAGCATCCGCAAGATGCCGTCCACGCCGCCCGCCAATAGGGTTCGGATTTTGAATTGCCCGGTGCCGATGCCGCTCGCAATCGAAGCGATATCGCGGAAGGCCGTCCAATTCGCCCAGCGCGGCGGATCGAAGCGGTAATCCAGCATCAGCACGCAATTGTTCAGCGGCGCTGCATCCACCGGTAGGGTGAAGATCAAAAGGCTATAGGCAGGCCAATTCGTCACCTGCGCATAGCGGAGCGATGGGATATAGACGTGCTCGCGCATCCACGATTGAATTTCCCTGGAAAGCGCCGACTCGTTGAAATCGCCAAAGCTTGCCGTGGCCGAAAGCGTATGAATCGAAGCATCCGACCACTGGAAAACCACATCGTTCGCGTAGGCCGCGATAGAGCGATGGTTAGCCGCGCCGATGCTGGTCGCAAAGACTTCATGGGCGAAATCCGTGGGCGAGCTGCCGGTGATCCGGTGAATCGAGCCCTTATAGGGGCCTTTGAAAACCCATAGGTCGTCACGATGGCTGATGATGCCGGTAATGCGGTCGCCATCGGCCGGGTCCAAGTCAATAAAGCCGGAACCGGCACCCACCCAATCCGCGCCGTTCAACGTCACGCAATAATACAACCGCGATGGCTGCGTATGATCGCCAGCCGCCCAAACCTTATTTTTGTGGACCACGGAAAAGGCGAAGGTCGGCGGGGAGCCGCCCAGGTTCGACGTGGACGCCGCTACGCCGTCCCAAGATTGGGGGACATCGCCGCCCGAATCGTTGGAAATAATGCAGACGCCTTCAAACATCGTGTAACAGGGCACCGCGCCCACTGTGAGGCCGGTTTTGATGTCAACAAAATTGTTGTCCGCGTTGTCCTTTTTGATCTTGGTCCCGACATGCATCAAACGGTGTTGCACGGGTGCAGGCGCGCCGCCGCCCGTAACGATGAACCAAGCATCGAACACGCCGAGGATGGCCGCGCCGCCTTCCAATACCGGTGTGTTGATAACGCGCCCCGGCATTTTGTGCGGCCCGCCGTCCAGCTCATAGGTGACGTTTTCCGCGACCGTGAGGAACGGCACCGCGACGATTCCACCGGGGGCAATCGGGATCGAAACCGAATGGCCGAAATCGGTCGCCCAGCCGCCCTGGAAAATGTGCTTGAGGAAGCGCGAACGGGTGCTCACCAATCCTCCATCCGGTCAAAGCGCGAGCCTGTGCTATAGGCGCTGCGTCCAGTGCCGCGCCGGTATGGCGAGCGAGCGCGCCCGCGATATCGGCTCATTACCGGCTGAATGGTCGGTCGGCGTTCCCCCACTTCGGTATCGCCCGCAATTCGGATCATCAAATCGACAAATTCTTGGCGGGTTTCGGCGCTGCGCGTGTCGTCCTTTTTGTCCCGATACCAATTGAACAGGCCGTGCAAAATGATGGCGTGCCGGTATTGCAGGGGCACAATCGGTTCGTCGGTATCGGCCACAAGAGAGGTCTGCGCTACGCCGGTTGCCGAGACCGCGAGCTTATTGGTGACGAAGCTGTAGGGGATCGAGAAATTGGCGGACGGCGCGCGATAGAGCGCCACACGGCGCACCGGAACCGTATTGCCGACAAAGGCCCGATCCAAGATGCAGGCAATTCCCGGTTTGCCTGGGATGCTGTTTTTCGGGAAATTCCGGCGAAAGCGGTTGCGGTCGATAATCTTGATTTCGCTGCGCGTGTCGAAATACTGCATATCGAGCGGGCGCAAAAAGTCCGCGTCCAAATCGTATTCATCTTCGAAGTACAGATATGGACCGTTGACCACGCTGGAGTCCACGTATGGACTCGTGAGCGTCAAAGAGGTCGCGCCAATCGCCGCATTCGAAATCTCATAAATCGGCGCGCTGCCGTTGATGACAAGCTTTCCGGTCGGCCGGACATTGGGGATTCCGAAGCTGTTGGCCGTCGCCCAATTGGTGCCGGTGCCGGTCAAATTCACGGAGCCTTTCGCAATGCTCACTGTGCCGGTCGAATATGGGGCCATCGTGGTCAGGCGCGCTTGGCGTTCGGCCCATGGGAAGCGTTCGCCCCAACCGATGTGCATGTCCTGCAAGCCGGTGTTGATGTAGCTCTTGGCCTGATTGACGGTCGCGGTTTGGCTGGTTTGCTCGCGCACCTTATTGAGCAACGAAATATAAAGATCGTTGAAGGTCTGCGGCTGGGATGTGTTCGTCATCTATTTTACCCCTGAGTTGGGGCTGAGCGGGTTATCCTCCACGCGCCAAGCGCCGCACACCCGCGTCATCGTAATAGGTGGGACCAAAGACGCCGCGCGCCGGGTCTGACCGCACGAGCATGACTTGCCCGATTGCGTTCGCGCCCGTGAGCTGCATGTAACAGCCGCGTTCGAAGAAGATCGGCCCGCCGACACTCGTTTGCATCGCGGCATCGAGATAGACCGTATAGGGCTGACTCGTGTCCCCAATGTCGGTGTCATAAAGCGCCATGGTCGGCATCGTGCCGCCCAAGATCGCCGCCGCCGATATGTAACCGGGTCCGACGAAGGCATGGCCGCTTATGCTGAGAACCGGATCATTGTCGTAACGCTGGCGTGGACTGAGGCGCGCGCTATCGACGCCCAAGCTTCCGACAAGGATCACGCCTTGCGTCGTGGCAAGCTGATCTTGGACGCCAAGAACAACAGCGGTGACGGCGATATTGGTTTTGGCCGAGAGCTGCGCGACCGGTGCAGGCGCTTTGGGGCTTCCGTCGCGGCTGATGTAGAGGTCAACCAAGCCAGCGCCGCTGGTGGAGATGCCGAACTTGGTTTCGATGACGTACCAAACGCCCCGGTCAATGACTTGCGGCGCGAAGGTCGCCGGGACCGCCGCCGCCGCCGCCGATCCGATACCAACGTTGATTTCCTGCGTAGCGGCGGTAATGCGAAAGCCGATTGAACCGGTGATTGCGGAGGCTGCACCCTGCAATTCCAGAATCGAGAAAACATCGTCGGCCGTCGCGCGGAAGTCGGACGAAAACATGACTTCGAAGCGGAAGAAATCGGCCGTTGCGTCCGCGATGGCGATAGCCTTGGTGAAGAACGCGTCGGCCACGCCGCCATTCAGAACGATCCGCGAAGCGAAAGCGCCGGTATAGGGAACAGCGGCCCAAGGGTAATTCCCAAGCGCCTTGTAATTGACGATATCAAGCTGATTGCCGACATCGGTCTCGCTGTCAAAATTGCCGCGCGTGCCGCTTTCGAAGTTTTCCGCGAAGATCATTGATGCGCCTCACGCCTTGGCTTCCATCGCCTTCAGATCGGCTACAATGTCCTCACGCTTGCGGCCGAAGGTTTTTACGCCCACACGTCCGGCCGCGCGGGTGACTTCGGCAAAAGAAGCGGTTTCCAGCGATGCGGCTGGGACCGGATTAAGCATTTCCTGAATGTGCCTTTTCAGGATGGCGCGCTGTTCGTTGTCCATGACCGCGAGCGCGCCCGCAATATCGGGGTCCAGCTCATCAGCGGCCTTGAGTTCTTCGTCCGAAAACAAGACCGAAGTCGCGACTTCCGCGCCAAAATGGTAATCGGTGGTTTTCGGGATTTGCGCGCCGTCAACGAGGTCATTCGGCGTATCAAGCGGGCGCAAGCGCTCAACGTTCGTGATGTCTCCACCGTGTTTCAGGCTGTCAGGCACCGCGCCGGTCGCGAGCAAGCGAAGGCCGATGTGCTTATAGCAAGGGATGTTGGTTTCATTGCGCTTTTCCCAAGACATGTGCTTGCCGACCGCACCGGCCGGATTGCGCCGCATTTCGGCGGATGATGGCATGTCCCGGTGAATCTCATCGGCAAGCCGGTTGAATTCCTTGATTGCCGCGTCGAGTTCGCTTCGCGCATAGGGGCGCGGCGTGTAGCGGTCGAGCTGTTCACGAAGGGCACGGCGGCGCTTTTGCATCGCGCGCGGATCGCTGATTCTGGCGCGGACATGGGGCGGCGCGTTCAAGGTCGCGTCGATGTGCGCCAATTCTTCCTTGGCTTCCTGCACCTGATTCGGCTTCATCAAATTGGTCGTGTTGCCGTACATTTCACAATCCGTCGCTATCTGGATAAATCTTCGCGCGCTTGACGCCGCCCGAACGGTCCTTGCTCTGTTTTTTGCCGGGGGCGCTGGTTTTGAATCCTGGCTTCAGGCCCAGCGTTGTGGTGGCCTTGCCGCCCTTTTGGCCGGTCGTGGCACCCTTGCCGCCCTTTAAGCCTTGCCGCACCTGATTGTTGAAATAGCCGTTGGGCATTGTGGGCCTCAAACGTTGCTGCCAAGAACCCAGCGCCAATCATCGTAAGACGGCGAATAGCGCATATAGGCCCGCCATTTCGCGATGATGGTGTCCAAATCCTCCGCATAGGCGAATTCCAGTCCAACGCGGTCAACCCAATGCAGGTGCATCTTGCGGGTCTTGGAATCCATGAAGAACCAATTGTTCGTGTCCGTCAGGTAGTTCCATTCGATGACCGTGTAGACGCCTTCATGCACGTTGCGGTTGTTGTTCGGCGTATCCGGCTTACCGGCCGACTTCACGATTTCAAAGGCCACATCGTACAGGTCTGGAGGGATAAGAATTTCGTCCGCCATCGCGTCGTAGCGGTTGCCGCGATCATCGCGGAAGCCACGGAATTTGATCCGCGCTGCGGTTACTGCCGTTGCCGAAAGTGCGACGGTCGAAGAATTGTTGAAGCCAACCGATATATCGACGCCATCGGCATTCGTAAGATGCTGCGTCGAGCACAGCGGCACGCCTTCGGAATTCACCGAAAACAGCGTGTCAACCATGAACGCATTGTTGAAGATTCGCGCGGCGTGCTTCTGCCGGGTCCGCATCGCTGCATTGGCGAGACCGGCCGGACGCTGATCCATGATGTTGTATTGGTCATCATCGAACAGCTTGCGTTCGACCTGGAACCCGGAGGCAAATTCGATGTGGGTTTGAATCACATCGTAGCCTTGCGCAACGTCGTCATAGGTGACGTTCCCGGTGAACTGCGTAAAGTCACCGAACGCGCCGACACTGGACCACCGCATGTCTGCCCGCCCGTTATCGTCCGGCTGGCCGTAAATGGTCGGAATCATGTCGTCCAGTTGGTCGCGGTCCACCTGTTCATTGAAGATGCGTTGGAATCGCGGGTCCAAAAGATCGCCAAAATTGGCCGATGTGCTGGGTACTGGCATTGCGGTTCTCCCTTAGACCACGAGTCCGGCCGACCAGACCGAACCGTTCGCCATAATCAGCGCAGCGCTGTTGAAAGCGCCGTTATTACCCGCATCCTGAAGGGCCAATTCGACCACGCGGAAATTGACGTTCGTGGTGTTGACCGCAACGCTGCAATCAATCTGCGTGAGAAGCGTTGTGAGCTGCACGTATTGCGTTTCGTACCCGTAGGGCGATGCGCAAAACGGGATGCGGATGAAATTGTCGCCAACGCGCGTATCGTTCGGGAGCGGCACGCCAAGAGTCGCCAATGTGGCGGCGCTGGCGATGATCTTCCGGCCCTTGCCCATGTTCGCGCCGTCATAGCCGAAAATGACGCCTTCATCGGATTCTGGTGCCGTCCAGTCGGTGCCGGTCGTGACGGTCAAGCCGTCCGAAGAAACAACCGTCACCGGCACGCGCGGAAGGCCGGTGTTTTCAGCCGCGCCGCCTGAAAGCTTGGCGCGATAAACACCGTTCGGATTGATGATGACCGTTACCGCGCGTTCGGTATCGGAATTGTCCGCCTGTTGCGCGTTCACGAAGGTTGCGATGTCCGTCGTGACTCCGATCACACCCACCGCTGCATTCACGGTACAAGCGGCGATGCCTTTCGAATTCGCGCCGCCCTTGATGACCGGAACGCCGGGGGTCAGGAGTGAGGCGTTCACCTGAAAGCGCTTCATGTGCGGAGCTGCGCCGCCAAGGTCATAAGCAAATTTCATAACCGCTCTCCCTTCAGCGAGGCATTTGCTGATGATGGATGAACAATTGCCGGTCGCGGCCTTCGTCCTTGCATCCGTCGCAAGCGCCGGAAACAAGCGGCAAGCCGTGTTTGGTCGTGTAGCCGTATTTCGGCGCGTGAAATTTCGGCGCGCAGGATTGGCAAAGCACGATGGATTTTTTGAGCGCCGCGAGGTCCGCGATATAGGAACCCGCCGTGATGCCCGCTTTGCGGCCGGTGTGTTCGGACGCTTTCGCCAAGCGTTCTTCGTCCCAAGGCACCAAATGCAAAGCTGGCATCAGTGCAACGCCTTCTGTTCGCGCGTTTTGCGCGCAATGGCGACTTCCGCAAGAAGGTTCTTATCGGTCGTGCCCTTGTAGAAGTTTTGGTCGATTTTCTTTTTGTAATAAGCCTTCTGCGCAGGTGTCAGGCCCTTCGCCCAACCGTCATCCCCGCCGCCGCCTTTCGTGGCGACTCCATCGGAACCACCGGTTTCTTCGCTGGCTTCCGGTTCTTTCTTCCGGCCTTTGGGCGCGAGCGCGCCGACCGCCGAACGGATCGCCTTAAGCTCCGTGCGCTTGTCCTTCGGATCATCGCCGCAAACGCCCACCAGATAATCGAATTCCGTCTGCACCTTCTTGCGAAGATCGCTTTCGGTATCGGTCAAATCGGGATGGGCTTCGATGTAGGCGGATATTTGGGAATCGACTCCCACGGTCACGCGGGTTTCCGCCGACACGTCATCCATCTTCGCGGCGAATTTGCGCTCAAGCTTGGCTTCCAATTGAGCGTCAAGCTGGGCGTCCATCTGTTCTTCGGTGATCTTGTCGCCATCCACCAAGGCGCGGAGTTCGGCGCGTGTCCAAATCCGTGGCGGCGCTTCGGGGGCGGCTGGCCGCGCCTTTAAGCCTTCAACAGTTCCTTCCAAGCGCGCGAGCTTACTTGCAAGGTCCTGTCGTTTCTCGCGCTCGGCCAAAAGCGCGGCCTTCAGCCCTTCGGCCTCTTTCGGATCGGCGGCATCCGCTGAACCCTTACCCGCTGTGTTGTTGGGATCGGATTCATCGCCCGTTTTTTCTGAGACCGGAGGCATTGTGTGACCCCAAACGCAAAAAAGCCCGCCCCAGGCTGGTCCCTGGTGCGGGCTCGGATTCCCCGATGACCTTCGAATTACGGAATTTCGTGCGGCGGTACGTCTAAGTTTTCGGTGACGTGCAAACCGCGAATTCTTCCATTCCGTATTAGGAGTTCCACACTCCCGTTGAAGTTGTCAAGGGCCATCTTGCGCAACCTGTCGGCCACGGTGGGCGGCAAGTGCCATTCTGGACGGCGGATAATTTTGGTTTCGACCATTACGCTCATGGTGCCCTACCCCATTCCTTCATCGCGCTTTTTTTTGTGGCCGTGCCGCATGCCGTCATCATCGCAGCCATCGTCATCGGTGCTCTGTGGATCGTCGGCGGGCGGCGCATCGGTAACGACGAATTTGTTGTTCGGCCCTTCGACCAGACCGGGCGGTAGTGGAATCGGCCCATAGCGCACATCATTCCAAGGAAAGACCATCTTATTTTGGCCGGTGGCGGGATCGTAGCCGAAATGATTCCGCTGATCGGGATTAATCAGAACGATATTGTTGTCCACTATCCCAACCATGTCGCGGAATTCGCCCTGGACATAATAATTTTCGCCTTTCTTGTGGAATTTGCCATCTTCGCCAATGCCGCCCGTGCCGTTATACAAGATGCGCGGATCGACAACGATGGGTTTTCCGGGGGCCTTTCCGCGCAGATCGAACAAATTATATTGGATATCAATTTCGACATCCTTGCTCTGTGGCTCGATATAAATATGCACGCAACCCTTCGGCTGTGACGAAAATGGCGCGAGGTTTTGGAACGTGTTGAAATGCAGTTCGTTTTTCCCGCCCATGGAATCGTAAACCCAGGAATTGAATCCACTTCCGGTCGTGAGCAAAGTGCTTCTTACGCGGGTATAGTCGGAACGGGTTTTGAACGTGTTTCCTTCGCCAACCGCATGTGTGAAAATACTGTCATCGACAAAGCACGTAATGGTCGTGCCGCAGTACAGTAAATGCGCTTGCCCGCCAAATCCGCAGCACGAAAACTCGCACGTCTTGATGATAAGATTGCCGCGTTCGTCGGCCTCGGTCGCTTCAAGGTCTTGCGGCGAAATGAGCGCGCCGTTTTGGCAATAGCGGAAAATCATCCTTTCGAGCGTCAGGTTTGTTCCACGGTCCATTCGCACGCCAGAGCCATTATACGCGCCCGATTGCGAGCGCGCGCCTTCTACTTCGAAGCCGCGAATGACGACATCGACGCCAGCATCCCAAAACAGGCCCTTATCGGCACCGCTGCCGGAAAATGGCTGGCCGGGAACTTGCGGCATTCCAGAGGGACGCCGATTGATGATGCGGGCTTTGGCACCGGAATTGCCGCCGCCGTCGAGTGTGAAATTGCGCGTGACCTTGGGCATCCACCAAGTATCGTTTTCATATTCGGTCGGCCGTCCAACGGGGCCAGGGTCCACAATGATGCTGACATCCTGAAACATGGACATATCGCCCTTGCGCTGCAAAGCTCCCGCGACCTGTCCATAGGTGACTCCGTTCGGTATCTGCCGACCGGGACCGACAAGAAATTGCTGCATGATTTTTCTCCTGTTTAACTATCCTCGGAAATGTCTCGTAGCTTCATCGCCGCCAGATCGCCTGCCCGCTTCAAATGCGCTGGCATGCTCAAGACGAACTGGAGCACATCAATCCGTTCCGCCAGCCGAATAATCGCGATGCGCCGCTTGGCGACTTCATCGGCGTTGACCAGAAGCGGATTGAGTAGGTCGTTCAGGAATGAATCGCGTTGCGCGCAATTGGCCTCAACCGCCGCCTGCAAATAGGTCAAGAATTGGTCCCAATGCGGATCGCCGGTCATCAGGTGCGCGGAGATTCCCGCTTGCCGGATCATCGCGAGCTGGTGACGCTCATCGCGTGGCGGCTGGCGCGGCTTTGTGCCTGTGAATTCCTCGCGTTCGAAGGTCATTGGCTATTCGCTCCTCCCCCTGCACCGGGTAGGGTTTCGTTCATCAGCTCACCCGGCCCGCTGATTTGGGGCGGCTGATTTGGCGGGGCTTGCGGCGGATTGGTCGGTGGGGCACCGCCCATCGGTGGACCGGCCGCACCGGCCGAACGCTGATTCTGGAATTGCGCGGCGTTGTTCTCCAATTGCTGTTGTTGCTGTTCTTGCTGCGCGAGAACGCCCAAATGCTGCATGTAGGTTTTGAAGATCGCGATTTGCGGCGGCGTGAGGAAGCCGAAATTATCGCTCTTGGCGAATTCTTCCATTTTGTCGATGTGTTCTTGCACGCCGCCCGCTTCCGCAGGCACGCCGAACGGCATTTGCGTATTCATTATCGACATGATGGCGTTCTCAGCCAAAATGCGCGGCATGGCCGCTTGCGGGTTCGGCGGCGAAACGTATTTCGTCACGTCCTGACCGAAGGACCGGCCGAAATCGACGGCCATCCGATACATATTGTCGGGTTTGACAACCCCCGATTGAAGGAACAGCGGCGTAAGCAATGCGCCCATGATGGTTTGCAGCGCGCTTTGCAGCGCCGCCTTGGACGTGTTGAGAACGTTGGCGTCGAAGGTGAATTGGTAATTGCCGGAAATCGCCGTGCGATCATTGATCTTCAAATAGGGATCGGCCTCGGGTAGCACGGGTCCGGCGATACGGAACTGTTTGTTCTTCGGCAGGAACGATTGGTTTAGCCGGTGCATTTGCGTCCAAACGCCCGTGAGCATGATGAAAAAGCGGCGAAGGATGCGTTCGGGGCGCGCTTCGTTTTGGCCGGACACAAGCGACATATTACCGGTGGTGCGCAGCGCCGATGACGAACCCGGCGCGACTTGCCCGAAGGAATGGTCCGTAACCATCGTGAGCTTGTCTTGCCATTGGCCGAAAACGGTAATCATGTTCATGGCCGCTGCCATGCCTTGCGGATTGCCGATTTGCGGGAAGCTCAAATCCTGTTGCGGGTTCTGGAGCGGCCAAAGGGTGAAGGGCTCGACTCGGATCACTTCTGGATTGAGCCCGCCCGCAGGCCGGTAAAAACCGGGCGGCGAAATCGAAAGATCGTTGGCGTTCAAGCTTTGATCCGTGAGCACCTTCACCGCGTCGTGCATCGACTCCATGGTTTCAAGAAGGCTCATGCCGTCATAGCGCCCGCCGACCGGCAAGAAGCACGCGCCATCGAGCGGCCGACGCGGCGGATTGCCGGGATAGAGGTCGGACAAGAGACGCACCTTGAGAAGCGTCTTGGTCTCGTAGATCACCCAAAAAATGACATCTTCTTCGATGCCGTCGCCGTCGATATCGTAAGTGTCGAAGCAAATCAGCCGGGTAAGCCGTTTGTGCGCTTTGTCGCGGGGCTTGAGGTTCGGCACCGCGCCCGCGAGCGCGTCTTTCTGGCGTGCGGATTCCTCTTTCGGGTTTGCCGCTTCGCTTGCCGCGACGTTCGCCAAAGCGTCCATTTCGTCTTTGGTCGGCAGATCGTAGAAGCCGGATTTCTTCAGCCGCTTCAGCTCTGCCAGCGTCGGCTTGTCGCGCAAGATCACATAGGGTGCGCCGTTCGGGTTTGACGGTCCCGGCATTTGCAGATTGGCCGAACGCGGCGGGTACGCCACATCATCGTAATCCTTCACGAAGGGGCGCGGCGCGTCGAAAACGATGGCTTCTTCTTCGATGACCATTTCAACCTGGTCGGCCGGATCGGTGTAGAAGCAAACCGTCAATTCCTTGTCCTTGGCATCGGTGACGGTCCATTCCCAGCCGCCCGCCTTGGCATCAAACCGCTTCGCGGCGGGGAATTGATTGCGGACAAGCCGGAAAAAGTAATCGCGCGGTTCTTCATCGGGCGGGATTTCATCAAATTGCATGATCGTCGCGACTTGGCGCTTTTCGCGCACCCATGGCGTAAAGACCGTGCAAGCCGGATCGTTGACGAATGATTCCGCCATTTCGCCCACGGACAGCTCGCCCGTGTTCTCCACGAAGAACTGAAAGTTCAACAAATGGTCGATAATGACTTGCTTTTGCTCATCGTCGGGATTGCTCGCCTTCGACGTGACCGGTGGATTTTGCGACATGACCGCATTTACGAGCGTGTCCTGTATGCGCAGCGAATCTTGAAGCATGTCGGGAATCGCCACATCGGCCGCATTCGGCCAAGGCCAATCCGTGCCTTCGCTCCATAGCCGGTATTTGGCGTAACGCTGCACCCGCGCATCGCGGCCCACTTGCCGGTTCGTCCATTCATCGTCCCAAAATTTGACAACCCGATTGGCGATTTCAACGCCTTCATCCGCGCTTACGCTATTGCGCTTGCGGCGGCGCGGAGCTGGCGCTTTTACAACATTGTCCGTATACGCCATATCATTCCCCGTTGACGCTATGAGCTGCGCGCACCATTGCCAGCAAGCCGGGATCGTTCAAATCGGCCGGGTCTGCCGTGGTGACGGAATAGGCCGTAAGCGGACGATTAGGCTTGTTGTCGCGCCGCCTCGGCCGCAGCATTGATTCCTGTTTCCAGAAGCTGAAGAATTCTTCCGACGTTTTGAACAGCTTCGCTTCGGCGGCATTATCCGTCCAATAGGCGCGGCCGAGTCCGCCGCCGTAATCGGGATCGAAGCGCAGCAAATACTTGCCCACATCTTCGCACGGATCGCCGTTCGCAAAGCCAAGGCAGACCATCAGCATTTTCCCAGCCATCGCAAATCCCCTCAATGTGTGTATGTGCGGGCGCGCTCTCCGCGTCCGTAACGGATAACGGGTGCGCCGTAATTCAGTACCGCAAATTGCGGGTCGGTGTTCATCAGATATTTCAGCAACGTCGGGAAATCATCGTTCTTTTGCTTCGGCGTTTGCTTGAGGTCGCGTTCTTCCTGTCGCCGGTAATTGTCCCAAACGTAGCGCTTCATTTGAAAGATCGTGCGAGCGCAGCGCGCGGCAACCCTAAGCCGTGGCCGCAGCGTGCGTTCATCGGGGCGAAGATATTCATTCACCCGGCCGCGCCCGACATCGGAATCATCGGCCAAAGCGCATTGCAGGCCGACCTTGCCGAATTCATCCTGCCATGTGACGCCGCGAATGGCCGATGCTGGCGAGCGGCCCATATTGGGATCAATCAGCCGGTCGGCAATCCGAATCCCATAGGATTCTTCGATATGGCGCACATGATCGCGCAAGTCTGCCGGATCGGCGTCCAGCTCGCCTTCCTCCACGATTTGAATGTCATCGTTGGCGTCGATTTGCGCCCATAGGAAGCAATGCGGCTTGCGCGGGTGCGGGTCTATCAGCCAAACGGTCGGCCATACCCGCGACGGCATGAATTCATCAACATGGATAAAGGAGACCACATCATGCGAGCCGGTCTCTGGGCATTTGCCATCCACCGGCACCACCACGCGACCGGCCGCAAAGCTCCACGATAGCGGCGTATCGGTAAAGAGCGGATGGATGCGGTTTGAAAACCGGATCGGTTGCCCATAGATGCGAACGCGCGTCGTTTCATCGGACCATTCCGCCATTTGCTTGGCGATGGACTCCTGGTCGAGATTGCGGTTCTCCGTGGTCCACAATTCGAACCAATCAATGTCCTTATTCTTATGCGGTCCAGGTGCGCCCTTGTCGTAAATCTCATCGTGAATCCAATCGACCGCTATTTGCGGATCGTCCGGCCACGTCATCGAAAGATAGAGCCGCCCCTTGACGCGCATCGTGCGGGCTTCATTTTCCCGCCAGATTGCCAAGCGCGGCGGCTCATCCATCATCACATGATGGAAATCGCCCGATGCGAAATCGGACGGGTCTTGATCGTGCGAATTGAATTGGA
>Ga0210392_10000418_pt1 | contig 26870 bp, 23 predicted proteins | sample IncBWC30OmetaG_FD_161057 | JGI IMG/M metagenome (GOLD analysis project Ga0210392, IMG submission 161057) | Forest soil microbial communities from Barre Woods Harvard Forest LTER site, Petersham, Massachusetts, United States - Inc-BW-C-30-O ... | reverse complement strand
GATGCCGTGGCGCATGGCGTCTGCTTGCGCGCTGTGTCCGCCGCCAGCGACGGTGGCTTTCACGTCGTACTTGTCGACGAGCTCGAGCAGCTCGAGCGCCTGGCGCGCGATCATGCGGCCGGTCTCGCGCTCGAAGTAGTCGTCGATACCTTTGCCGTTGACGGTGATCTGACCAGAACCTGCGCTGATCCAAACACGAGCAACGGCGGTCTTGCGCTTACCAGTGGCGTACGTCTGAGCTTCGGACATTATCTAAGTGTTCCTCGGAAATTCGGATCAGAGCGGCAAAACGGCGGGCTGCTGTGCCTTGTGGGGGTGATCGGGCGAACCGTACACCTTCAGCTTGCTGAGCATCTCGCGGCCGAGCACGTTCTTGGGGAGCATGCCCTTGACGGCTTCGGTGACCGGCAGATCCGGATGACGCACGATGGCCTTCTCGAAGCTCTCCGAACGGATGGCGCCTGGGTAACCGCTGTGCGTGTGATAAAACTTGTTCTTCGCCTTGGTGCCGGTGACCTTCACCTTGTCGGCATTGATCACGACGACGAAGTCGCCAGTGTCGACGTGGGGCGTGTATGTCGGCTTGTGCTTGCCGCGCAGAACGGAAGCAACGCGGGACGCGAGGCGCCCGAGCGGTTGATTGGTCGCATCCACAACCCACCATTTGCGGGTAGCGATCGCTTCGGCGGGTTTTGCCACGTAACTCGACATCTTGACGAATCCTCAAAGCGGCCTGGGCCGCGGGGAAAGGGGTCGGTCTACTAGCGTTCGGCTCGTCTTGCGTCAAGCACGCGCCACAACCTGCCCGAACATTCCCCCCGTAAACGTGTCCGTGCCCGAAAAACGCACTTTGTGGCCGAAAGCCGGGACGCACTGGCGCACGCGGGCGGCTGGGAGGCGACCAGAAAGACGGGGAAAAGAGCGCGGGCACGGGCACGTTTACGGGGAGTAGAGACGGCCGATGGGCCGGGAGGGCGCGCCCGAAACCCGCCGGATTCTAAGGCGAACCGGTATAGTCCCTGGTCTCACGATGTCCAACGCTGGCAGTCCGCGGCTTCTCGAGCGCCTCGTGGCCGATGGGCTCCTCGCTCCCGAACAGCAGGAAGCTGCGCTCAATTACATGCAGCGCAGCGGAGAGCGGGTCGAAGAAGCGCTGATCGATCTGAAATTCTTAGAGGAGATAGCGCTCCTCAAGTACCTCGCGGCGCTGCACAAGACGCGCTTCGTCTCGACCGAGAAGCTGGCTAAGGCAGACATCGATCGCCTGACGCTGGACAAGGTGCCGAAGAAGCTGGCCGAGCGCGAGCTGATCTTCCCCGTGCTCTACGACACCACTAGCAACGTGCTCAGCGTCGTCACGCCGAACCCGGACAACGCGCCCGCCCTGCACGACATCCAGCTCGCCTCGAACCTCAAAGAGGTGCGCGCCTTCGTCGGCCGCCCGCGCTCCGTGCGCGCCGCCATCAACAAGGCATTCAACGGCGACATTCACGCCTTCGCGACGCTCGATCGCAGCGCCCACGAGCAGTTCACGACGATGCTCAACGTGTACGAGCGCAACCTGGTCAGCGAGGAGAGCCTCACGCTGTCCGTGGCCAAGGAAGCGTCGAGCGGCGAGCGCGTGCTGTCCCAGCAGGATTTCAGCACTGGTCGCACGACCACCAGCAGCGGCAAGGGGATCAACGACGAGTCGTACATGGAGACGCTGAACGTGCTCGTTTCCCTGATCGAAAACACGCGCGCGGATTTGCGCGGGCACTCGGCGCAGGTCGCTCGCTTGGTCAAAAAAATCTGCGAGCGCATCGGGTTGCCCGAATCCACGCGCGCGGCGTTGGTCGTGGCCGGGCACATTCACGACCTCGGCAAGATGGGCGCCTACCATCTGACGGCGCTCAACGTCGCCGAGTACGAAGGCCACAAGGCGCAAGCGCAAAAGCAATACAAAGCCCCGCTGCGCTTGCTCGAAGCCGTGAATCTACCGCGCGAGGTCGCGACCGCGGTCGAGCAAATGTACGAGCGCTACGACGGCAAGGGTCTGCCTGACGGCTCCTCCGAAAAGGAGATCGCGCTCGGCGCGCGTCTGCTCGCGATCGCCGACACGTACGCCGACCTCACCCAAAATCCGCGCAACCCATTTCGGAAAACGCTGCGCCCGGTGCAAGCCTGCGAAGTGCTCGAGCGCTACCGTGGCTCGGTCTTCGATCCGAATTTAGTCGACCTGTTCAAGCACACGGTGACGGGCGAAGATCTCAAGGCGCGGCTCTTGGCCAACCGCTACCGCGCGCTGATCGTCGATCCGGATCCCGAAGAAACGACCGTGCTCGAGCTGCGCATGGTCGAGCAAGGCTTCGAGGTTTCGCAGGCGCGCACCACCGATCAAGCGCTCAAGTTCTTGGAAAAAGGCGACATCGAGATCGTCGTCAGCGAGCTCGATTTGCAGCCGAGCGACGGCTTTGCGCTGCTCGGTGAGGCCCGCAAGCACCCGTGGGGCCTGAAAGTGCCGTGGGTGATCGTGACTGGTCGCGCGGGCGGACGCACGGACGCGCAGCGCGCCTTCGAGCTCGGCGCGACGGACTTTTTGACCAAGCCGGTTTCGTCGGATCTCTTGGTCGCGAAGCTGAAGCAGATCATCGAGCGTGAGGCGACTCGCGGTGGCCCAGCGCGCGGCGTCGCGGGCTCTCTCCAAGAGATGGGCCTCCCCGAGATGGTGCAGGTGCTCTGGTACGGACGAAAAACGGGCTCGCTCAAAATCCGCTCCGGTGCGAATTCGGGTGAAATCCACTTCGTCGGTGGCGCGATCTTCAACGCGCTGTGGACCAACCTGCGCGGTGAAGAGGCGTTTTTCGCCATGCTGCGTCTCGTCGAAGGCGAATTTTCCCTGGATCCGAACTTCGCTGCGCCCCAGCAGGTCATTCAGGACAGTCCAGAAGCCCTGCTTTTGGAAGGAATGCGGCGCCTCGACGAAGCTGGCCGGTAACAGCGAGCGCTAGAGCATCGAGCTAGATTGTGGACAGGGCACGTTGGTAGCTGAGTTCCCTACTTCAGCGACTCCGTTTACATAACTAACTGGTGTGAACCGCCGAAGTGTCACCCCGCGGCGCGGGCGTGGTATCCTCCGAGATTGTCGTGAAGGCTTTGGTTGTGTCCAACGTGCCCCCCCCATTACTCGGGTTCAATAACAACGTCCGGCACCGGGGCCGCATTTTCCACATCCAAACTGAGGATTCGGGCGTCAAGAATCCGCGTATCGTCACGCACTTGTTTGCCGACGGTGGGCGCATCATCAAGACCACGCGTACCGACTACGCGGAGCACGTGACTCGCCCAGACATGCAGCCCTTCGTGCGCAGCCTGATGAAGGAGCAGCACAAGGGCATGTTCATGGCGCTGCGCACAGGTGAGCTCGATAAGTTGCTCGAGGACGTATGCGGTCCGTTCGAGCAACCGTTGCAATTGAGCAAGGCTCCTCCACCGCCGATCGTTTCCGCCCCACCTCCGGAGCACGTGCTCCCCGAGCCGCTGGTCACCGAGCCGGCACGGGCGCCAGACTTCGAGACTCCGGCTATTGCCTCGGCGTTCGGCGACAGCGACCGCATTTCGGACCGTGCCGAGGCGTCGCGGCCGATGTCCAATCCAAACCTGCGCAAGGTCGTGCCGTCCGTTCCACCTCCGGCCGCCGCCGCCTTCGAGCTGGACGTCGCCGCGCTGGAACGCCTGCCGCTCAAGTCGCCGCCTCCAAGTCTCGACAACAGCCCGGAATCAGGCTCGATGCGGCCGCTTCGCAAGAGCAATCCGCCATCGCGCCAGCTGCGCCCGAACCCGCCGGCGGCCGCTGCCAATGCTCCGCCCAGCCTGTCACGTCCGTCCTCGCGTTTTGCCGCCGCCCCAACCAAGACCTCGCAATCCATCTTCGGTGACGGCGTGATCAGCGAACAGTCGCTCGACGAAGTGATCTTGAGCTACCTCGCTGAAGACCTCGACGGCTCGTCAGACTAGCGCGCGCCTTCGAGTTTGCGTCTTCTCTCCTCGCTCGGAGGCGGGCAATAGGCGCTGTCGCCCGCGCTGACACCGCCACCGCGTATCTCTGGCCCAGAGCCTAAAATCACGTTCGCGACGCTGCCGTCGCTTCGTGGTCGAGCAACCAACGTTTGCGTTCCAGACCTCCGCCATAGCCCGTGAGCGAGGCGTTCGCGCCGATGACGCGGTGACAGGGGACGACGATCGCGATTGGGTTGGCGCCGTTCGCGAGCCCGACGGCTCGCACCGCGGCGGGTCGACCGATTTTCTTCGCGAGCGCGCCGTAGCTGAGGGTTTGTCCGCAGGGGATGCGCCGTAGCGCGATCCAGACCTGATTTTGGAAAGCGGTGCCACTCGTCGCGACCTTTACGTCTGCGATGGCTTCGAGCTGACCGTCGAAGTAAGCGAGCAGCGCGCGCTTGGTGCTCGATTCTTTGCTCGCGTCGCGCAAGCTCAGCGTGACGTTGCGATAATATCTGGCGAGCAGTCGTTGCATGCGCTCGTCGTGGTCTTCCCAATCGAGGGCGTGCACCCGGCCTTGCTGGTCGCTGATGAGCACCATGCGACCGGTCGGCGTGGCGAAGCGTTCGAGCTGAAACGTCTCGGTTTTCATGAATTCCTGGGTTTCCATGCGAGGCATTGTCGTGCCGAGCGGCGAACCGAGCTGGCGGAATACGGACATGAACGTCACTCCGCGGCAACCGGGCGTTGATGTCCGAAAACCGCTAGAACCGAACCTCGGCGCGTGGCACAAAGCCGAGATGGATCTGGATCACGACGCTTGTTACCGCGCGCTTTCGCAGCGCGACTCGCGTTTCGACGGCCGGTTCTTCACGGCCGTCAAGACGACAGGGATCTACTGTCGCCCGGTCTGTCCGGCGCGCACGCCGCATTCCAAGAACGTGATCTTCTATCCCACGGCAGCAGCGGCACAAGAGGCCGGCTTCCGCCCCTGCCTGCGTTGCCGACCGGAGACCGCGCCCGACATGGGCGCCTGGCGAGGCACTTCGAACACGGTCTCGCGCGCGCTTGCGCTGATCGAGCTCGGCGCTTTGGATCGGGGGGACGTCGAGGCACTGGCTGAGCGCCTCGGCTTGGGCGAACGGCAGCTGCGTCGACTCTTTCGCCAACACCTCGGCGCATCTCCCATCGGCGTCGCTCAGACGCGCCGAGTCTTGCTCGCGAAACAACTCATCCACGAAACGCGCTTGCCCATGGCCGAGATCGCTTTCGCGTCCGGGTTCGGCAGCGTGCGCCGCTTCAACGAGGCGTTCCTGGCTTTGTTCGAGCGCGCGCCGGGCGAGCTGCGGCGCTTGGGCGGCGAAGACATTGCTGTTCAGACTCACGGTGAATTAAGCCTGCTCCTGCGCTACCAGCCTCCCTATGACTGGCCCGCAATGCTCCAGTTTCTGGGGCAGCGCGCGATCCCCGGTCTCGAGAGCGTCGCGGACGGCGGCTACTCGCGAGCCGTTCTGCTCGACGGAGTGCAGGGGTCGGTTTCGATTCAACCGGGCGAAAGGAACGCGCTCCGCGCCAGCATTCGCGTCTCGAAGCTGTCGGTCGTACCGAGCATCATCGCGCGCTTGCGGCGCGTGTTCGACCTAGCCGCCGATCCGCTGGCCATCTCTGCCCACCTGGCGAAGGATCCGGTGCTGGCGCCGTTGGTTGCGAAGCGCCCCGGGCTGCGCGTGCCCGGCGCCTGGGACGGCTTCGAGCTCGCGATCCGCGCTGTGCTCGGACAACAGATCACGGTCACCGCGGCGGTGCGCTTGGCCGCGCGGCTCGTAGCTGCCTACGGTGAGCCGATGAAGGCGCCCGCCGGCGCTCTGACTCATTTCTTTCCGCGCCCCGAGGCGCTGGCCAACGCGGACCTGACGAAGCTCGGCATGCCCAAGAGTCGCGCCGCCACGTTGTCCGCGGTCGCCGCAGCCGTCGTCTCCGATCCGGAGGTTTTCGGCGCAAATTGTGGGCTCGACGAAGCCGTGCAGCGGCTGCGCGCCATCCCCGGCGTCGGTGAGTGGACCGCGCAGTACGTCGCGCTGCGCCAACTGCGCGAGCCCGACGCTTTTCCGGCTTCCGATCTGGGGTTGATGCGCGCACTGGCCGACGCCCACGGGCATCGACCGAAAGCCGACGAAGTGCTCGCGCGGGCCGAAAGCTGGCGACCGTGGCGAGCGTATGCCGCGCAGCACCTTTGGGCCGCGTAGCCGGAGGACGGAACGCTAGCGCTTCAGATGACGGCGAATATCCTCCGAGCTGACGCCGACTTCATTCACTGCGGCGCGCAGCTCGGCTTCCGTGCAGCGTAGCGCGGTTGTCCAATACCGAACCACCTCACGCGACTCGTGCAGGTCTACCCGTGCGCGTTCGCGCTGGCGCCGGATCATCGGTTCGGCAAGTAGCCTCTCGACTTTCGGATCGCGCAAGAACGTTCCGCTAGGTCGCGCCTCGGAGACAGAAGCCAAGAGCTCGTCGAAGCCGACCGGCTTGCTCAAGTAGCCGTGAAAGCCCGCCCATTGGCTGCGCAGACAACTCAACCCGGTTGCATCGCCAGTGAGCGCGATGAACCTGCACTCGGTTAGATCCGCGCGCAGGGCGGCGCCGAGCTCGTAGCCGTCCATACTGGGCAAGTTGACGTCGAGAATTGCAACGTGCGGTCGAAACTCGCTCGCGATGGAGATGGCGGCGAGCGGGTCATATGCAACGCGCGTCTCGTGGCCTTCGGTCGCCAGCGCTTCGGCAATGATGTCGGCCGAGTCGACGTGATCATCGACGATGAGGATTCTTCGCGTCGCTGGCAACTCGCGTGCACTGGCGCCAGCTAATGAGCTCATGCAGCCGAGGATGAGCGCGTCGCAACGCTCGGTCAACTGTCGATTCCAACACAGAAGTGCCCCGTTGCAGATAGTCGCAGTTTGAATCGCAACTCGCGAAGCTCAGACAGCGAGCGAGGCGGGAGTGCCGGCTCGGCGCGGCAAATCGATGGTGAACACGCAGCCGGTGCCCGGAATATCGCGAACGTGGATATCGCCTGCGTTCGCGCGCGCCGCGCTGCGCGCGATGGAGAGTCCCAGCCCGAGGCCCGAACGATCAGCGCTTCCCTGAACGAATGGGCGAAACAAATCTTGTGCTTTCCCAGGGGGCAGCCCGTCGCACTCATCGCTGACTTCGATGAAAATGCGGTCTGCGGTGACGCGCGTGCTGAGAGAAACGCGGCCATGGGCGCGGCTGAATTTGAATGCGTTTTGAAGGAGGTTCGATACCGCGGAGGCGAGCAAGTGCCAGTCTCCGTCGATCATCAGATCGCGATCGACGGGATGCACCGTCAGCTGTAGACCGTAGCCCTCGGCGTGCACCGCGCCGCTGATCTGCATCTCCTCCATGAATTCGACCATCGAGATGGGGTGAAGCTTCGGTTTGTCCGCTTCCAACCGCACCTCGGCCACCGAGCGGTCCACCAGCGCGCACAGTCCGGACATACTGCGAGCCAGCATTGCGCCCGTGCTTCCGCCCAGCCCGACCTTGCCATCTCTGATGATGGCGAACGCCAGTGTCATGGTGTTGAGCAAATTGCGCATTTCGTGCGCCAGCACTCCCAGACGCTCGGTGCCTTCGTAGGCGAGGTCTCGCTCCCGCTGCCGGCCGTACGCCGTCACCGCTCCTGCGACGGCCTCGTCCAAGCAATTGTTGAACACGTGATATTCCTGCGGACTGATGGCCACGGTTGCCTCACCCGCCAGCTGAGTCACTACCTGACAGACATCGCCGTAGCCGTTGACGACCTGCGCCACGGTTAGGCCGTTCTTCAGTAAGTCATGGCCATGCAGCGCGGCAGTGTCGCTGATCTGCGTAGTCGTGGCCGCTCCGACCAGGCGCGGCGTTCGCGCTGTAGCCAGCGCCTCGACGATCTGGGTCAGAAGAATGGGGACGCCGTGCTCCAGGCGCGTGTCGCTTGCCTTAGGGGCTGTCCGATTGCTCACGCGAAGCCTCGCGCGTGCAATGATCTCTTCCCGGTTCGCGGCGATGAACTCTTCGAGCATGAGCAGAGCACACTGCGTCCAGTCCCCCTGCGCCGCAAGTACGCCTTTTGAGCCGCATCTGTCGAACAGGGCGCGGAACGACGAGGCATAAATGCAACTAGTGCAGGAGAGGCTCCGTAGTGACGAGACGTACATCAACAACAACACGCGGTTACCGAATCCCCTCTCGGGTCGGCGCCTCGGCGAAATGGGAGGCCTCGCACGCCTCGGCACCTGCTCCGAGCCGAGTATCTGCGGTTCGGGGGTCAGTCCGTGTCTGGCGGAGTGGCATTGTGATCGCGCTGCCCTATCCGTTCTCCAATATCAATCCCAACCGCCCGCCCTTGCGCGAGGAGAGCGAGCGCGTCGCCGATCTCGTCGACCGTCAGCGCGGCGCGGACGTGATCGTGTGCGATTGCGTACTCGGGCATCGAAGTGTGTTCGGCCTCCGACGGCTTCTGCACCAAGCACAAGCCGCCCGCCGTGGTGACGTGCAAGAGGCCCTGCATGCCGTCATGGCCGCCGCCGGTCAGGACCACGGCGACCACTCGCTCGCCATACGCGTGCGCCGCCGAGATGAAGAGCGGATCGACTGCTGGGCGTGTGAAATGCTCTTTGGCGCCGCGGTCCAGGGAGATCCGCTCATCGGCGAACGTCATGTGGCAATCGCTGGGAGCGATATAGACCACGCCGCGCGTCAGCAAGTCGCCATCGGCAGGCTCCACAACTTTGAGCTTGGTTTTGTGTCCCAGTGAGTGCGACCAATTCGACTTTGATACCGCGCCGCGATGGATCACGACGCCAATGAACGCAGGCAGATCCTCCGGAAGGCGACTCAGAATCTCGATGACGGCAGTGTGCCCTCCCGCGGATGCCCCAATGACGATGACGTCTCGCGCGATGTGCAGCGGATTGATCGTCGCGCGCGTCTCGTGACTACGAGCTGGATTGGGTCGTTGGCTCATCTAATGGTTGGGCCCTCACCGGCCTGCGGTGCGCGGAGTTGCTCCGCCGTTGGACCACAATAGACCTTTGCTGCCGAATTGGCATGTTGCAAAATGCCGAGGGCGACAACGGCAGTTTGCGGGCTTAGGTTGTAGACATGCGCAAACCGAAAGCCGTCGCGGTTGCCGCGGCGATGTGGCGTAAATGAATCTGCGCAAGACGGTGGACAGAGGTCATGGCGTTTACCGAATCTTCGAGTGCGCGCCCGCCATGTTCCTCGTGCTGGACGAGGACGGGCGCACCGTGGACGAATTCAAGATCGTGGAATGTCGGGGCGGGGCCCGAGGCATCAGCGTGAAAAAGGCTTTTCGGTACAAACGCCGCCGGCTCGGCGCGCCGGATCTGGCCAGCGGTTTTGCGGCCGAGCTGAGCTCAGCGCGCAGACGACACTGATCAACGCCCGCCGAACCACCCGCTGAGCCCAATACTCAATACCACTGAAGTAGCGCGGAAGGTGCTGTCATACTCGTATGTGACAGAGCTCACGTCGGACGGTCCAGTCGTCGACTGCGTGCCATCTCGGCTGGTGCGTTGAATCGCGAGCTCGGGATCGAGCGACCAGGAGTCGCCGAGAAAGACGTGCGCGCCGACTGCTCCGCCGAACACGAACCCGGAGCTTCCGCTCTTGGAATCGAAGTCCGACTCCGAGCTCGAGTACCACGCGCGCTGATAGCCTCCGAAGCCCGCCAGGTAGGGGCGCACGCGCTCTCCGTCGAATAGGTACTCGAGGCGTGGCACCAAGCTGAGGTTCGTCAAGTTGGACGAAAAGCCCAGCGCATCGCCGCTCGAGTGACCGTGTGAGAACTGCAGGCCTGCGCCGAGCTGCACGTGGTCTGAGATAAAGTAGCCGAGCTCGACGCCGTAGCCTGAGCCCATCAAGCCGAAGGAGCTCCCCTGGCCGCTCGACGAGGTTGGCCCTGGCATTGGAACGCCGGGTGGCGCGTTCGTCGCGCTCGATGTGCTTTTTGATGATTGATACTCGAATAGCTCCGTCCTCAATTGCACTTCAGTCGCTCCGGCCAATCCTTTCGCGTGCGCTCGGGGCGCGACCGCCAAACCCAGCAAGCTGCAACCAAGACACACCGTACCCCGTACCCGTTCTCTGATCGTCGTCACGCGCCAACTCCCAATTCAGCAAGCACCCCGCTTGCGTGTCGGGATAACGCGCGTACGCGCGGCATTCATTCCGCCGAGCGCGGCGAGCCATCGCTTTGACAATCTGCCGGTGACGCGCGCACGGACGCCAAAACGGCGCGTGTTGGTGGGCGCTCGCAATCCAGCTTCGCAGCTCGAGATCTCGAGCTGGCTTCCACGCGTCTCGCCATCAACGGTCGACACAAACGATAACAGCAACGCACATGCGGTCTTGATGCGTACCCCGCACTGAGCCAGCACGATGACGCTCTGCTCGTTTAGCGCGGGCAAAAACTTGGCACGTTCGGCTCAGCGTTCACTCCCTGCGCTGACGACTCGCCGTCTGCGACCGATCATTCGTGTTTGAAATTCGCTGACATGCGTGCGCGCGCAGCGGCGGCATCCGATGCGGCCCGGCGCGGGCGCGGCTCGGCACACTGCTTGCTCGCTTCGCGGCGCACCCTTGCGGATGAGGACCCCACCATGAGCATCAGCAGCATCGACCCCACCAACAGTGACGCGCTCCAGCAAGCCATAGAGGCTCAAGCCCAAGCGGCGTCCACGAACGCGGCGGCTTCACAACAGAGCGCCTTCCAAGCTCAATTGCAGCAGAGCCAGGCGCAGCAGGTGGGCGGGCAAAGCCCCGTTCACCACGGCCATTCCCACGGCCACCACCACAGCCAAGCGGCGGCGGCCGGAAGCAGCACCGGCGCAACGTCCAACGCGAACGCCAACACTCAGCCCTCTCTTCTGGACATGCTGAACGCCATCCCGGACGACATCAGCAAGGTGGGCGGCGCCGCGACATAGCGGGTGATGCCCTCGCCATTGACCCGTGGCGCGAGATAGTCGACCCTTAGCTGATGACGCGTGAATTTCGCACAGCCATCGCGTTGGGTTTGGGTTTGGGGCTGCTGAGTCTCGCCGCGTGCAGCGCGCCGGAGACCGAGCCGGCGGTTGCGGGCAGGAGCGAGCATCCGAGTCAGCTGGGCCAAGCGCTGGATCTGCGCTCCGATCGCCCCGCGGCGGCAGCCGTCGGCGTGCTCGTGGATTCGGTGCCCACCGCCGCAGCGGATCACGAGCTGCGCGCGACGCGGCAGTTGTGGCTGTTTGCATGCAACGGCGATCACCAGCTCGTGCGCAGCGTGCGACCTGATCAGCGAGCCAAGTGGGGCGCTTGGACGATCGAGGCGGGCGCAGCGTGCGCTGGGCCGCCATCGGCCAGCGCTTGGTCCGAATCGCCGCACGACTCGGTAGAGGTGGTCTACCGTTCCACGGACAATCACCTGATCGAGCTTTCGTACAACGGTGGGCTAGCCGCGTACGAGTTGGATTTGTCCGAGTACACGCATTTTGGCGACTTGGCGAACAACTGCAACCCGCTGATCGCTGACATGGGCACGCAGTCGCGCGTCTCCGTCGCGGTCCGCAATCCTTCGAACCAGCTGTTCACGCTCACCGCCTACGGAACCGTTTGGCACCTGCAACCCGCCAAGGGCCCAAACGGCGGCCAAGTGTTTGCGGAATCCACCCTCGTCAGTTGGTACTCGGATCGGCGTGCGCTGCTCAGCGCGGTGCACAACGGCGTGAGCCAGACCTTCAACCGTTACACCTGGAAGCAAGGCTTCAAGGCGTTCAACGCGCCCGTCCCGTCCGAAGTGAGCCACGGACTGATCTCGTTCACTGCCTACCAGGGGCGCATCCAAGCCCTGGGTAGAGACGCGCGCGGCGCACTCGTTTCGTCGCCCGTCGATCAGAGTTGGAGCTTCACGCCGGCGCCCGCCCGCGCGCCCGTGCAAAGCACGGTCTACCTAGGAGCACCGTATGCCTATCGCGCTGGCCAGAGCGCGAACGCGGCAGCCGTCGGCATTGCTCTCGGCAGTACCAACGGCGCAACGTTCGTTACCGGCTTCGACTTCTTCAAGCCTACCGCTGCAGCCGCATCCTCCAACGACACCCGCGTGGCCTCCGCCAATGCCGTCGTCGCGAACCCCGGCCCTGAGCTGTGGGGCGACAACTTCGTCGCCGACGCCGACGACCAATTACTGTGGTGGAGCGGCGGCAGCGAGCGCAAGTTTACGCCGATGGGGCTGACGGTTTTGTACTGACGGCGTCGCTCAGTTTTCGCTCTAAATCGACGAACCGAGCATTACAGCAAACTCAAGTATCCGATCAACGCGACTCGATCGGCTTCGGACAAGTCGAGGCCGAAGCGGTGCCCTTTCACTGCGCCGGTGCCATGCAATCGCTGTGCAAACGCGCTCGTTTCCCGCGCGGGGTCGAACATCGCGGCGAGCGACGGCAAGCTGCCGTCGTGCAGCAAGGGCCCGCGTGTGCCGACGCCGTGCAACGATGGCACGCGGTACATCCCGGTGCCTCGCTCACTCGAGAGACCGAGCGTTTCGTCGGTGCCAATGAGCTCGAGCGGGACCGCCGGGCCAGACAAGGTTGCTGACGAATGACAGGACGCGCACGTGGCCTCGAAGATGCGCTCTCCAAGCGGCGCTGCGGCATCCGCCGAGGTGCTGGAAGGCAACGCGTTGGAGAGTGAGTCGACGTACGCCGCAAGCGCGAGCGCGACCACGCGCGGTGGACGGACGACTTGTCCGCTCGAGGTGATGAGCAGTGTTTCGATTCGGATGGCGAGCGTCGTCTCGCCGCGCATCGACAGAGTCGCGTCTTGCTGCAAGTTGGTTTGAAAGCGCGTGGCTCGCAGGTCCGCGATGCGTGCGGGTTCGAGCCCGGTGCTGGTGGTGACGTCGAGTCGCCCTGGTCCCCACGCCGCAAAATGCGCTGCAATTTCGGGCTCGAGCGCGCTTCCCGGCGCGGCGACGATGGCGGCTCCCAGATCTAGCGCGGTGTTCGGCAAACCGTCTTCCACGCCGCTGGTCGTTCGCGCGGCGTGACAAGAGGAGCACGTGAGCGCGAGGGCCAAGCTGCCGTCCGCGAGACGCGCTCGCACGAGGCCGCCAACGCCTCGGGTTTCGTCAACCCAAAGGCCGTAGCGAGCCGCGGCTGCCGGTGAGCCGAGCGTGACGCTGAGATATGGTGCAAGCTGCACGGGAAAACGCGAGAAGGCCAGCTTGCCAAAGGCGCGCAGAGCGTCTTCGTCATTCGGATCCGGCAAGTCGAGCGCGGTTGGCGCAGCGTTCGACTCCGCGCTTCCAGTCTCGAGGAATTCCGCGGAAACCGCGGCGGTCTCAGGGTTCCACTCGGGTAGGCGGTCCCAATCCGAGGCTGTGCCGGTGGCGTAGTGCGCGAGCCGCAGTTGCGCGTAGCCGTCGCCAGCGTTGACGAGCGACAGTTCGAGCTCACGCCGCCGGTACGCGCGGTCGCTCAGAAATTGTTCTGATTCGTTTGGCGTGGACACCTGAGCGCCGCAGCCGAGCGTCAGCGCCAGCGTGAGCGTAGTCAGCGCACCCATCGAGCACTTGTCGCGAGCGACGCTCATCCATTGCACACGGTAATTGCCGCGCAGGTCCAATGCCCGAGCTCCGGCTGGTAACCGCATTGCGGTGTGTTTCCGCAGCAATCGGCATCCGAATGGCACGTGTCCGCCGCAGAATGACATTGGTATCCGGTCAGTGAACCGCAGCGCCCCGAGGTGGACGGTGAGCACGCGCCACCGGGTCCGCAATCGGCGTCAACGTGACATCCGGTAGGCAGGCAGCTATTGCCCCTCCCTCTCACGTTTCCACGCAGCTGGCCTGAGCAGCTACAAGTGTTGTCTGAAGGGCAGTCGGAGTCAGTGAGGCACTCGTCGGGACTGCACTTGCCGAGCATGCACCGGTTGAAACCGGCGTCCGCACAGTCCGAGTCCGCGCTGCACGCCGGGCTCACAACCGGTGCGACGATGGCCGTTGCAGGACACGCGACCGCTTGCGGCCGTCCCACCGGGGTAGAAAGCGGACCACGGCAGGCGCTCGGCGAGCCCGCGGCGCCCGACCCCGAGCTGCCGGTCGTTCCGGCACCAGCATTGGCTACCCCGGCGCTTTGCGCTTCACCCCCACAGTGCGTCGCACCGAGAAGCGCGAACCAGGCCGACGCGAGCAGAAGTGAAATTGGAAGCCTTGAACGGAGCGCCGTCGTCATTTAAGCCACTGAGGAGCAAGAGGCTTGCCATCCCAGTTTGAGCCTATTGGCGGCCATTTGCGGGGCTTCGGCCCCGCGGTTTGGCACAGACAGGGCCACGGGCTGACAACCAGATCGCTGCTCCTATGGCCTGCTCGTCCGAGGTACTAACGCTCGTCGCCCGGTGTCAGTCAGCCCTGTCATTGATCGTTCTGTAACAAGCTCTCGAGCAGCTTCGTGCCGAGGGCCTGAATCTCTGCGACGTCTTCCATGTCTTTGGGCTGGGTGCCTTTGCCGGTGAACGCGATGTACGTCACTCCGCCGCTCACGCCACCGGTTGCCGGGCTCGCGGGAATGCCGAGGCCTTTGGCGGTGCGTACCGAAGCTTCTCCGATGGGCTCGCTCGCGTCGCCCTTCTGATATTCGATTTGATCGCCGAACACTGCGAACTCGATCTGGCCATTGTAGATCACCGCGACGATGTTGCCGCCGTTTTGCTGATCCACATTGGTGATCTCGTCCGGGATGACGACGTAGGGCGTCTTTTCGGCGGACAGCGCGGGGCCGTCTTTGCTTTGCGCGCTGTTCGGGCCAGCGAACGACGTTTGGTAGTAGTACGACGGATCCTTGTTCGCGCCGGTGCCCGGGCAATTCGTGGTGGTCACACCGTCGCAATCGATGTCCATGTCGGCGTTCCAGAAGATCGCGCCGCCGGAGTCAGCTGTTCCAGCCGTTCCAGGCAACGCGCAGACGTGCACCGTTTTACCGCTGTCGGTCGAGAACTTGTTCGTGTCGCTCGCGATCTTGTTGGCAGCCGTGCAATTGGCGGTGAGCGCGAGCAACTTCTGCACAGCCGGCGAGCCGACGATCGTGCCGTACGAGTTCGTGCTGCCGCCGAGGCCACTACTCGTCGAGCTGCCGCCTGCGCCCGTGGCTCCGCCCGAGCTCGCGCCCGCAGAACCGCTGCCGCTCGCGCCCCCGGCCCCACCGCCGGAGCTCGTGACGGTCATCTTGAACAGCTGATTCGAGCCGCTGCCGCACGTCCACTGTTGGATGAGCGCGCCGTTCGCCGAGCTCACGCCCGTCACGTCCAAGCACTTGCTGCTGTTCACCGACTGCACTTGATACGTATCCGTGCCTTTGCTCACGAGCTTCCACAACTGGTTCGCGCTGCCGCCGCAAGTCCACTGCTGAAGGACTGCCCCGTTGCTCTTACTCACGCCCGTAACATCCAAACATTTCCCGCTGTTCACATTCACGAGCTCGTATTGGCTGCTGCCCATGTCCTTGATCGTGAAGCGTTGGCTGTTGCCGCTCGAACAGCTGTTTTGCTGGATCTGAGCGCCGTTCGCCGTACTGCTGCCGCTCACATCCACACACTTTCCCGAGCTCACGGCCGTGAGCGGAGTGACGCCGCTGAGCCCTTCAGTGCTCACCTCTGCGATGTCCTCGTTTGGACCCACCGAGCTACACGCTCCGAGCGCGAGCGCGCTCGAGAACAGCACGGCGCCCGAGAACCTCAAAAGCGTCAACCTGTTGCTGCTTGAATGACGAATCATGCGCGCCGTAGAGCAACTCGCGTGCCGAAAAGTGCAGACGCCAGCAACCTGCGCTCGATGCGCACGCATCGTGTCTTGCAGTACAGCTCGCTGCTCGTGCGCGCGCGCCGTGAACACGAACGCTCTAATAATCCGGTTAGCTGAGAATCGCCCGAAGCTCGAGCCCCTCAGATAAGTCGCTCGACGCACTCCAAACCTGCATTGTTGAAGACGATTCGTGCGTGACCTGCACACTCTTGCGGATTGTAGGAGTATTGGGCCGCGATAGCTCGTTTAGAGCGACGAGTCACAATATTCGCTAACGACCGAGATTAGCCGCTCGAACGAGATCGGCTTTTGCAGCACACGCGTGACCCCAGCGGGGGCTCGGTTGGAGGCGGACGAATGCACGATAACCGGCACTCGATTGAGCTCGTGACGCTCACGCATCTTGGCAAAGAAATCCCAGCCGTTCATGCCGGGCATCAACAAATCCAAGAGGACCAAGCAGAGTTGATCGATGCCGTCGATTTTCCGGAGGGCGTCCTCGCCCTCCTCCGCAGTCACGACAACGTAGCCCTTGAGCTCGAGCGCTTCTCGCATCATCTCACGAAGATCTTCTTCATCTTCTACGATGAGCACGGTGTGAGGCTTGGTATCGGTCATGGTTTCTCTGGCGCGTGAATGGGCAACGAAACCCGAAATGTGGTCCCGTCGGCAGTCGTCGACTGAATGTCGATTCCACCTCCGTGTCCCCGTACAATTTCATGTGAGATATACAGCCCAAGGCCCAAGCCCGCCGTCTTGGAAGTGCGGCTCTCGCGTTCGCCACGGCGGAACGGGTTGAAGAGCGTCGTCACAATCTCGGGCGGAATCTCCGCGCCTCGGTTGTGCACCGATACTTGCACCTGATTGGCATCCACAGTGGTTCGGACAGTAACGGGTGCGTTCGGGTCGCCATGAAGAACGGCGTTGCCAATCAGATTCGAAAATACCTGCTCGAGACGATCACGGTCCCATGTTCCGTCCAGAGGTGGGCAGTCCAGAGCGATCGTGCGTTCCGGAAACGCCGTGCGCATCTCGTCGACGATGCGCGTCAGCGCGAGCCGCAAGTCCATGGGCTCAGGAAACATCTCGAGCCGACCCGTCAGGCGGCTGCGCGTCAAATCGAGGATCTGCTCGATCATGCAGGTCATGCGACTCGAGCTCGACTGCATGCGATCCAGAATACGAATGGCTGCGGGATCGCGCAGACTTTGCCGTAGAATTCCCGCGCCCATGTCGATCGACGCCAGGGGGTTACGCAGATCGTGCCCGAGAATTGCCAAGAAGCGTTCCTGGAACTCCTGAATGCGCGATTTCTCAGCTAGCGCCGCGCTTTGTGCGGCGAGTGAGCGCAAATTCTCTTCGGCCACTTTGCGAGTCGTAAGATCTTGCGTGACCTTGGCGAAGCCGATCAACGTGCCTTTGGAATCGCGTAGCGCGGTGATCGTGACGTTGGCCCAAAGCTCTGTGCCGTCCTTGCGCAGGCGCCAACCTTCTTCCTCGAAGCGCCCCTCGTGAGCTGCGATCTCGAGCTCGCCGTCACATTTTCCGGTCGCGACTACTTCAGGTGGATAGAAGATCGAAAAATGCTTTCCGACGATCTCGGCCGCGGTATATCCCTTGATCCGTTCCGCCCCTGGGTTCCAGGTGCTGACGCGCCCATCCGGATCCAAAATGAAGATCGCGTAATCTTTGACGCTCTCGACGAGCAAACGGAAGCGTTCTTCCGCGTCGCCTGAGGCCGGCGAGGCGGCCGAGCGTGAAGCAGCCATGTTCGGAGAATTTACACCCATAGTGGGTGACTGATCTTGTGGCATCTCGCCACGATCGTGAACCGTCGTCGGAGCAGCTTCACGTGCGTTCGCTTGTCCAGTGCTCCTGCTCAAGGGCGTCTGCAAGCCCGCGTGTGAGCCGCTGAGCTCGACAAACACCTTATCGGTGAGCTTCTCGGCAGTGAGTCATTTTTGGCGGTTTAATGGTGGGCGTGCCCGCCACCGCCCCCATGAACGCTGGGGCGTGCCGCTGTGTGCGCCGGGGTGTGCCCTCGGTACGGCTCGTAGCTGCGCCGCACGATCGGCGCCGCCACGCGCCTCTGATAGAGACCCGCGGGCTCGTGGTCGTAGTGGTTCCAGCGGCCGCCGTCTCGGTAGTACCAACGGTTGCCGTACCAATACGAAGCATGTCCATCGAAGTAGACGGGCTCAGCGGTCGCGATGTACGCATCGGGTGGGTAGTCGTCATAGGCACCCGCTGGGTAGCTACCCGGGGGATAATCCCCAGGCGGATAGTCGGCGTCGGCAACGCCCACGGTGCAGCCTGCGCTCGTCGCAGCCAGGGCGCCGAGAGTCAGCGCGCAGCCGAGTGCGCGAAGTGTCGTCATCAGGTTGGCTTGGCTCACGGGTTCACCTGCGCGCTCGGGTTGTGGGCAGCGTGGTCGCGGAGCCGTTGTGCGAGGGTCCCGCGCTGCTGCGCGTCGAGCACCGGGCTTACGGCTTCGACGAAGTGCGCCAAGTAGGCCGCGCCCCAACCAGCCAAACGAGCGTCTGTGCCGTCTTCACCGCTCGCCAGTGTGCCGTACGTTTTGGCATCGAAGTGATCGCTCTGAAACGCGTCACCGAACGCTTTCAGGTGCGCAGCGACTTGCTGCGGATCCACACGCGGCACGGCTTTCATGTTGCTATCCAGACTGGCACGGGTCTTCGCGACTTGATCGGGGGTGAGGTTCAAGTCAGTCGTCAGCACTGCGAGGTGCCCTTCATCCGCCGTCGCCTCTTTTTGCTCTTCGGCATTCGAGCGCTGCCAAACCGCCCAGTGCGATTCGACCTTGTCGACCAGCGCGGCTCGCTGCGGGGGAGTGAGCGCGGCATGCAGCTGGTTCAGAGCATCCGCCGTTGCCGCGCGCACCGCAGCGGACGCCGCGACCACTTGCGCCACAGCCGCGTCGACCTTAACGGAGTCGAGGGTCGAGCTATTGAGCCCGTCCGCGAGCGTGGAGACGAGGCTTTGATCTGCGGCGAGCGCGGGCTGCATGCCAGTGTGCAAATCCGTTCGGATCTTCTCGACCACCGCTCGCTGCTCCGGCGAAACGCCCAGCGTGTCGAGGCTCATGGCAATGAATAGCGTCACGCCGCCATGGTGGTGATAACGGTGGTGCTCCATCAAGCCAGCCATGGCGTCGTCGGAAGCCGGAGCGCTCGCAGCGCTCGCAGCAGGGGCACTGTTCGCCGACTTACCCGCGCATCCAAACACGGCGCATGCGCCGAGCACGAGCGTCAATGTTACTTCCACGCCATACGTTCGCGTTCTTGAAACCATTGTTACAACCTGTGCATTGAATTGCTGAGCCACGCAAGGTGCGTTGAAAAGCTCATCAACGCAGTCCGACGGCTGTGGCGCGTTTGCGCAGGTCGAGTGAGTCATAAGGCATCGCCGTCCGCGTGCGCCCTGCGACACACCGTCATCTACAATGCTGCGGATTGCGCCGACGCGGTTTTTCTTGAGCTCGAACATGGAACCGGACTTTGGAACCCCTTCGGAGTGCCAGACCGGCTCTGCGAGCCGCGCGGCCCTTTCTCATTTGCCGTCGTGATGACTGAACTGATCAGAGAGCTCGACTGCGCACACGACTCGCCATTCCGGGGCGCCGAAATGCGGATCGAGGCCGCCGCCGGCGCCGAGCTTGAGGCGCAAGAGCGCCCCGCGATCACTGACAGCTTCGAGACGTGCGGTCAGGAGCCCCTCGATGCCCGTCGACCGTGAACCGAAGAACGAGTTGAACGCCGTTTCACCGAACAGTTCGGGGCCAGCCACGATGACCGAGCCTGCGCTGCCGTCGAGCGGAAATTTCAGGCCTCCCGCGGCGCCAAATAGCAGCTCGCTGCCACGTGGCGAGTCGGGAGCCGGCGACTCGTTCCGCGGTCGAACGTGCGCGCCCAGCTGCCCTGCATAGCTGAATGCACCAATGTCTCCGGCGAACAGGGCGCGAGCCATTGCTCGATAGGTGTCGTCGCTGTCGTAGTCGAATCGCTTGCCCGTCGGAAAGAAGAGCTGAGCACTGACGCCGAGGCGGAGAGGGCTGTCGGCTTGCCCGAGCACACGAACGTCCGTACCGATGCGAGCATCCGCAAAGCTGTCTGGGCTATTGCTCAGCGCCAAGGACGGCGCAGTGAATTGGTAGCCGCTCGCCGTGCCACTGTGGCCTTTGGTCGAGAGCGGCGCATCGAAATTCAAATACAAGCGAAGGCGCTGATAAGTCGCCGCAAAACCGAAGTCTGTGAAAAGTTGGTCCGAGACGACAGTCACCTGCTCAGAGCCGCTCCCCGCGCGGAGGGGTTTTCGAGCGTACCCGGTCGTCAAGGCAACCGCGCCGCCCAGGCCGCCGTGCATCGAGAGGTCGTCCATGACGAACCACGCACCGCCGGGGGCCGACAGATATAGGCGCTCGAGAGCGAACCCCTGGGCCTCTGACTGAGCCGCCGCAGCTCGCGCGATCGACACCATGGCGAAGATGACGCCTGCGCAGAGCAGCCGCGGAAACGGACTAAAATTCCGCATGGACCCTCGCTCCGAAGATATCGACCGGACCGCGATCCTCGTTGAACCCGGGGTTGTAGACGTGCTGATAGTCGGCCGAAAGCCAAATCGCCTGGAGCAGATTCACACTGTAAAACGCTTCGATGACAGACTCCGGACCGGCGCGAAGGTGGCCATCCCCGATGAACCCGTCGATCCCGCCCATGGCGAGATATCGGGCATGTGCCGCCGAAATCCAACTCATGCCGGCACCCACACCCGCGACATCGAAGGGGCGGTGCCACAGTGCGCCCTTTGCCAAGGCTCCAAAGGACAGGGAGCGGTCCGCCGAGTTGAACGCTTCCACTTCCGTTTGGCCGTCGGCGTACATGCCTCGCACGAACACTCCGACGTCGTCTGCGACGTACTGCTCTACGTTGATTCCAACACCGCGCTTGGTGTTTGGCTTTCGAGCCCAGCACAGGTCGGGCGCGGTCGTGTTGGTCGAACCGTAGTTGTAGCTGGTGCAGGCCGCGGCATTCTTGCCTGGGTCGGCGGTGAATGCGGCGATGGCGTCGTCGAAACGAGCCGAGTCCACGCGGTTTTGAAAGCCGAGGATTCGGACAGCACCCGGCTTGCCCAGCAGCACGTGGTCGTGCTCGAGCTCTAACTGATCACCGTAAAATTTCCAGATCCTGAAGTCGATCTGCAGCTCGTTCGGATTCCGCGGCGGAGTGATGCGGCCGAGCCGCACCGCCCAGTCGTCCCAATACAGCTCGGCCACTGCGCCCCAGGAGTACCCGCGCGCGTCAGACGGGAAGTCCCACGAGGCGTGCGTCATGAACGCCATGTTGAAGAAGGTCTGACGCGGATCGGAGGTGACCGAGTTTTTGTCGAAGAAATCCAGGATCGTGAAGTTGCCGACCGCCAACACCAGCCGATGACTGTCGACGACGGTAGCAAGCTGCATCGGGTCGGAGGTTTTCTCGATCGGGTCTCCGCCGAAGCCGATGGTCTGTCGGAAGTAGGTGCGCGCTCGATAAAGCTGCGGCGTGGTCGAGCCAGTCTTTTGCAGCTCGAAGTTTTGGATGGCACCGCCGAGGCCGTGCAGCCCAGACAGAGCGCGTTCCGAAATGATCTCCGGGACGAAGTACGCCTCGCCGCCGTGCCAAAGCCGAGCGCCGAAGAAGAGCGTAAATGAGCCGGTGAAGCTGCGTTCGGCGCCGGGCAAGAGCGAGCTCGTGCTGCCGTTTGCGTTCGTGTAGGGCGCGTGAAACGGCAACTTCCAGCTCGAGATATAAGTGAACTGGCCGTAGGCATTCCAGCTCTCGTCGCGGATGTTGTGGAGCCCGTTCTGCGTCAACAGGTTCATGACATCGAAGGCGTCGTCCTCGTGTCCCTCCGGTGGCCCCGCTTGTGCGCTGGCGCGGGTCGCGGCGAGCAAAATCAGTGCAGCGCAGAGCAGACCGAGCAGGCTCGCGCCCGCTACCGCCGGCCCCCTCAAAAATCCTCGATGGACCTCCCCAGCAGGCGCAAAGGGGTGGCGGCGTGCCGCCTCCCGCGATGATAGCTCCGAGCCGCGCATGTTCGCGGTGCTCAAATAGGGGAGATTCGCGCTCAGAGATAGCCGCAAATTTGCAAAAAACGCGGCGGCGTCGGTGCCGCGGGTTGCTCGAGCAGCGCCACCGGCTCGAAATTGCGATCCGTAGCCGGCTCCCTGGGTGTGGCATTCCGGTGGCGTTTCTGATCCCATTGACGCAGATTGCGAACGACTATCGACGTCCGCCCAGCCCGCGACGCATTGCATTCGGCACGGCTGCACCACGCGACATTTGCGTGCCAACGCAGTATTTGCGCGAGAAGTGTCGGCCACCTTGGTCAGCCTCGGTGCATAGTCCAACACACGTAGCCATCGCGCTCGAGATGGCACGCGCGGTGCACCGCAGGTACGCCATGCACTCGAACACGCCATCCCGACATGAATGAATCGCCCACCGTGCGCGATGCGGGTTTGACCACGGAACAGGCGCGCGCGCTGTTGGTTCAGTTTGGCCCGAACGAGCCGTTGCCTCCGCAAAAGCGCAACGTGATTCGCGACGTGCTCCGCCGCTTTGCGAACCCCTTGGTTGCGATTCTACTGCTCGCTAGCGTCGCGTCGGCGTTTGGTGGTGACTTCATCAATGCCTCGTTGGTGCTGTGCATCGTAGCCGTCAGCGTCCTGGTCGAGTTCATTCAAACTCGGCGTTCGGAGCGCGCCGCGGATGCGCTCAAGGAGCAAGTCGCCCTGACTGCGACCGTGCTTCGGGATGGTCACTTCGCCGAGTTGTTGCGCCGACTCGTGGTGCCGGGGGACATCGTTCGGTTGGCTGCGGGCAGCATGGTGCCCGCAGATGGGGTAGTGCGCGAAGGTAATGACCTGCACTTGAGTGAAGCAGCGCTCACGGGTGAGTCACTGCCCGTGGAGAAGCACCCAAATGATGCTGTCCTGATGGGCTCGTCGGTGGTCAGCGGAACCGGGCTCGTCTCGATCCAAAAGACCGGGCTGAACACGGCGTTCAGTGAGATCGCCAAGAGCCTCGCGCAACGGGCGCCACAGTCCGAATTCGAACGCGGAATCGCGCGCTTCGGCGCGTTCATCCTCAAGACCGTGCTGTTCCTGGTCTTGTTCGTGTTCATGGTCAGCGCCTTGATGCATCGCGACCCGCTGCAATCGCTGCTTTTCGCCGTGGCGCTCGCGGTCGGCCTGACGCCAGAGTTCCTGCCGATGATCACGACCGTCACGCTGACCCGCGGCGCCGTGCGGATGGCCAAATCCAAGGTCATCGTCAAGAACCTAGCGGCGATTCAGAACTTCGGGAGCATCGATATTCTGTGTTGCGACAAGACTGGCACACTGACCACTGGCGAGATGACGCTCGATTCCTGGGTAGATCCCTTGGGGGAGAAGTCAGAGCGACCGCTGCTGCTGGCTTACCTCAATAGTTACTTCGAGAGTGGGATAGACAATCCCATCGACGAGGCAGTGCTTCGGAAGGCCAACTTGAACGCGCTCGATTCGGCCGTTCTGCGCCACGAACACCCGGACATCTCCGAGTTCTCGAAGCTGGACGAGATCCCCTTCGATTTCGAGCGACGTCGAGTCAGCGTGGTTGCTGCGCGGGCTGGCGATGCGATTTTGGTCACCAAAGGTGCTCCAGAAGCTGTCATTGCAGTATGTTCACGCATCGAGGCCAGCGGAGCCGTTCGGACGTTGGACGACGCCACCCGCAGGGCGGCGGTCACCGTCTTCGAAGCGCTCAGCGCCAAAGGCTACCGAGTCCTTGGCGTCGGCTACACTTCCGTGGACCGAAACCAGGCGTGTTCGAAGGCGGACGAGCGCGACCTCGTGCTCGCCGGGTTCATCGCCTTTTCCGATCCTGCGCGCCCGGACGCCGCCGAAACTCTGGCAAAATTGGCCGAGGAAGGGATTCGAGTCTACGTCCTGACGGGTGACAATGAGCTGGTAACTCGGCAAATTTGCGAGCAAGTGGGGGTTCCGGTCGGCGAGATCCTACTCGGCAGCGACCTTTCGAAGCTCAGCGACTCGGCGCTCTTTCACGAGGTCGAAACGACTCGCGTATTTGCCCGCGTCTCGCCTGCGCAGAAGAACCGCATCCTACGCGCGCTCAAGGCGCATGCGCATGTCGTCGGGTTCCTGGGCGATGGCATCAACGACGCGCCTTGTTTGCACGCAGCCGACGTCGGCATCTCTGTCTCCAGCGCAACTGACGTCGCGCGTGATGCCGCGGACATCATTCTCCTGGAGCCTGGTCTCACCGTACTCCTGACGGGCGTGCTCGAAGGGAGGCGCGCTTTTGGCAACGTGATGAAGTACCTGCTCATGGGCACGAGCTCGAACTTCGGCAATATGTTCAGCATGGCCGGGGCGGCCGTTCTTCTGCCCTTCTTGCCCATGCTGCCGACTCAGATCCTGCTCAACAATTTCCTGTATGACCTGGCGCAGATCAGCATCCCTTCCGACACGGTAGACCCTGAATTCGTGCAGAAGCCGCGACGCTGGGACATCAACTTGATTCGCCGTTTCATGTTGTGGGTGGGCCCGATCAGCTCGCTCTACGATTTTTTGACATTCTTCGTGCTACTCAAAGTGTTTCACGCGAGCGAACGGTCGTTTCATACCGGGTGGTTCGTCGAGTCGCTGGCAACTCAGACTCTCGTCATCTTCGTGATTCGGACAGCCAAGAATCCGTTCAAAAGTCGACCGAGTGCGGGCCTCGTCGCTACTTCCCTGGCTGTAGTGGCGCTCGGGTTGCTCCTGCCCTGGAGCCCGTTCGCGCACGCGCTCGGCTTTGTCCCGCTTCCGCTTGCGTACTTCGCGTTTCTCGCCGTGGCGACGGCGACTTACATGGGTATCGTCGAGCTCGTGAAGCGCGTTGCTCTTCGTGACGCACTCGGATGACGCGCGTTCTCGGCTCTAAGATAAACCGCGTAGGATTGCGCCGGCGTGCCGCGCAATCATGCGGTCTTCGTCGGTCTCCACCACCAGTACCTGGCAGGCGCTCGTATCGGCTTGGATTGCGCGCTCGCTGCGGGCGTTTCTCGCTTGGTCCAACGTGATACCCAGAACGCTCAGGTCACGGCACGCTTCGGCGCGGAGCGCTGGCGAGTGTTCGCCAATGCCGCCGGTGAAAACCAAAATGTCGAGCCCGCCCAACGCCGCGATGTACGCGCCAATCGCCTTGCGCGTGGCATAGCCCATCATCATAATGGCGAGCCGCGCTTTCTCGTCGTGCTCGAGTCGTTCGCTGATTAGGCGCATGTCGGCGGTTCCCGCGATTCCGAGCAGACCTGACTCTCGGTCTACCAAATGCTCTAGGCGTTCGTGCGTGTACGCTTGCTCGCGCAGCAAATAGAGCAGGAGCCCCGGATCGAGGTCGCCGGCGCGCGTGCCCATCATGATCCCGCCACCCGGCGTGAAGCTCATCGTCGTATCGATCGACTGGCCGTCCTTGATGGCCGCGAGACTCGCGCCGCTGCCGAGGTGCGCAATGATCACACGACCGGGTGGAGGCTCGCCCAGCGTCGATAAGACGTACTCATAGGACAGGCCGTGGAAGCCGTAGCGGCGCACGCCGTCTTCGTAGAAGTGCGAGGGCAGCGCGAACCTTGCGGCGTACTCCGGCATATTTGCGTGGAACGCAGTGTCGAAGCAGGCCACTTGCGGCAGATCCGGCAAGTGCTGCGAGGTGGCCTCGATGCCGGAGATGGCCGCTGGTAGGTGCAAGGGCGCGAGCGGCACCAGCTGCTTCAAGCTTTCGATCAGAGCGCCGTCGATTCGAGTCGGCGTCAGATGCTCGCGCCCGCCATGAACGACGCGGTGGCCAACTACGGATGCCTTCGGTAGCGCCTGCTCGTCGAGCAGCTGAAACACGACGCCGAGCGACTCCGACAGATTCAGCCTAGGGCAGGCGCGCTCAACTCGCTGCATTCCGACAGTCAGATGGGCCCGAGCGGCATCGGTTCCCAGTTGTTCGACGGCGCCGCTGGCAACGCACTCCTCTGATCGAAGAGTGACCTGGAATAGGGCGAGCTTCAGGGAGGACGAGCCGACATTCAGGCACAGCGCGACGTCGGTGCGCGGGCTGTCAGGCACCTGTCCACCTGAAGTCTCGGATCTCCGGCATGTCTTCCAGGTACTCGCGCACGTAGGCCGAGTGTTTTTTCAACATCTCTTGGCACTCGTCGAGCAGCAGGTTCGCGTTGGCGGGCGGGTGCGGGGCGCGGCGCAGGGCTTCGATCACGAGGTGAAAGCGGCTGGTTTGGTTGAGTACGACCATATCGAACGGGGTGGTGGTGGTGCCCTCCTCGCGGTAGCCGCGCACGTGAAAGCGCGCAGCGTTCGGACGACCGTGCACCACCTGATGAATCGTGCCCGGGTAGCCGTGAAATGCGAAAATCACGGGGGCTTCTTGGCCGAATAGCTCGACGAAGCGCTCGTCGGTCATGCCGTGGGGGTGCGCGCTGGGGGTGAACAACGCCATCAAATCCACGATGTTGACCACGCTGATGCGAAGCCCCGGCGCTTTTTCACGCAGCCAAGCCGCCGCGGCCACCGTCTCGAGCGTCGCTGAATCGCCGGCGCACGCTAGGACCACGTCTGGCGCGCGCCCTTGATCGGTGCTGGCCCACTCCCAAACCGACGCGCCACGCGCACAATGTTCGCGCGCGGCTTCGAGGCTGAGCCACTGCAGCTGGGGCTGCTTGTCGATGATGATCAGATTGACGTAATTCTTGCTGCGCAGGCAGTGATCGGCGACCGAGAGCAAGCAGTTGGCGTCCGGCGGCAAATAGATGCGCGCCACGGTACCCTTCTTGGACAAGATCGTGTCCATGAAGCCAGGGCCTTGATGGCTGAAGCCGTTGTGGTCGTTGCGCCAACAGGTCGAGGTGAGCAGCGTATTGAGTGATGGGATCGGCGCACGCCAGGGCAATTCCCCGCATGCCTCGAGCCATTTGGCATGTTGCGTGG
>Ga0210392_10000414_pt1 | contig 27001 bp, 23 predicted proteins | sample IncBWC30OmetaG_FD_161057 | JGI IMG/M metagenome (GOLD analysis project Ga0210392, IMG submission 161057) | Forest soil microbial communities from Barre Woods Harvard Forest LTER site, Petersham, Massachusetts, United States - Inc-BW-C-30-O ... | reverse complement strand
TCGAGAGCGCCGCGCCGCCGCGCGCATCGCCGTCCATCTTGGTGAGGACGAGGCCGGTGAGCGCGAGCGCGTCGTGGAACGCCTTGGCGACGTTGACCGCCTCCTGGCCGAGCGCGCCGTCGGCGACAAGGAACACTTCGTCGGGCTGCACGCGGGCGTGGAGTTTTTTTACTTCCTCGATCAGTTCGGCGTCGATTTGCAGGCGGCCGGCGGTGTCGAAAAGGATGGCGTCGCAACCGGCTTCCTTGGCGGCGGCCATCGCGGCAGCCGCGATGGCCGGCACGTCTTTCGAGACGCGGTCAGCGTAGAAATTCAGTTCCTCCTGCTTGGCCAGGATCTCAAGCTGGTCGATGGCGGCGGGGCGATAGATGTCGCACGCGGCGACCAGCGGGCGATAACCGCGTTTCTTGAGCAGCTTGCCGAGCTTGGCGGTCGAGGTCGTCTTGCCCGAGCCGTGGAGGCCGACCATCAGGATTTTCAGGGGACGTGCGGCGGAGAGGGCGGTCGAACCTTCGCCGAGCAGGCGGACGAGTTCGTCGTTGATGATCTTGATGACCTGCTGGCCGGGCGTGACGGACTTGATGACCTCCTGGCCGACGCACTGCGTCTGCACGCGCTCGACGAATTCGCGCGCGACCTTGAAGTGCACGTCGGCGGCGAGCAGGGCCGTGCGCACTTCCTTGAGCGCGTCGGCCATGTTTTCCTCGGTGAGCTTGCCGACGCCGCGAAGGTTGCGCAGGGCCGAGCCGAGTTTTTCGGTGAGTGATTCGAACATGTGGAAAACGGAAAGTTGAAACCACTAATGGGCACTAAGGAACACTAATTTTTTTGAACACGGAGGCCACGGAGAACACGGAGAGTTTTTTAACCACGGATTTCGCGGATTTACACGGATACAATCTTCATATCCCAGGTTTAAACAGCTCTCCATCCGTGCTGATCCGTGTAATCCGTGGTTAAAGATTAGTGTGGATTAGTGGTCACACTTTCTGAGAGACTGGACTTCCTTATGAACCCTGTTCTCAAGCTGTTGATCGAAGGCGGGAGCCTCACGACCGCGCAAATGGCGCAGGTCGCGGGCTTGTCCGAATCCCAGGTTAACCAGCATCTGGAGCAGTTGAAGAAAGACAAAATCTTCCTCGGCTGGCGCCCGGTGCTCGATCTTTCGCGGGAGGCCACCGCCGCCGCCGCCGTGCGTGCGGTCATCGAGGTCAAGCTGACGCCGGAGCGCGGGGGCGGATTCAACCGCCTGGCCGATCGCATCGGCCGGTTCGACGAGGTCGAGTCCTGCTACCTCATGTCGGGCGCCTACGACCTGCTGATTTTTGTGACGGGGCCGAGCCTGCAAAAAGTGGCGGCCTTCGTGTCGGAAAAACTTTCCACGCTCGGCGGCGTGCTTTCCACGAGCACGCACTTCATGCTGCGCTCCTACAAGGAAGGCGGTTTCCTCATCGACGTGCCGATGGAGGAAAACGGCCGGCTGAACGTCACGCCATAAAACAAAGGCGGAAATCGGAAAATCGGAAAGCGGAAGATACCCGCGTCGGTTTTCGTTTCCGCGCCCCCGCCATGGACACCAAACGTTTTATCGCCCGCCACGTCGTCGACCTGCCCAAGTCGGGCATCCGCGATTTTTTTGAAATCGTCTCGAAGATGAAGGACGTCATCTCGCTCGGCATCGGCGAGCCGGACTTCGACACGCCCTGGCACATCCGCGAAGCCGCAATCTACGCGCTGGAAAAGGGCAAGACCCACTATACGTCGAACCTCGGCCTGATCGAGCTGCGCCGCGCCATCAGCACGTATGTTGAAAAGCACTACGGCGTGGGCTACCGGCCCGAGGACCAGGTCCTCGTGGCGGTCGGCGTGAGCGAGGCGATCGACCTCGCCCTGCGCGCGCTGATCAATCCCGGCGAGAAGGTGCTGTTTCACCAGCCCTGCTATGTGTCGTATCACCCGAGCGTGACGCTCACGCACGGCATCGCCGTGCCGGTGCCGACGCGGGCAGAGGACGGCTTTGCGCTCAATGCCGAGGACATCGCCCGCGCGTGGTCGCCCGGCTGCAAGGTTCTCATGATGAACCTGCCGTGCAATCCCACCGGCGGCGTGTGCGACCGTGCGCGGCTCGAGAAAATCGCGAAGTTTGCCGTGGAAAAGGACCTCATCGTCCTGAGCGACGAGATTTACTCGGAGCTGGTTTATGACGACGTGCACACGAGCATCGCCTCGCTGCCGGGCATGAAGGAGCGCACGATTTTCCTGCACGGGTTTTCCAAGGCCTTCGCGATGACCGGATTTCGCATCGGCTATGCCTGCGGCCCGGCCGAGCTCATCGAGGCGATGATGAAGGTGCACCAATACTCGATGCTCTGCGCGCCGATCCTTTCACAGGAAGCGGCCATTGAGGCGTTGCAACACGGCGCGGAGAGCGTCGCGCAGATGCGCGAACAGTACCACCGTCGCCGCGATCTCATTGTGCGCCGTTTCAATGAGGCGGGGCTGAAGTGTCACTCGCCCGGCGGTGCGTTCTATGCGTTTCCCAACGTGGCGGCGACGGGACTGAGCGAGCGCGATTTCGCCTACGGCCTGCTCGAGAAGGAGCGCGTGGCGGTCGTGCCCGGCTCGGCCTTCGGCGAAAACGGCCGCGGCTTCGTGCGCGCGAGCTTCGCCACCAGCTACGAGCAGATTGTCGAAGCCTGCGATCGGATTGAGCGTTTCGTCAACGGCCTGCGCCGCTGACCGTAGCGAGTAGTGAGTAGCGGGTAGTGAGTATAATTTAGCAGGCTGCAATTTTCCTACTCGCTACTCGATGCTCGCTACCCACTACTAGAAACCATGTCTCGCATCGTCGCCATCGTCGGCCGGCCCAACGTCGGTAAAAGCCGCCTTTTCAACCGGCTGGCCCGGAAGCGCATTGCCATCGTGCATGACCAGCCGGGCATCACGCGCGACGTCATTTCCACCGACATCGAGGACGGCGCCTACACGCTGCTCGACACCGGTGGCCTCGGCTTGAAGGGCGGGGACACCCCGGCGCAGCTCATCGCCGCGTCGGAGCAGCAGGTCGAGTTCGCCATCGCGTCAGCCTCGCTGATTCTTTTTATCATCGACGGGCTCGAGGGTATCACCGAGCTCGACGAACGCATTGCCGCCCGGCTTCGCCGCGGTGGAAAAAAAGTGCAGGTCGTCGTCAACAAGGCCGATTTCGACGAGGAAAAAGTCGATATGTCGGCCGTCTTTCGGTTTGGCCTGGGCGCCCCGATCTCCGTCTCTGCCGAGCACGGGCGCGGCGAGTCGTTTGTGCGCGACGCCATCCTGGAGAAACTCGGGCCGCCGACCGCGGACGAAGCATCCGCCTCGAAAACCTCCACGGACCCGCTCTGCATCTGTTTCATCGGCCGGCCCAACGTCGGCAAATCCTCGCTCGGCAACAACCTGCTGAAAAGCGACCGGCTCATCGTGAGCGCGATCCCCGGAACGACGCGCGACGCGGTCGAAGTGCCGTTCAAGTTCAAGGGCCGCGACGGAGAATATTACCCGTTCCGCCTGATCGACACCGCCGGCATCAAGGCCTCGACCAAGGTCGCGTCGCCGGTCGAATATTTTTCGCGGCTGCGCTCGCTCGACGCCATCCAGCGCACCGACGTGGTGTTCCTCGTGCTCGACGCGCTCGAAGGCGTCACGCAGCAGGACAAGGCCATCGCCGGCGAATCGATCAAGGAGCGCAAACCCGTTGTCATCGTCGTCAACAAATGGGACCTCGTGCATGACGCCTTCAAGAAGCCCGAAGGCATCCAGGGCTATGACAGCGAGCGCGACTACCGGAAGAAATACGAGAAGGAGTTATTCAACCGGCTGTTTTTCACCCCGGGCGCGCCGGTGGTTTTCGTTTCCGCGATGAGCGGCTACGAAATCGACCGCATGCTCAACTCGGCGGTGAAGCTCCATCGCACGCTCGACAAAAAGCTTCCCACCGGCCGCCTCAACGACGCGCTCATCCGCCTGGCCGAACGCACGCCGCCGCCGTCGATCGCGGGCCGGCGCTTCCGCATTTATTACGCGGTGCAGACGGGCAACCGTCCATTCCGCATCAAGCTGTTTTGCAACCGTGAGGAGAAGCTGACCGAGAGTTACCGCCGCTACCTTGAAGCCGGGCTGGTCGAGGAGTTCGACCTCGCCGGCTGCCCTGTGCACTTCGAACTCGTGGGCAAGCCGCGCACCACTGCCGCGGAACGAACCGGCAACAAGAAGACCTACCAGGAGCCACCAGACGAGTTTTGAGACCGCGGTAGATGCCAGGAAGACGACTTTTTTTACCGCGGATTTCGCGGATAGACGCGGATACGGAGAATGCTCGGGGATAAGCACCAATGACCAATGACTAGTGACGAATGACCAATAACCGGTATGTGCCTTGCCTTAACCGTAACAATCGATTCTCAATCATCCCATGCCAAGACTGCTGAGGCCACTAATCTTGGGTTGGATTATCGCTATCGCAGCAATCTGCCCGTCGCGTGCGCAGCAGCCGGCCAGCAACGCACCGGACGCGAGCGTGAAAGCGATAGAGGCCCCTAATTTCACCGCAGGGCAGAATCACACCGTAACCCTGCCCAACGCTGTGGCGCTGGATTTAATATGGATTGCTCCCGGCACATTCACGATGGGCTCGCCAGATTCGGAGAGTGACCGACACTACTGGGAAGGTCCGCAGACGATAGTCACAATCAGCAAAGGATTTTGGCTGGGAAAGACCCCTGTGACGCAAGGGCAATACCAGGCGGTCATGGGTAACAACCCAAGTTCTTTTACTACCGTCGGGGCGGACGCGCCGGTTGAGCAGGTGTCATGGAACGACGCGATGGCATTTTGCCAGAAACTTACAGAGCAAGAGCGGGCCGCCGGGGCGTTGCCCGAGGGCTACGCCTTCACGTTGCCGACGGAAGCGCAGTGGGAATACGCCTGCCGTGCGGGGACGACCGAAGCTCGATACGGCAACTTGGATGATATCGCGTGGTATCACGACAATAGCGGCCATACCACGCATCCGGTCGGCCAGAAACAGCCCAATGCTTGGGGGCTTTATGATATGCTCGGCAATGTGTGGGAATGGTGTTCGGATTGGGATGGCTATGGCCACTACCCAGGTGGGAGTGTGACTGATCCGGTCGGAGCACCATCGGGCACCTACCGCGTCCTTCGCGGCGGCAGTTGGGGCTACCGCGCGGGCTTCTGCCGCTCCGCCTACCGCAGCAACCGCGGGCCTGGCGGCCGCATCAACGACCTCGGCTTCCGCCTCGCCCTTGCGCCTTTGCGCTAGACCGGCGTGTTCCGCGAACGCCGAATAACTAGCTATCAACAACACGGCTTGTCGTGTTGTTTGACAAACAGTGAAATGTCAGACATGCTCGGTTCATGGAAACAAACACCCGCAATTTCCTTCGGGACTTCACCGCGTTCAAGGCGAAGGCGCGCAAGGGGGAGACGGTTCGCGTCCAGGACAAGGCGGGATATTTTCTCTTCACGGCTGCCACCCCCAGAAAGTCCCTGCTCGGTGCAGCGAAAGGAAAAATCGCCTTCCACGACGACCTGACCAAACCCACCTTGCCGAACGATAGCTGGAAGCCGTCGTTGTGAGGCCGCGTTTGAAATATCTTTTGGACACGCACGCCTTCCTCTGGGCGGCCACCGACGAGGATCGGTTGAGTGCCAAGGTGACACGCGCGATCGTGACCACTCCTTACGAGCAGCTGGCCATTGCCGACGTGACCCTGCAGGAAATCGGTCTCCTGCTGCATGCAGGGCGCATCTCGTTCAAAGGCTCGCCGGCGACCGTCCTCGGCAACCTGCTCAACTATGTGACCGTGCTCCCGATCACCCTGGACATCGCCATTGCCGCCCCGGCTTTGGCTTTGCCGCATGGCGATCAGTTTGACCGGATCATCACGGCCACCGCGAAAGTCCATCGGTTGCCGCTCATCACCAAGGATAACACGATCACAGATGCATCAGTCGTTTCAACGATCTGGTAAGTGTCAGGTAAAAGTATCAGGTGACAGGTGACAAGTATCAGGGACTAAGTAACAATGGCGGCTGGCGAGTTACCAACTACAAACTACCAATTACCAACTACCGGTTACCCATGACTCCGCTCCGCCTGGTTTTTTTTGGTTCCGATGCCATCGCGCTGCCGCTGCTCGATCAGCTGGCAGGCGAGGGCAGCGCGTTTGCGCAGGTAGTGGCGGTTTTTACCCAGCCCGACCGTCCGGCCGGCCGCGGACAAAAAACCGAACCCAATGCGATCAAGCGCTGGGCCTTCGCGCGGAACCTGCCGGTTTTCCAGCCGGAGAAACCCGACGAAGCCGCCCGCGCCCAGCTCGCGGCGCTCGCGGCCGATGTCGGGCTCGTCATGGCTTACGGGCATTTGCTGCGCGACGATTTCATCGCGACGCCGCGGCTTGGCCTGCTGAACCTGCACACCTCGCTGCTGCCAAGCTATCGCGGGGCCTCACCCATCCAGACGGCCATCGCCTGCGGCGAGCGCGAGACCGGCGTCACGCTGATGCGCATTGTCCGCAAACTCGACGCCGGCCCCATCGCCGATGCCGAACGCGTGCCCATCCATGCGCGCGACACGGCGGCCGACATCGAATCAAAGCTGGCCGCAGCCTGCTGGCCGCTGGTGGCGCGTGTTCTGCCGAAGCTGCACGATGGAAATGTTGCTTTTACGCCGCAGGACGAAACGCAGGCGACGTACTGCCGGCGCCTGACGAAGGAAGATGGCGTACTCGATTTTGCCGCGTCCGCGGCGGTGCTGGCCGCGCGCATCAACGGCCTTTTTCCCTGGCCCGGTTGTGCGGTGGAGATTTCCGGCCAGCCGATAAAACTCGGGCTGGCCGATTTTGAGGCGGTCTTTGCGCCAGGTGGAGCCGGCACGGTGCTGGGCGCCGATGCGGAATCGTTGCGCATGGTAACAGGCCAGGGCGTCCTGCGGCTGCTGCGGCTGCAGCGGCCGGGTGGAAAAATGCTGCCGGCCCCCGAGTTTTTGCGCGGATTTCCTGTCGCAACCGGCACGGTGATCATATCGCGGCCCATGAGGCCGCTCTTAACAAAAGTAACAAATGACAGGTGACAAGTATCAGGAGTATGGGCGCAGTGATCTCTTGTTACTTGATACCTGGTACTTGTCACTTTCTCACACGCCGCTCTTGTTTTTGCCGATGATTTTCACAAGCATCGCCCCATGAAATTTTTTCGCGTCGGATGCGCGTTACTCGGATTGGGCGTGGCTTTAAGCCCGGCGCGCGCGCAATCCGGGGCGGGATCGATCGACATCGCCAATCTTCGCGAGGATGTGAACCTGCTCACCCAGCGCCTGGGCGATTTGCAAATCCGCGTCGAACAGCTCGAGCGGCAAAACGCCGACCTGAAAAGCCAGGCGGGCAACGCCGCGCAAACCTATGCGACCGTCGCCCAGCTCAACGACGCCGTGGCTGAACTGAATCGCACGGTCAAGGCGGCGACCGACGAGTCGAAAACCGAGACACTTGAGAAAGTCAGTGTGCAGCTGGAAAAACTCGCCAAGCAAACGCAGGCGGCGATTGACGCGCTCGCCAAAGGCCAGGCCACCCGGCCGGCGGTGACACCACCGAGTTTCACGGATAATTATCCGAAGGAAGGTTTCAGCTATACGGTGCAAAAAGGCGACACGCTCGCCGGCATCGCCAAGAAAAACCACGCCAGCCTGCGCGACATCACCAACGCCAACAAGATCGTCGACCCGACCAGGCTGATGGTTGGCCAGACCCTTTTTATCCCGCAGGCCCAAGCGCCCGCACAAGCCCCACAAAACTGACATGGCTGCATCCAAATCACGCCTCGGCCGCGGACTCGGCGGACTCATCGCCGCCGCCTCAAAAGCGGACGCCCACGCCGCCCCTCACGCCAATACCAGCAGCCCGGCGGCGGCGCCGGTGGCCGCCCCCGGGTTCCAGGAGATCGCGGTCGATCTCATTGAGCCCAGCCCGTATCAGGCGCGGCGGGAAATTCCCACCGAGCAGTTGAGGGAGCTGGCCGACAGCATCCGGGCCGAGGGCCTGTTGCAGCCGGTGGTGGTGCGCCGGCACGGCGAAAAATTCCAGCTGATCGCGGGCGAGCGCCGCTGGCGGGCGTTTCACCTGCTCAAGTTGAAGATGATTCCGGCGCGGGTCGTCGAGGCCAGCAATGCGTCTTCGGCCGCGATCGGCCTGATCGAGAATTTACAGCGCGAGGGATTGAATCCCATCGAGGAGGCCTACGGCTACGCGAGCCTGGTCCGCGATTTTGACCTCACGCAGGAATCCGCGGCCGAGCGGGTGGGCAAGGGCCGCGCCACGGTGGCGAATGCGTTGCGCCTGCTCACGCTCGAAGGCGAAATCCAGGGCTTCATTGCGAAAAACCTGCTGAGCGTCGGCCACGCCAAGGTGTTGCTGGGGGTGGAGGAACCCGCGCAGCGCGCGCTGCTCGCGCGTCGCGTCATCGAGGAAGGCTGGAGCGTGCGGGCGACGGAAAAGCTCGTGCAGGCGAAAAAGGCTGGCTCATCCGCCCCGGCTTCGTCTCCGGGCCGCGCGACGCCGCCGGTGGAGGCGGCGGCGGTCGCCAACATCGAGAAAAAGCTCACTTCCCACCTCGGTGCGCGCGTTTCACTCAAGCATTCGCCAAAAAAAGGCCGCCTCATCATCGAATACCACGGCAACGACGACTTGCATCGCATTCTTGAAAAACTCGGCGTGGAGACCTGATGACAGAAGCTGCTCAAAATTCAAAATGGTCATTCGCCAAATTGTAGGTCGGGCTTTACGCCCGACACGTCGGGGATCCGCCGTCGCTAAAGCTATGGCGGACAGGTAAACCCCGGCCTACAACCGTGCGCGACAAACTGAGCCACGACCCAGAATTCAAAATGGCCAATTTTCAATTTCGAGGTAGCTTTAAAGAATGAGTACGGCGGAAACGTTGCTAAAGGAGACGCTCTCGGAAGCGTCGGCGATGAGCGCGAAAATGTTCCGGCTGCGCCTGCCGTTTGTCGCGGATTTGCGGCATTACTCGCGGGACAAGTTCTACAGGGATTTGATCGCCGGTTCAACGCTGACCCTGGTTTCAATTCCGCAGGCCATCGGTTTTGCCCTCATCCTCGGACTGCCGCCGACCAGCGTGATCCTCTCGGTTGTCATTGGCGGATTTGTGAGTGCGCTGTTCTTTTCGTCGCATCATCACGTGTTCGGCCCGACCACCTCGGTCAGCCTCATCACGGCCACCGCCATTGCGGCCAATTCGGGCCTCGGCCTCGATCCGCTGCCGTTGGCCGCCTACCTGGCCTTCCTGATCGGCCTCGTGCAGTGCCTGGCGGGGCTGCTCAACTTTGGCGAAATCACCAAGTTTATTTCGCGCTCAGTCGTGGTCGCCTACACCGCGGCGATCGGCATCCTGCTTATCACGAGCCAGCTGCCGAATTTTCTCGGTTTCGGCGTGCCGGCCGGGCAGCGATTCGTCACGGTGTTGACGGATGTCTGGGGGGCGCTGGCGCAGGTGAATGTTTCCGCCTGGGCCATCGGCATCGGCGTGGTCACGCTCGTGATTTTTGAGGGGATCAAGCGCTTTAAAAAAAACTGGCCCGAGGCGCTCATCGGCCTGGCGACGCTGGGTTTACTGGCCCTGGGCTTCTCCTATTTAATCGACCACCACCACATCTTCGGCCTGAAGCGGATGCCCTTCCGCCTCGTGCAGGATGAAGGCGCGCTGATGGCGGTTTTCCCCCAGTTTGCCAGCCTGCCGGCCTGGCATCTGCAGATGCGGATGCTGCCGGTGCTCGGGAGCACAGCCATTGCCGTCGCGATCATCGGCATGCTCGAAGCCACCGCGATTACGAAGTCGCTCGCGGCTAAAAGTGGCCAGCACCTCGATCCCAACCAGGAGCTGATCGGCATGGGCGCAGGCAACATCGCCGCCGGGCTTTTTGGCCTCACGCCCGGCTCCTCGTCGTTTACGCGCTCGGCGGTCAACTACCAGAGTGGCGCGGCGACGCAGCTGTCGTCGATGCTGAGCAGTGTGATCGTGCTGTTGATCCTCCTGTTCGTCACGCCGGTCTTCAACTACATCCCGGTGGCGGCGCTGGCCGCGCATCTCATGCGCGTCGGCTACAAGCTCATCAACAAGCCGCAGATCCGCGTCGCCGTGCGCTCCACGCGCTCCGACGCCGTCGTGTTCGTCGTCACGCTGGGCGCCGCATTTTTTCTCCGGCTCGATACGGCCATTTATGTCGGCATCGGCGTGGCCCTCGCGCTGTTTCTGCAAAAAACGAGCACGCCCACGCTGGTCGAATACGCCTTCAATGAAAGCGGCGTGCTGGCCGAGCTGGCCGACCCGGAGAAGCGGGCCAACCCGCAAATTTCCATCATCCACATCGAGGGCGATTTGTTTTTCGGCGCCGCCGATCTTTTCCAGGAGCACATCCGGAGGCAGGCGGAAAACCAGAATATCCGCATCTTTATCCTGCGCATGAAAAACGCGCGACACCTCGATGCCACCACGGTCATGGCCATGGAATCGCTGCATGACTATTTGAGCCAGACCGGCCGCCACCTGCTCATCAGCGGCTGCAATGCCGACGTCCTCCGCGTGCTGAAACGCAGCGGCTTGCTCGCGAAAATCGGTGAAGCGAATGTTTTTCCGGCCGAGGCCAATCTCACCATGAGCACAAAACGCGCGTTGCAGCGTGCCTCGCAGTTGTTGAAAGAGGAGGGCGGCAGCGCGCAAAAAGCCGATGTGCGCATCTTCTATGATCGCAAGCAGCCGCAAACGGCCGAAACCGGCATGGCCTCCGGCACGGATGCAAAGAAACCGGATGATTATGTGATTTAAGGCTATCGAGATTGTAGGTCGGGCTTTACGCCCGACGTGTCGGGGATAAACCCCGACCTGCAATTGGCACTGCAAACCGGGCCGTTTGACGTTTCTCAACGGCGCATTGACAACCTTTGTCCGCGTCTGCTGTCATGTACGGTTCTATGAGCATTCTCCTTGGTATTCTCACTGTCATCCTGATCTTCGTTTCGCTTTTTCTGGTCCTTCTCGTGCTGGCCCAGCCGGCGAAGTCCGACGGCGGCATGGGCTCGGCCCTCGGCGGCGGCATGGCCGAATCGGTGCTGGGCGGCTCCCACGGCACCGTCACCAGCAAGCTGACGATCAAGATGACCATCGCGTTTTTCGTGCTCAGCTTTATTCTTTACCTGGGAAATGTTTATCAGCGCAGCCATGCCAACGGAGGGACCCAGGCGCTGCCGAACGTCATCGTCGCCCCGGCCGCGACGGCGAAGCCCATCACCCCGGTAACCGTCACCACCCAGCCGGCACCCGCGGCCGCTGGCACCACGACAACGACGCCGGCTGCCGCGCCGACGAAACCATAAGGGCGCGAATGCGCAGGCCGACCATGTCGGGCTCGCGGATTTTTTTCCTTTTGCTGTTCGGCTTGGCGCTGACGGCACAAGCTCAGCCACGTTTCGTGCCGCAGCCGGAATACGCCCAGTTTGGCGCGCCCGACCAGGCCGAGGGTCGTCGCGTGCTGGAGGATTTTCGCGCCAAGGGCATCGCGGGCGATTACTTTCTTGAGTTCGAACTGCACGTGCTGCCGCGCCGGGGCGACGAACGCGTGCTGACCGGCCAGCTCTGGGGCACGCGCAATGACCAAGGCCCGCTGTCACGCGTGGCGATTGTGATCGATGCAGCAAAAAAAACGGAGCTGCACCTGCTCGTACAGAATGGCTCGTCACCAGCCGTGTGGAGCCAGGATGGAGCGGACGCAGCCAGACTGCTCGACGTGGCCGCGCTGTTTGCACCGGTGGCCGGCACCAACCTGACGGCCTTCGATCTGCAAATGCCGTTTTTGTACTGGCCGGATTTTGCCTATCAGGGCCTGGCCCGGCTGCGCGGCCGGCCGACCCATCAGTTTTTGCTCCAGCCGCCGAAAGATTTTGCGGAGAAATATCCCGCCCTGAAAGGGGTGCGCGTGTTTCTCGACACGCAGTTCAATGCGCTCGTGCAGGTGGAACTCGTCGGTCACGACGGACAAACGCTCAAAACCATCAGCCTGCTCGAACTGAAACGCATCGGCGAGCAGTGGATCCCCAAAACCTTCGACGTGCGCGACGAGGTGACGAGGGACAAGACTCGGTTCCTGGTGAAAGGCGCGGCGTTGGGCCTGACGTTGCCGCGTGAAGTATTTTTGCCGGAGCAATTGGGCGAAACGGTCAATCCGCCCGACGCGCAGAAAATCGTGCCGGTGGAGTAGATTTTACCGCAAAGGCGCGAAGAAGGGTGGGTTTGGCTATAACGACATCATTCTCGTTCTCGTAATCGTTCTCTTTCTCACAAAGCCCTTGATTACGATAACGATTACGAGAATAAGAACGATTCGCGCCTAGCGGTCGCGCTCTGCCTAGCTCACCGAATCGCCTGCCCCGTCGCGGGGTCGAAGAGATGAATTTTCTCGGTGCGGAAGGCGACCCTGGCTTTTTGGCCGATGGCGAAATGCGCGGTGGGCCGAACCCGGGCGATAAAGGGGGTCGCGCCCGTGTTCAGATGCACGAAGGTCTCGGCCCCCATCGGCTCGGTGATCTCAACCATGACCTCGGCGGTGGTGGGGGAGTCGGCGGTTGCGTCGTTGATGTCTTCGGGCCGCAGGCCGAGAGTGATGGGCCGATCGACATAGGCCTGCGCCTGCGCGCCGACCGGCAGCGTGAGCGGCGTGGCGGCGGGATTGTCTTCAACGAAGCTCAGGGCGTTGCCCGCGCGGCGGACAGTGCCAGTGAAAAAATTCATCGCTGGGCTGCCGATGAAGCCGGCGACAAAGAGGTTGGCCGGCTGGTTGTAGAGCGTGAGCGGCTCGGCCACCTGCATGATGTCGCCGTCTTTCATCACGCAGATGCGGTCGCCCATGGTCATGGCCTCGACCTGGTCGTGGGTGACATAGATCATGGTCGCCCCGAGCCGGGCGTGGAGCCGGGAGATCTCCGCGCGGGTGGAGACGCGCATCTTGGCGTCGAGGTTGGACAGGGGTTCGTCAAAAAGAAAAACCTTGGGCTTGCGCACGATGGCGCGGCCCACGGCGACGCGCTGGCGCTGGCCGCCGGAGAGGGCCTTGGGCTTGCGCTGAAGGTGGTTTTCCAAGCCGAGCATGGCGGCGGCCTCGTGCACCCGGGCGTCGATCTCGCTCTTGGAGAATTTTCGCAATTTCAGGCCAAAGGCCATGTTGTCGTAAACCGACATATGGGGGTAGAGCGCGTAGTTTTGGAAAACCATGGCGATGTCGCGGTCCTTGGGCAGGACGCGGTTTACCGTCTGGCCGTCGATGGCGATGGTGCCGCCGGAAATTTCCTCGAGCCCGGCGATCATGCGCAGCGTGGTGGTCTTGCCGCAGCCGGAAGGCCCCACCAGCACCATGAACTCACGGTCCTCGATGGTCAGGTTGATGCCGTTGACCGCCCGCACGCCGGGGCCGGTTTTTTCGGGATAAATCTTCAGGAGGCTTTCAATGACGACCTTGGCCACGATGGGGCGCAAAATCAGTCAACCATCCCGCGCTGTCCATGCTCAATTTTACGATCGCTTTATTCATTGGAGTTTTTTGCGTTGCTCCCGCGCACCGCACGCGGCTAGTTCCCTTGCCGTACGACGTAATTTTCCCGCCCCTTCATGGCCAAAAAAAACTCCACCAGCCTGCCGCTCACGTTTGACCTGCCCCTCGACCTGATCAGGAGCATCGAGGCCCGCCGCCGGGCGCTCGCCCTGCGCTCGACCAGCGAGGTGGTGCGCGAGGCATTGGCGGATTTTAATTTCAACCGTTACAGCGCGGCGCGAATCGTCCACCGGCAAATCTCCGTGCGTTTGCCGGAAGAGCAGAAAGCGATGCTGTCCCGCCAGGCGCGCAAAAAGAGCGTGAGCACCGGCGAGCTTGTCCGCTCGGCGCTGGTTCAGTTCATGGGCAAGCCGGTGAAAAAAAGCAGCGGGAAGAAATCGAAGCGCTAGCCCGGTAACGAGTAGTGGGTAGCGAGTAGCGAGCAGGTCGGAGTTGGATGTTCAGGGCTCTTGTCACCTGTTACTTGATACTTGTTACTTCCGTCCACTTGTCCGCCGTAGCCCTGAGCTTGTCGAATGGGGCGAAGGCGGATGCGCGGGCTTGATTTCCACAAGCGCACCCCTTTAGTCATGAACTTTACCGCATGAGCACTTCCCCTTTGCCTCTCTCGACCTGGGCCCAGAATATCGCGCCGTCGCCGACGCTTGCCATTGATGCAAAAGCCAAGGCGCTCAAGGGCTTTGGTGAAGACGTGTGCAGCTTCGCCGCCGGCGAGCCGGATTTCGACACGCCCGACTTCATCAAGGAGGCCTGCGCCGCCGCGCTCCTCGCGGGCAAGACGAAGTATGCCCCGACCCCCGGCATCGATGAGCTGCGCTCCGCGCTCGCGGACAAATATGCCACCAGCTACGGCTTGAAAATTGCGCCCGCCCAGGTCGTCGTCAGCCCGGGCGGAAAATTCTCCTGTTATCTCGCCATCCTGGCGGTCTGCTCACCCGGCGACGAGGTCATCATTCCCGCGCCGTATTGGGTGAGTTATCCCGAGATGGTGAAACTCGCCGGCGCGGTGCCGCGCGCCGTCCTGGCCAGCGACGCCACGGGCTTCAAGCTGACGCCCGCGCAGCTCGAGGCCGCGATCACGCCGCGCACGAAGCTGGTCATCCTCAACTCGCCGTCAAACCCGACCGGCGCGGTTTATACGCGCGCCGAACTCGAGGCGCTCACCGCCGTCGCGCTGAAGCGCAATTTGTATATTTTGTCGGACGAAATCTATGAGCACCTCATTTACGACGGCGCGCAGCCGACCTGCCTGGCCACGCTGGGCCCGGATGCCGCCGCGCGCACCATCGTCGTCTCCGGCTTCAGCAAGACCTACTCAATGACCGGCTGGCGGCTCGGCACGCTGGTGGCAGCCGCGCCCATCGCCAAGGCCGTGGCCGAACTGCAAAGCCAGATGACGTCCAACGCCACGACGTTCGGGCAGTACGGCGCGCTCGCAGCGCTGCGCGAAAAGGACCAGGCCCGCGCCGCGCTGGCCGGCATGCTCACGGCCTTCGACCGTCGCCGGAAGTTTTTGCACGCCGAGCTCAACAAAATTCCCGGCATTTCCTGCCTGCTCGCGCAGGGTGCGTTTTATCTTTTCCCGAACATCGCGAAGCTCGGCCTCAAGGACCAGGACTTCTGCGCCCGCCTGCTCGAAAAGGAAAAAGTGGCCGCGGTTCCCGGCAGCGCCTTTGGCGCCGAGGGCTACATGCGCCTCAGCTATGCCACCAGCGACGAAATCATTGCCAAGGGCGTCACGCGCCTGGCGAAATTCTGCGCTGATTTGAAAAAATGAGCGTCTCCGGAGCTTTCAACTTACATCATGCCTTACAAAGACGTCACCCCTCCCGCCGGCGGCAAAATCACCATTGCCGGTGGCAAACTCACCGTCCCTGACCAGCCCGTCATTCCGTTTATTCGCGGCGATGGCACCGGTCCCGATATCTGGGCCGCATCCGTGCGCGTTTTCGACGCCGCGGTGCAGAAAGCCTACGGAGGGAAGAGGAAAATTTCCTGGTTCGAGGTCTTTGCGGGCGAAGAGAGCTTTAAACGCTTCAACAACTGGCTGCCCGACGACACGGTCGAGGCGTTCAAGGATTACCTCGTCGGCATCAAGGGCCCGCTGACCACGCCCATCGGCGGCGGTATCCGCTCGCTCAACGTCGCGCTCCGCCAGATGCTCGATCTCTACGTCTGCCTGCGGCCCGTGCAATGGTTCACCGGCGTACCGTCGCCCGTGAAGCACCCGGAGAAAGTCAACATGGTGATCTTCCGTGAGAACACCGAGGACATCTACGCCGGCATCGACTTCGAGGCGGGCAAGGAAGCCGCGCTCAAGACCATCGAGTTCCTGAAGGCCAATTTCCCCAAGGATTTTAAGAAAATCCGCTTTGGCGATGCGCCCGAACTCGTTGGCATCGGCATCAAGCCCGTGTCGAAGACCGGCACGCAGCGCCTGGTGCGCTCCGCACTCGAGTATGCCATCGCGCAGAAGAAAAAATCCCTGACGATTGTCCACAAGGGCAACATCATGAAGTTCACCGAGGGCGCCTTTCGGGACTGGAGTTACGAACTGGCGAAAACCGAATTTGGCGCGGTCGAGATCGACGGCGGCCCGTGGTGCAAAATTCCCGACGGCAAACCCGGCGCCGGCCTCGTCATCAAGGATGCCATTGCCGATATCGCGCTCCAGCAGGTGCTCACGCGCCCGACGGACTTCGACGTCATTGCCACGCTCAACCTCAACGGCGACTACCTCTCCGACGCGCTGGCGGCGCAGGTCGGCGGCATCGGCATCGCGCCGGGCGGCAACATCAATTACCTGACCGGCCACGCCATCTTCGAGGCCACGCACGGCACGGCACCGAAATACGCCAACAAGGACATGGTCAACCCCGGCTCCGTCGTGCTTTCCGGCGAAATGATGCTGCGCTACCTCGGCTGGACCGAGGCGGCGGATCTGCTCCTCAAAGGCCTCAACGGCGCCATCGGCTCGAAGAAAGTCACCTACGACTTCGCCCGCCAGATGGACGGCGCGACCGAGATCAAGTGCAGTGCCTTTGGTGACAATATCATTGCGCACATGTGAGCGGCGGCTGACGCCGTGTTTTCTGAAATGGTAGGTCGGGCTTTAGGCCCGACACGTCGGAGGCAACCCCGACCTGCAACCACGCGCGGCGCGCCGGAATTTAAATTTAAAACAAAATAGGAAACTATTTTGTTAAGCGCGCGTCTGACCACAGCATGGAAGAGCGAACTTTAATGAGAGTGCAGGCCCTCGACGAGGACCTGCAGATGGTGCGGGCCACGCTCGCGACCATCGCGGGCGACGTGCACCATTTTTCCGGGGAAGCCGGCTATGCCATCGTGGAAGCGCTGGACAAACTCAATTACGCCCAGGAGGAAGTTTCCCGCCTGCGCACAGACTGAAGCTTGGTCACAGGTTCCGTTCAATACCCAGCTGGACACGAAGCTCATTGCCCAAGTCCGGGTTGGGCGAGGATGGCATGCAGCGTGTCCAAAAGTTGTTCACTGGAAAAAGGTTTTTTCAGAAAGGCGTCCGCAATTATTCTGCTGCTCGCGGCATCCTTGCTTTTCTTCTCATCCGTGGTTCCGCTGGTCATCACGATTTTAAGTTTCGGGTTCAGCCCGCGAAGCAGGCGGGCGGCTTCTGCACCGTTCATGCCTGGCAGGTCGAAATCGATGACCGCGGCGGCGATCTGTCTGGTGTACTGGTGGAAAATTTCCAACGCCTGCTGGCCGGTTTCCGCCACCAGCACCCGGTAGTTATAGGCCGCCAGCGTGGTCTCGATGAGATTGCGCACGGCGTATTCGTCATCGACCACAAGGATCAGCTGTCCCTGTCCTGACGGTACATCGCGGGGGAGAGGCGGGACGAAGTCTTGCGGGGATTCGCTCGCCGGCAGGTAAACGTGAAACTGCGTGCCTTTGCCCACCTGGCTTTGAACATCGAAAAAGCCGTCGTGATTCTTCAAGATGGCAAGGACGGTGGACAGACCCAGGCCGGTGCCCCGGCCGGGTTCCTTGGTGGTGAAAAACGGTTCAAACAACTTTGCCATGTGCTCGGCGGGAATGCCGCCGCCGGTGTCGATGACCGACCAGCGGACGTAGGATCCGGGCTTCCCCCCGTTGATTTTTCCCGCTGTCATATCGTCCAACACCACGTTTTCAGCGCGGACGGTGAGCGTTCCGCCCTCCGGCATGGCATCGCGGGCATTGATGCAAAGATTCACCAGCACCTGATACAGCTGGGTGGCGTCGCCATTTAAGGCCCATAGATCAAGTGAAACATCGGTCTGGAGCGAAATGGCGCGAGGAAAAGTTTCCTGAATCAAGGCGAGCGTTTCATTGATGATGGAACGGGACTGCAGGGGAGTCTTCTCGATCCGCAGTCCTCGTGAGAACAGCAGAATCTGGCTCACGATTTGTGCGCCGCGGCCGGCGCTGGCTTCAATCATGTCGATGATGCGACATTCGGCCGGTTCGCGGATTTTTTTCCTGAGCAGGTGAGGCGCGATCAGAATCGGCGCGAGAATGTTGTTGAGGTCGTGGGCCACGCCGCCGGCCAGGGCGCCCACGCTTTCGAGGCGCTGCATGCGAAAAAATTGCTCCTCGAGGCGCTTTTTTTCCGTGATGTCGATATCCACCACCAGGACGGAGAGAGGCTGATCGGGCTGATCGCGCACCAAAGTCAGGTGCGATTCGATCACGAGTTCCTGGCCATTCTTGGCCACATGCCGGCGTTCGCCCTTCCAACCGCCGGTGGCCAGCAGTTTTTCCTGGGCTTCGCGAAAATTTTGGGTGTCCCGAAAATAAAGCTCGGTCGCCTTGCGGCCCACGGCCTCGGCCGCCGTCCAGCCAAAAAGCAGTTCGGCGCCCTTGTTCCAATAGCGGATGGTGCCGTCGATGTCGCCGATGATGATGGCATTGAGCGAAAGGTCGATCAGATGGGTGAGGTGGCGCACATGCGCCTCGGCGGCTTTTTGCGCGGTGATGTCTTCCGCCATGCCGATGGCGAAGAGCGGTTCGCCGCCGGGTTTGCGCACCAGTGAAACGGTGAGCCGTGCCCAGATCAGGCGACCGCTTTTATGGTAATAGCGTTTCTCGATCTGGTAGCGGTCCCGTTTTCCCGTGATCAACTCCTGATACAGGACCCAATCCCGCGGCACATCGTCCGCATGGGTAAATTTGGGGAAAGGCATGATTCGCAATTCCTCCTCGGTGTAGCCAAGCATGTGCTGCAAAGCCGGGTTGCTCACCATCGGCCGGCCTTCTGAATCGACCAACGCCATGCCGATGCCGGCATGTTGGAAAGTGGCCTGAAACTGCGCCTCACTCACGTTCAACGCCAATTCAGCCTGTTGGCGCGCGGCGGCGGCCTGCATTGTGCGACGGGTCGCATCACGCACCGATCTGCTCGCCAGCGATTGCAGCACGATCGTCAGGAGAACATAAATCTCGAACGACAGCCCGCGCGCAATCGGGGTGTAGGTTACCGCATTTGGCGGCAGACGTCCGCAAGACCCCAGGATCGCGAGGCTGAAGCCCGTCAAACCGCAAATTATCCCGGTGACAATGCCGGCGCGGTCGCCAAGCAAGAGTCCGGCCATCAAGATCAAAATTAGATAAGCCACGGTCGTTGGCGCCTGAATGCCGCCAGCCGTCAGCGCCAGATAGGTGATCAGCAGCCATAAACCGCCGATCATGATAAACGAGACGACCTTCGGATTCACTTTGGAACTTATCCACCATACGGCTCCGCCAATCAGGTTTATCACGACCCCAATCAACAACCAACGTGAGGTGCTGGCGGGCACAGCCAAAATCATCAGCGGAACGATCGCGGTCACGATCGCCATGATGGCCAGGGCCATTATATGGATTTGCCGGACGGCTGCGACCACTTCGGCATGGGGGGCGTTCCTGGATAGAGTAAATCGGTTCATGACGCTGGCGGGGTATTTCCGATTCCAAAGGACAATTTTCGAGTAAGCAGAAGCAGGCGCCTACCGGATCAGCTGAAAAAGCGGACCGAACCCGTTGGACCGCATAGGCAACCCCTATCGCGAGCCCCATTACCATGCAAGCTCCTTGCACAGGTGCGCAGCCGCTGCCGGTCCACGTTACGACGTGGGTTCACCCCAGGACGGTCAGCACGATGCCGGCGAGCACGCCAAGGATGGCGGGGAGTTTTTGCCGGCCGTTTTTTTCGCCGAAGAAAAGCATCCCGCCCGTGAAAGCCACGAGCATGCTGCTGCGCCGCAGGCTGGCCACGAGCGAGATGAGCGCATGGGGGTCGCGCAGCGCCCGAAAATAAATGAAGTCCGACACCAGCAGCGCGCCCGAGAGCAGCGGGATGCCCCAGCGCCAGTGAAATTCGTGGCGGGGCCACCAGCGCCGTTTCCAGCCGATGGCCAGCGGCAGGAAAAGCAGGGCGAGATAGATTGAAAACCACGCCTGCACCGTCGCGGCCGAGAAGCCGTATTGGCCGATCAGGTATTTGTCGTAGAGGGAACTGACGCCGTTGAGCATGGTGCCCGCCACCAGCCAGCCGATCCATGGGTTCCGGCGAAAATTGATCCCCTCGAGCTGGCCGGCGAAGGAGAGCCCGACAAATGAGGCCAGCGTGGTCGCGATCCCGAGCATCTGCAGGCCGGTCGGGCGTTCCGCGAGAATAAGGAGCGCGCCGAGGAGCGTCCACAGCGGGCCGGTCGCGCGGATGGGCGAGGCGATCGAGACGGGCAGGTGCTTGACGGCAAAATAGGTGCAGGTCCACGACGCGGCCACGATGGCCGATTTGAGCGCGAGGAGCAGGTGCTGGAAGGGCGTGAGCGAGGCAACCACGAGGCTGGCGGGCAGGGCCGCCGGATGCAGCGCATGCAGGCCCATCAGCAATGACCACACGGCCGTACTGCAGACATTGCTGAAAAAGAGCACGGGCAGCACGGCGTTGTCGCGCACGGCCTGCTTGGTGAAAAGCTCGTAGCATCCGAGAAAGAAGGCGGACACGAGCGTGGCGACAATCCAGTGCATAAACATTCAAGTCAGCCCGGTTGGGTGGCGGCGGGCAAGGCCGGCGTTCAGGTCGCGGTGCGGCGGCCCACGATGACAAGGTCGCGCTCCACCGCGTCGAGCACGGCGATGCGGCGATGAATTCGCTCGTTTATCCGCCCTGATAGCCGATCAGTATCAAAGAGGGGAGACAGGAGTGTTTGTTTGGGTTAAGTCTCGCCAGTCGTTTTAGCTGCCCTTTAAGTGCCCGCAATTCCTGAGGGCTTTATGTTGTCCCCCCTGACTCCAGTTGCACCTCCCGTCGCAACGCTGCCACATGGCAGCTTGCGGTCATGGCTCCAGCGTGCCGGAGCGTGCCTGATCGTCGTGTTTGCGCTGGCGGATTTCTTCCGATGGCAGGCCGTCGCGGCCAAACGGATCAGTTTCGGCCACGTTGCGCCAATGGCGCCCGCAACCGAGTGGCTGTTTGTGGTGCTGGGGGTTGCGTTGGGGCTGCAGTTGTTTTTCCCACGCAGCCTGATGGCGCGTCGCATTGCTGCCGTCCTGTCCATGCTCGTGGCGCTGGCCACGCTGCACGTGCTTTTCTCTCATCTGAACAATCGCGTGCCGCAATGGGAATCGTGGTTCGGTTTCGGCGGGATGACGGTGGAGGGTTTTACCATTGGCTACATTTCCACGCAATCAGCCGTGCTGATGATGTTTTCCAATTTCGCGCTGCTGGCTTTGTTGTCGCCGCTGGCGGGTCGTTCGGTCGTTCGTGACGCTGGTATTTTTACCGCATTGGCGGTGGAACTCTTCGCGCTGGTGACGGTGGTGTCGTATGCCGCGGGCAATCCACCCGTGACGAACGACGGATGGCTGAAGGTCGCGCCGCTCGTGATGTTTGAATTCACGCTTTTCAATTTTGTGCTGTTGATGAGCGGTTGCGCGACCAACCGGTTGCGTTCTTGGTTTTTTGAGACCGACCCGGCGGCAGTGGACTTTGGGCGTGTTTCGCGCGAGGAAAAACGGGTGTTTGGCCTGCTGGCCGGGTTGGGGCTGATGACGGTGACGGCGAGCGTGGTCTATCTGCGCTTCGAGACGAAGAACTACCAGACGCGCAGTTTTGAGGCATTGCAGTCAATGTCCGATCTGAAGGTCTACCAGATCGAACAATGGCGGCGGGAACGGTTCGGCGACGCGCGCACCCTGAGGCAAGCGCCGTTCCTCGCGGAGGCGGTGCGCTCGTTGGGCAGTGGCCCGACCGCCGACGCCACGCGCGCTGGATTGACCGAATGGCTGCGGGTGTTCGTCCAGGAGTATGGCTATGCCAAGGTGGTCGTGTTGAACCGGGCGATGGAACCTGTGCTGACCGAGCCGGGCCAACCGGATCTTTCCGCCGCCGGATTGAGCGAGCGGCTCCACGCGCTGCGTCCGGATTCGGGCGTGATTGAACTTCCACCCTATCTCGACGGGGCGGGTGTTTTGCGCTGGGACTTGCTCGTCCCCTTGCGCACCTTCCAATCCCCCACGCTCGAAGGCGCGATCCTGCTGCAAACGGATCCCGCACGCTCCGTTATTAAAATGCTCCAATCGTGGCGGGCGGAATACCAGACCGGCCAGTCAATGCTCTGGTATCGGGATGGGGACCGCTTGATCTCGCTGGGCGGTTATCGGCCGGTGCCGGGCGCCACCCCGGACGAGTTGCGCCCTTTTGGGATGATCCGTTCGATTTCGGATCTGAAGCAGTCCCAATCCATGCTTTCGCGGATGGCGCGGGGCGAATTGAGCATGGGCGAAGGCCTGGATCATCGGGGCGTCATGATCGTCGGTGGCGGCCGCCCCATTGCAAATTCCCCCTGGTTGTTGTCGAGCCGGGTGGATTCCACGGAAGTATATGCGCCCTTGCGGCGAAATGCGATTGGCGTTGCTTGTGCCGTTGCCGGGTTGCTCGCGAGCATGGGATTCGCCACGAGCTGGCTGTGGCGGCAGCGCCAAAAGAATCTTTTGCACGAGCGCTTCACGGCCGAGCTGGAGCAGAAGCGGCTTGCCGCGCGGCTCGGCATGGTGATGCGGCACGCCAAGGACATCATCATCGTGACCGACGAGAAAATGCGGTTTGTCGATGTCAACCAGCAGGCGGTGGACACGTATGGCTGGACCAAGGAGGAGATGCTGCGCCTGACGGTTCGGGATATCCGCGCACCCGAAACGTTAAAGGATATTCCGGGCGACATCGCACGAATCAACTCTGGGGAAGGCGCGATTTTCGAAACGACCCATTGCCGCAAGGATCACACGACATTCCCGGTCGAAAGCAGCGTGCGGCAGGTCGAGATCGACGGCCAGCCGCATATGCTTTCCATCATTCGTGACATCTCGGAGCGCAAGCGGGTCGAGGCTGCACTGCGGGCCAGCGAGGAGCGTTACCGTCTGATCGCAGACAATACTTCGGACGTGATCTGGCTCTATGACCTGTCGGCCGACCGGTTCACCTACGCCAGCCCGTCCGCGCTTCCGCTCCTTGGTTACAAGCCGGAAGAAATCGTGGGCCGGAAACTGCTGGGTTTTGTGACGCCGGCATCGGCAGACGCTGCGCGCGGCGCGCTCGAACAGATACTGCATGCTGCCACCGGGGCCCGGACGCCGGTGCACTTGACCATCGAGTTGGACCAGCAACGGAAGGACGGCAGCATCGTGCCGACCGAAGTAGTAACGTCGGTTTTGTTGGACGCGTCGGGCCAGGTCACCCACATCCTCGGCGTCACCCGTGATATCTCCGAACGGAGGAAGGCGCGGGAGACGCTGGAGAAGTTTAACACCGACCTGGAGGAGCAGGTCGAATTGCGCACGGCGGAATTGGCGGCGCGCAATCGCGAGATCGAGGCGTTGGTCGAGTCGATTCCCGACACTGTGCTGCTCTGTGACGAGCACGGCGAATTGCTCACCTCGCATTTTGCCCGGAGCCGCGCGAGTTCGTCCCCGTTCGCCGATGCTGGCAGCGGCGACGGGCGGTCGAATCAGCATCCCGTCCTGCTCGAGATCGTCCGCGAACTGCACGCCCTCGCGTGGGCCGGCCAGCAGACCGTCATGCTGGAGTTTGACCGGAACATCAGCGGAACGGATCACTCGATCGAAGCCCGCGCGACGCCCGCGGGCGAGAACCGCCTGCTGATTCTCCTGCGCGATATCTCCGCCCGCAAACGCGGCGAGCGGCTCGCGCAGGCCAACTTGGAGCGCGAGCGGCAGCTCTCGGAGATGAAATCACAATTCATTTCCGTCGCGTCGCACGAGTTTCGCACGCCGTTGGCCGCGGCGGTCGGCAGCCTGGAGTTATTGGAGCGCCATGCCGCCCGGTTGACCGACGCAAAACGTGGCGAGTTGCTCGTGCGGGCTCAGCGTTCCCTCGGTCGCCTGACGGAAATCATGAACGATGTGCTGCAAGTCAGCCGGGCCGATTCCGGGCAGATGAAGGTCAAGCTGATGAACGTCGATCTTGGCCGTTTCGTCCAGGACGTGGTCAACGAAGTGGCCGAGGGGGATCGGCAAGCTCACACTTTTTCGTTCCAGCAGTCTGGTGGCCCAAGCACGGTGCCGGCTGACACTAACCTGCTCAACCATGTCGTTTCGAATCTCGTCGGCAACGCCGCACGGTATTCTCCGGCGGGCACCAAGGTGTCGGTCGCGCTCACGCTCGATGCGGAGGCATTCACGGTGACGGTTGCCGACGAGGGCATCGGCATTCCCGTGGCGGAGCGCGAACGCATTTTTGAACCGTTTGTGCGCGGTAGCAATGTTGGCCAGATCGGCGGCACGGGTCTTGGCCTCAATATTGTAAAGCGCTACACCGAGTTGATGGGCGGGCGCATCGAAGTCCTGCCCGCCGACCGTGGTGCCACTTTCCGCGTCCGCGTGCCCTGCGCCAACCCTGCACCCTCACAATGAACTCCGCTTCCAATCTGCGCGTCCTTGTCATGGAAGACGACGACGCGATCCGGGCGACCTTGGTTGATATCCTGGAACTCAATGGTTATGGCGTCATTCAGGCGACCAATGGGCCGGACGGAGTCGCCATGGCGCAACGTCACCACCCCGATGTCATCCTGACCGACATCTCCATGCCGGGCCTCAACGGATTCGAGGTGATCCGAACGTTGCACGCCGACGAACAAACGCGATCGATTCCGATCATCATCGTCTCGGCCTCGGTCGAGCCAGAAAAGATGCGGCAGGGCATGGACCTCGGGGCGGAGGATTTCATTGTCAAGCCGTTCACCGAGGATCAAGTCCTCCGGTCGATCCGTGCCCGGTTGGAAAAAAAGGCGCTGCTCGACGAACTCGACGCCTTTGCGCACACGGTCGCCCATGATCTAAAGAACCCCATTGCCGTGGTCAGTCTCCGCGCGCAACTGCTGCGCACGCTGTGGGACTCGGCGGACGACGACGCGCTGCTTAAGCACGTCGTCGAGCTCGATAAAAACACCACGCGATTGAACAACATCGTCGACGAGTTGCTGCTCCTGGCCGGCGTCCGACGGCAAACCATTCGTCCACAGCGCGTGGAGATGGAGCCGGTGATTCAGGAGGCGCTTGGCCGCGTGGAACACTTGGTTCAACAATCTCGCGCCCAAGTCGAGCCGCCGGCCACGTGGCCGGCGGCGTTGGGTCATGGCCCGTGGATCGCCGAGGTCTGGTCGAATTACCTGAGCAATGCCGTGAAATATGGCGGCCAACCCCCGCGCATTCAACTTGGCGCCGATTTGGTGGCGGAGCGTGCGCGGGTCCGTTTTTGGGTGCAGGATAACGGCCCAGGCCTCACGCCCGAGCAGCAAGCGGCGCTCTTTCAGCCCTTCGCGCGCGTAACCGAAACTCGGGTGAAAGGTCATGGACTCGGCCTGTCGATCGTACGGCGGATTGCGGAGAAGCTGGGTGGAAGTGCCGGGGTCGAGAGCCAGCCCGGCGCCGGAAGCCGCTTTTGGTTCGAACTCCCCGCCGCAAAATAGCCGCCAAGGGTATCGCAAGAATTATTTCCACCGCCGCCATGAAAATCCTCATTGTCGAAGACCAGCCCGATGTGCGCGCAACGCTCAAGGATATCTTGGAAATCAACGGCCACGAGGTGCTGGCCGCCGAGGACGGCGTGGAGGGAGTGAAGCTCGCCGCGCAGGCGCCTGATTTCATTTTTTGCGACGTCCAGATGCCCGGACTCGACGGCCACGGCGTCCTCGCGGCGGTCAAGCAAATGCCCGGGGTGCGCGACGTGCCTTTCGTTTTCCTGACGGCGCGAGCCCAGCGAGCCCAGCAACGCGAAGGCATGGCGGCGGGGGTGGACGACTACATCACGAAACCCTTCAGCGAGCGTGATATTCTCGACGCCATCGCGGCTCGCACCGAACGCCACCGCGGGGTCCGCGCGCAGGTTGAGCAGCTGGCCGAGCGGCACCGCCGCGAGGTCAATGCGCATTGGTCGCACGAACTGCTCACGCCGCTCAACGCGGTGATGGGGAGCCTGCAACTGCTCGACTTGGAGGTCGACACCATCAATCGGGACGAATTGAAAGAAATGCTGGCGCTCATCCGCGAAGGCGCCGAGCGGCAGGAGCGGCTGGCGCGAAAACTCATCTGCTACTTCAATCTCGAACAGATGCTGCAGGCGCCGCCGTCAGGCCGGCGCAGTTGCTGTCAGGCCGCGAGTGCAATCAGGGCTGGTGCAGCTCGCGCCGACCGGCAGAAAAATCTCGAGGGCGAACTTACCCTCTCCACCGCACCCGGCGAAGTCGCCATCGATGAAGAATTGCTCGCGTTTGCCATTGGCGAGGTCGTAAGCAACGCGCTGAATTTCTCCGCGCCCCGTGGCCCGGTGGTCGTGACCGGGACCAACTGTGACGGACGCTATCGGATCGAGATTGCAGACCAAGGGCAGGGATTGACGGCCGAGCAACGCGCGAGCATTGGCGCCTTCATCCAATTTGACCGCAATGCGCGCGAGCAGCAGGGCCTTGGCTTGGGCCTCGCGATTGCGCGTGCGACGGCGACGCTGTCGGGAGGACAAGTCACGCTCGAAGCCGGTCCGGGTGGACGCGGCCTGAACGTCATCTTCAATTTACCGCTGGTGACGCGGGAAGGCTGAGGTTGGTGCGCTGCTTGACACCCGCGGCTTTCGATAATGACTGGTTCGAGGTCGCCGTGATCATGTGGCCGGGAACGATTGAATTATAAATCTCCACGATGGTTGGGAGATCGGCGTCGGTAGCGTCACGAAGCGTCATCTGTTGTCGGTGGTCGCAGGCGTTTTGGGTTGGGTCACGGGCCAGTCGAACTGCACCTCCTTGT
>Ga0210392_10000412_pt1 | contig 27058 bp, 30 predicted proteins | sample IncBWC30OmetaG_FD_161057 | JGI IMG/M metagenome (GOLD analysis project Ga0210392, IMG submission 161057) | Forest soil microbial communities from Barre Woods Harvard Forest LTER site, Petersham, Massachusetts, United States - Inc-BW-C-30-O ... | reverse complement strand
AAAGAACACACTGTGTCGTGGTATGCTCGGGCACGAAAGCCTCCGGATTGGTGTAAAGACTGCGTAGACAACAGCTTTTTACCATGAGGGAGGCTTTTCGTGTCTCTAAATTCGCGAATTATTCAGGTTAGGAATCAGTTTCCTGTTAGCCGCGCTCGCCAGCATTCGCGACGCCATCGTACGCCCTGCTGCGGAATCCTATCCGGCAGAAGTCATCGGCAGGCTGTCACCCTTACTTTCAACCGATAGGATTCTGTACACATCAGGACACTTTCGAAATCATAGGTATTTATTTCGTATCTGCGGACGTCTTGAATGGGCAGCCTTCTGGGGGAGCGGACGCTTAAGGCCATCCGCCAACCCCTGCGAAACCGCACTCGGTCTTCACATTTCGAATAGACCATCGCGTGCGCTGACGACATCCGAGGGGAGCGGATCTCTATTACTACGTTGTTGCTGGGCGAGATGAATTGGGAGAAGTTGTGAAGGACCAGCGGAAGAATCGGAAGTCGCATTTTTCGCAACGAAACGGCCTAAGAAAAATCATGGCCAGAATTCCTCTTTCCATGATCCCCTTGCGCCTTGATCGGTGGATTCGTTCACTGCGGCACTGCGGGCAACTCATCATTGCAATTCTCCGGACGCCGCATCGGCATCCCTTATTGCATGAAGATCTTGTGCTATAGAGGATTCTATTTCTGTGCTGTTTTGAACGTAGGCGTCCGATTCCCTCAATCGCTGAGCCATGCCCAATGGCTTTCCCGGCTCGGCCCTCCTTGGAATTACCTCTTGTCGGAGGTGTCCAAAATGAGACAGACTCCGGCTTCCTGCCGGCATACCATGAGAATGGGCGAGTAGTTCACATCTTGTCACGGCTCATCGAATAATTCGTGTGTTCTATGGCGGCGGCCAAGAACAATGTCCCATATACCAATCAATACGTCGCATGCTGTACTCCTCTATACGTGAAAAGAAAAAGTCTCCGATCTGTGACTCATATCGAACAGTATTCGAACCCCTGATCTGGGAGCATGATCACTACAAGCACGAATCCATCGAGAAGTCGGCATCCGTGCTGTGCGCGACAATTGAATTTCTGATTGGCGTGCTTTGAGGTAGAAGGAGTTGAACCCATGCTTGGACTAATCGCCGCGGTTCTGATTGTTCTTTGGTTGCTCGGATTTTTTGCATTTCACGTTACCACCGGATTCATTCACATCGTCCTCGTTCTGGGTATCGTGCTTTTGGTCTTCCATTTGTTCAGAGGTCGAAGTTCCACAGCCTAAAACGCCAGTGGACTTCGGGAGGATGTGATCTAGCCTGAGAAGGTGTAGCGGCAAATCTCGAATCTGCCCCTTAACTGCTTGGGCTGACGCTCTGGCCGCTCAATCCACGAGCCTCTAGAGACGTGCCTACGTAAAAAGACAATAGGAAGAACACTAAGCCTTTGGTCCTGGCAGATCGCATGCTGCATACTACAGATCTCATTCGACGGGCCCATGCCCAATTTCACAGGGCATTTGTCCTTGTGTGGGAAAATCGCACGGCCCGCGTTGTTTTCCGGATCGGCGCGGGAATCGCTCTGGTTCCCCTGATCGTCGCGTTGCTCACAGCTTTCTATGTCAACTTCAATCGAACAGATCTTCCCGATTTAGATGGATTTATTCGCTTCGAACCTCCCACGACGGGCCACGTCTACGACGCGAATGGTCGCGTTCTCATCGAACTGGGACGGGAACGTCGGGACATCCTTCGGTATGAGGAAATTCCCGATGTCGTGCGCGGAGCCATATTGTCGTCCGAGGATGAAAACTTCTTCTCACATTCGGGCGTGGACTATTCGGTCTTCCTTCGTTTGCTGGCCAAAACAAACGTTCGAGCCTTGGCCGCGCATTTCACAGCTTCCCATAAGGAAGATGCTTCCAAACGCCCGCTCGTGTTTCCACAAGGAGGCTCGACAATCACCCAGCAGCTTGTGCGCTGCTACTTCCTGCAAAAACTTTCCAGCACAAAAAACAGCAATTCGCTGCAGCATGTGGGCATATTTCCGCACGTTCTCGCGTTTGTCATCGGAGCCCCGGGCGCGAACAAACTCTTGCTGAAAATAGATACAATGCGTCTCTCCTTGTGGATCGAGGTGGAGATGCGAAAGCGGTACGGGTCCAAACGCCGGGCCAAGGAAGAGCTCTTCGCGCGCTATGCGAGTTTCGTCTACTTGGGGAATGGCCGATATGGTTTTGCAGCAGCCTCGGAATATTACTTTCATAAGCCCATAGAGACGTTCACTCTGGACGATGCTGACAAGGCGGCAGTGCTGGCCGGTATCACAAAGTCACCCGCCGAATATGCTCCCACTGTGGAAGACCTTCAAAAACCCACTCGCCGGAGAAATCAGATATTGAACCTCATGGTGGGGAATCACTTTCTTCCCGCGCAGGTGGCTCAGCGCCTTGAGCTAGCGCCAATTGGTGTGACTGCTCATACCATTGAAGCAGTAGAAGCGCCTGCTGCGGTGGAGACGACTCTCGAGGAACTCAAACGACTTGCTCCCGACCTCGGCTCGGAGATCGGAATTGATCAGCTCCTCAAAGGACACATCCAAGTTTATTCGACGGTTGACCTCCGTATCCAACACACTGTGAATGTGGCGCTGGAGAATGGCCTGAAGCTCTATGAGAAGCGGCATCCCAAAAGCGGGGGGTTGATTCAAGGTTCGGTGGTCGTTCTTCGAAACAGCGACTCTGCCATCCTGGCCGAGACAGGTGGCCGAGAGGTCTACAATAGCCGTAACAACACCTACAGCCACTATAACCGCGCAACTCAATCGAAGCGCCAACCAGGCTCCGCGATGAAGCCTTTTGTTTATCTAGCAGCCTTCCGCCAAGGTGCGATCGACCTGGATACATCCGTGCCTGACGAGCCCATCTCGGTAGTGACGTCCGGAGACCGGCCTCCCAAGTGGATCTCGAATTTCGACAACAAATTTGAAGGCATAATCCCAGTCCGACGGGCGCTGGCCGAGTCGAGAAACGCCGCGGCCGTCTGGGTTACCGAACAGATTGGGATTGATTCTGTGTTGAAGACAGCCCACGAGATGGGCGTCCGAACAAAGTTGCAGCCCTACCTTACCACGGCCCTTGGGGCCTCCGAAGTGACGTTGCTTGAACTCGCAAACGCCTACCGGCTGATGGCTGGGGGAATGCCGGGAGAGCCACACGTAATTGATAAAATTCAACGCACCAGGGGGGCAGTTGTCTACAGCTACCAGCGGTCCTGCTGTTTGTCGAACGCCGGCGATTTTGGATTGTCCATGATTCAGGAAGGGCTTCGTGGCGTCGTACGCATCCCATCCGGCACCGCGCACGCGCTTGATTCGCGCTCTTTCCCCATTCCAGTGATGGGCAAGACCGGTACAACGAGTAACTACCGGGATGCTCTATTTGTAGGATCCACATTTGGACCCAACGGAATCACGGTGGCGGTGCGCATCGGCTTTGATGACAACCGTTCGCTGGGCACGAGAGAAACGGGCGCTCTGGCCGCGCTACCGCTGTTCCGAGAAATTATCCTGAAGGTCTACCAGGAAAAGTTAGTCGGTCCCGCACCGCGATTTCCTGTAGAAATGGAAGAGAACATTGATGCCTATCTGACGAGAGAGTTTCAGCCGACTATTGCGAGAAGGGCCGTCAATCCGCTCGGTGTGCCGAGATTCACTGCTGTGGGAACAGAAGACTGTTCCGTGAAACTGGTCGTTCTGACAGCAAACCGATGTGAGCCACCAGGCGACCTGCGCTATACCATTTATCCCACTAAGAATGGGAGTGGCCGATTAGTTTTTACGAATGAGTGAAACCTCCCTCTTTAGATCCAGACTTTGCCGAAGACTAGTTCTCCATCGGGACCAAAAAAGGACCACCCGAACAAGACGCTAATTTGTAGTTTTAAGCGGTTCCCAGGTAAAGAGGCCTCAAGATGCCTGTACACAGCAAAGAACTACACCGCACGGGACGCATCGGCTGGCTGCGGGCAACGGTATTGGGGGCGAACGACGGCATTCTTTCCACATCGAGTCTGGTGCTCGGAGTCGCCGCGGCGCATGCGACTCACAGCAACATTTTGGTCGCAGGCGTTGCCGGCTTAGTGGCTGGTGCCATGTCGATGGCTGCCGGTGAGTACGTATCTGTCCACTCACAGGCAGACACCGAAGAGGCCGAACTGGAGCTTGAGCGCGCAGAACTGAAAGCAGACGACAAGGGCGAGCATAAGGAACTGCTGGCTATCTATGTCGCTCGCGGGCTCGATCCTTCGCTCGCGAAACAAGTTGCCGAACAACTGATGGTCCATGACGCGTTAGGTGCGCATGCCCGCGACGAACTCGGCATCTCTGAAACGTTCCGCGCGCGTCCAATTCAGGCTGCGTTGGCATCGGCTGCCAGCTTTGCTGTCGGCGCTACCATGCCTCTGTTGGTCACTGCGGCGGCTCCGGGGGCGGGTTTGATCCCAATTGTTGCCGGAACTTCACTGATGTTCCTCGCTCTTCTTGGTGGGTTGGCTGCGCGAGTAGGTGGCGCAGGAGTGGCGATCGGCGCAATACGCGTCACGTTTTGGGGCGCCCTAGCCATGGCGGTGACCGCAGGCATCGGGTGGCTGTTCGGAACTATTGTCTAAGCGGGACCAATCGGAAGCCGGCACAGTCATGTGCCTTCATCAACCGCCCTGCCGTAGTTGCCTGTAATATCTGCAAGAGCTCCTGCAGCGGCATGTCGCAGCAGCTTTCAATAGGCGCTAGTCGCCTTCCCATTCGCGGCTCCTCCGGTAAACGGCAGCATTATCCCCATGAGGGCATTTCTGAATGCCTTTCCGGGCATGGCAAAAAGTGCAGTTCAGCGGCTGCTACGGTTAAGCCTATAGAACTTTCCCTGGACGACCGCGCAAGTAGGGGATCGTCCGTTCCGCAATCGTTTCGCCATAGCGCACCCAACGTGGCATCGGACGCGGCGTCAGCGCCAACATGTTGGATAAGTGACATAAGGACGGATGCAAATCCGGGATCAGTTTGACCAGCGCTGTAAGGGGCACAGCCAGCAGCAAGCCCATCACACCCCACAGCCAGCCCCAGAAGAGAATCCCAACCGTCGCCGCCACCGGCCCGATACTCACGCGAGTGGCAATAAATTTTGGAATCAGAAGATTCGCGGACACGACATGCAGAAGGAGGATAGTCAGGGTGATGATGATATACGGCCCTGGTGTGCTGAACTGAAGGAGGGCCGCGGCAAGTGGAAGCGTCAGGGAAAGGATTAGTCCGAGAAATGGCAGCAGATTTAGGAGCCCGCTGACGATTCCGAGCGGTATGGCTCCTTTCACCCCAAGACTCATCAACATCAGTGTGGTCGCAGCGGCCATCACGGTACCGACAATAAGGTTGCCGGCTACGAACCCGCGAATCATCTGGTTTAGGCTGGTGATGAATCGAGTTGTATCTAACCTCGAACTGAAAAGGGCATCCATGCGGGTGGCCACTTGGTTCTTGCTGCAGAGCATGAAAAACGCTAGAAATGGGACCACGCCGCCAATAATCAGCACTCCCCACACAGATCCCGCTCCGCGTACCAAGTAGGCAGGCCAGGTTGAAGATTCCTGCAGTCGGATCTCGGGAACTTTCTTGGCGGGTTGCACGTCGTTCGTAAGGCTTCCAGCACTTTGCTGAAAGTGTTGAAGGTTCCTGCTAATTGGTTCGATGGTTTGCCGAATCTTCGCGGTGTAGACTGGGATTTCTTCCGCAAAGCTTATCGTTTTTCCGTAAAGCCCGTAACCTAGCAACCCGATTAGACTCATGCCTGCGAGCAGCACCGTTGCGGCGGCCACACTGCGTGGCAGATGCAGTTTCTCCAGTAGGACGACCACGGGGTCAAACAGGATGGCGAGAAATGCAGCGAGCACAACCGTGATGCACAGCGAACTCGCGTAGTATCCGAACACGGTCAGCAAGCCCGCCACCAATATGAAAAGCAGACTCGCGATTCTGCGAAACAACTTTTCCGATGACGAGGTCGCGGATGGCAGCGCCACCAGATCGACCTCTTGCATCTGACTTTGTTCGGCAACTGCACTCTCATTCAAAGCGTAATCAGACATAGGTTATCTGGGCACAAATTCACCGTCGGATCCAAGTCTGAATATTAATCTCCAGGAACCGGTTCTTCTGTACGGAATGGAACACATCCCGCGATTCGTTGCATACTTTCAGCCGTTGCTGCAAAGGCGCAGACCTACCTGACAAGTCAAGTGCTGTATGGACTCGCCACCGCAGGCTCCCCGATTAGCTCTTCAAACAGGGTCCGGAAATGAATCATGGCTTGGCGCAAATCCTCCGTGCTTGCCAGTCCCTTGGTTTGACGAACCGCGGTGTGGTGGGCTGCACGATAATTATCGAGAACCAGTGGATGATCCGTCGAGATATCGGCTACACGCTGTTCAAAATCGCTTACCGGATAGCCGCGTGTGGACATCACATCACCCAACAGTTGGTCGGCGTCGGTGACGGCGCCTCCAGGGCCATCAACAAACCGCGCCTCCACTCTTCCCCAGGATTCGACGAACCGCGCACGATCGCCTGGCGCGAGCGGCCGGATGTGCAGGCGTTCCACGCGCTCGGCACGCTTGTCGAGCAACACTTCTGCCCGCCGCCGACTCCCGCCTTCTGTCACGGCGCGGCTATATTCAGCCCCTCCAAACTGCGTGCGCAGTCTCTCCGTTCGCCGCTTCCGAAGGGAAAGCACAATGGCGATGCTTGCGCTTGCCATCAAGACAATGGCGATGATTGTCTCAATTTGTGTCGAGCTTAATGCTGAAAAATTCATGACTATTTCTCCTGTTCTGACTCGAATCCTCGATCCAAAAGTGAACTAAGACCCTCTTACAGGCGAACATTCATATTACGGAAGAAGAAGCCAGATAACTGTCCACATCGAGACACTCTCGAATCTTATTCATGACGTGCTGCGCAGGAGGCGCACGAAACGGCAAGTCACGCCTTTGTCGGGTCACGCCCAAGATCGTCTTCACGCGAAGTTCACCGGGACTGAAATCAACAATAGGTGTCACCTGCGTTGCCGTTCTTGCCCAATGGACAACACGTTCTCCCACGCAAAAGGCGAGTACGCTTCCAAAGACAATCAGTGCCAATAGACCAAACACCAAGCTGAAGAACAGCCAGCAGGCCAGAAGTTCCCGTAGGTAGTAGGAGCGCAGGATGAGTCCCAGTCCCAAGAACATACCGGCGAATTGCGACACCCGATGGCTTGCTCGTAGCTGACTCAACGATTCCTCTATCAGGTGCACTTTGAAATAAAAGGCCGTTTTCCAAGTTCTAGCATAGCGTGGAAAAAACCTAAACCAAGGTATTGGCGGCACTCCGGAAGACCAAAGGCCACTGAGGAGCGTCGCTCGCACTGTCCTGGAAGGACATGCCCCAGGTCTTCCATCAGATTCAAGAGTCCTGCATCGATCCGGTGACTTCGATCCACATGCACCTGGCGGAACTTTAGAATAACCCTGACGCATGTTGTTGCCTTCATGCGTCAGGGTCATTTTCATTGGCTCGGAATCTGTATACAAGTGAACAGACAGGCACTCGCACAAAGTCTAGTATTGGCTTGCCGTAAAAGGACTGGTTTGTTCCCCGCAAGCCTGTTCGCAAGCCCCTCACAAGCACCAAGGATATCGAACGACAACTTAGGAAGGCACCCAGGCTCGATGAGCAGTCCGGCTGGTCTGGTTAGAAGTGTCTCTTAGCACAGATAGAAAGGAAAAAACATCATGCCTCTCATTCAAATTCTTTTAGCCCTGATCGTCGTGGGCGTCCTCCTGTGGCTGGTGAACCGTTTCATCCCTATGCAGGGAAGTATCAAATCGATTCTGAATGGGGTTGTCGTCATTGCCGTGGTGTTGTGGCTCCTGAACATTTTTGGGCTATTTCACTCCCTCGCGCACATCCGTATTGGGACATAGCCAGAAGCGATGAGCGGCTCAGTTGAGGCTGCGATTCGAGGAACAGAACTAACGATCGGCAAGATGTTTCGCGTCAGATACGCAAGATGACGCGCGGGCGATACGCGGTAATGGAGAATCATCATGAAACCAATTGGAGTTGTCAGTACGACGGCGCTGTTTCTGCTTCTGGGATTTTATATTCCCGCTCAAGCAGGCCAGGACCCGCAAGAGAAACCGCAAAAGCAGGAACAACCTGCTAAGCCCGAAAAGCAGCAACAGACGAAGCCTGCTACGCAACCGAAACAGGAACAACAACCAAAGCCCGAACACCACACTCAACAGCAACCGCAAGCGAAATCCCAACCGCAGCAACATACGGAGCAGCAGACCAAGAGCCAGCCGCAGCAACAACAGAAACCACAACAGCACCAACAACAGCAAACGGCCCAGTCCGACAAACAGCAACAGCAGCGCTCACAGCAGCAAGCCAAGGGGCAACAAGATCAGCAGCAGAAACAGCAACCTCAACAGCAACAACACGCACAAGCTGACAAGCAACAGCATATAGACCAACAACAGGTAAACTCCAACAAACAGCAACACCAACAGCAGCAACAGAACCAGAGCGCACAGCAGCAACAACAGCGCACCGAGCAACAACCCCATGTGCAGCAAGTCGCTATGCAATCCCAGCAGGAGCAACGCCGGCAGGAAGGCGAGCAACAGGGCGACTGGCAGCAGCATCGTGCGCATAACTGGCAGTCCGAGCATCGCGATTGGCAGCAACGCGGCGGTTACAATGGCTACCGAATTCCCGACGACCGCTACAATGGCTACTTTGGTTCGGGTCACTCGTTCCGCATCTACAGCTACCCAGTAGTTATCGTGGGCGGATACCCACGCTTCCAGTACGGAGGCTATTGGTTCAGTTTGGTTGACCCGTGGCCGGAATACTGGTCCAACGACTGGTACGACAACGATGATGTGTATGTCGACTACTCGGGAGACGGCTATTATCTGTACAACAGAAGGTACCCCCGCGATCGAATCGCCGTTTCCGTTTATCTGAACTGAGCGCGCATCGAGCAACTTGATGGATTGTAGCTCCCGATCCAGCGCGAACAACTTCCCGGGCGGGAAGACCGCTGGGTGGAGGCTGCAGGCCGAACAGAATTTCACCGACGAAGGAGAAGAACCATGCTTGGAACGGTACTGATCGTGATCTTGATCTTAGCTTTGTTGGGAGCATTGCCGCGGTGGTCACACAGTCGAAACTGGGGCTATGTTCCGTCGGGTGGCGTAGGCCTTGCGATCCTCATCCTCGTCATTCTCGTGCTTCTCGGGCGTATTTAGGTCACCAATCGTCGGAGGCTAGTGATGGATGAGTCTAAACGACACGCAGTCCGGTTCCTCGAAAAGGAAAACAAGACGCACACGGCCTTGTCCCTATTCTTGACGAAGAAGGGAATTAAGGAACATATACGCGTGGGCGAGAAAAGTGTCCTGATCAGTCCCTCGTTCTATAAAGAGAGAATGAAGGAAGCGAGAAAACTTGCTAGCGAACTCAGAAAACCACGCTACTAGTCGATCTCTACAAAGTGTTGCCCGCAAGCGACTTGGCCGCTGGGGCATCCGGGTACCCGCCGTCCTTTTCGCCATGCTTCTATGCACAAGCGCTTCGTTCGCGTACTCCGTGCTCACCCATGAGGAGATCGTTGACCTGGTTTGGGCCGATGAGCTCAGCCCACTTCTCCTTAAGCGTTTTCCCGGCCTCACGGAAGACCAACTGAAGGAGGCACACGCTTACGCCTATGGCGGCGCCGTCATTCAGGATCTCGGCTACTATCCGTTTGGCAGTGTGGAATTCAGCAATTTGGTGCACTACGTTCGCAGCGGTGACTTCGTTCAAGAATTGCTGCTGCAGAGTCAGGATGCAGACGAGTACGCCTTTGCTCTTGGCGCGCTGGCACACTATGCCTCCGATATCGCCGGCCATCCAGCGGTCAACGCGTCCGTTTCCATTCAATATCCCAAGTTGCGAGCCAAGTACGGCAAATCCGTCAGGTACGCACAGGACCACACCGCGCACTTGAAGACGGAATTCGGATTCGACATGGTGCAAGTGGCAAAGAATCGTTATGCTTCACAGCAATACCACGATTTCATCGGATTCCGGGTCTCTAAGCCGCTGCTGGAGCGAACCTTCCCGATCGTTTACGGCGTGGAGTTGAAAGATGTGCTGCCGCATGAGGATCTCGCGGTTGGCTCCTACCGATTTGCTGTCAGCCGCATGATCCCGCAGATGACCCAGATTGCGCTTCGCACCCACAAAGAGGACATGATGAAGGAGACGCCCGATTTTGCGAAAGACAAGTTTCTCTATCGGCTGTCGCGCTCCCAGTATGAAAAGGAGTGGGGAAAAGACTATACCAGGCCCGATTTCGGCACTCGCGTGTGGTCCGTAGTCTTGCGCTATATGCCGAAAATTGGTCCCTTCAAGGCGCTGGCTTTCAATAACCCGACTGCTCAGACGGAGGACCTGTACTTCAAGAGCATCAATACCACCATCGACCAATACCGTATTTATCTTCAGCAAGTTCGCGTCGGCTCACTGCAACTCACCAACTGTGATTTTGACTCGGGCAAAGAAACCAAGGCAGCCGAGTACTCTCTGACCGATGAAACCTATGCAAAATTGCTTGATCAGCTCGCAGCGAAGAAGTTCGACAGGACTTCCCCGCAACTGCGCGACAATATCCTGAACTTTTATTCCGACCTCTCTCTCCCCCAGGAAACCAAAAAGAACGCTGCTCGCTGGCAGAATGTATTGTCGTCTCTTGACCAGTTGAAGCTGGCCACGCCGGCCCCCATCCTGGCTGGCGGCCCCACGTTGCGACGTTGATGGACACTCAACAGCACTTCGGCACTTCTACTGATCTGCGGCGCGGGATGCACGCGAATCCCAGTTTCTGCAAACAAACTTCGAATGTGTCCTCAAATGTACAGACGCAACGTTTCGATACCTCTATGATGGTTTTACACGGAACCTCGAAATCGATCTCCGGATGCGGCACAAGCGCTCTAAACACCGGTTTCTTGTGAGATTGGAACTGCAATGCTTTGGACGATTCTCGCGGTGTTAGTTGTACTCTGGCTCCTTGGTGTGGCAACGTCCTACACCCTCGGTGGATTCATCCACATTCTTCTCCTCGTGGCTCTGGCCATCTTTGTAATTAACCTGATTCAAGGTCGGAGGCGGTCGGCGTAGCCGCCGCTGCACACCACATGAAACCTTACATTTGGGGTGGAATTCTCTTCATCGTTCTGGGCGGTTTTGCCCTCGCCTATCAGGGATTTACCTACACTCATCAAGAAAAAGTTCTTGATATCGGGCCGATCCACGCAACCGCGGAAAAACACGACCACGTTTCTATTCCCCCGATACTCGGAGGGCTCGCGCTGGTAGGAGGCATCGTTATGCTCGTCGCCGGAGTCCAGAAGAAGTCTTAGCTCGGATTTAAGAAGGTGCCCCGCCTGAGAGTCGGGCAACGCATAACCCTCTCCTGACTCGAACTGTGTTGAAAATCCTTCAACCAGACACTTGAAGAAACAATCGTTCGCAAAAGAAGTCCCGACCATGGAGGTCAGTAATGAAGAAATATCTAGTAGCCGCAGCATGTCTCACCCTTGTGGCAGGGGTAATATCTGCCCAAGGTTTGAATAAGGAGCAGAAACGCCTGGAAGAGAGCGGCGTTGTCATGCAGGAAGTGCTCAACATTCCGGACAACATTCCACACGATCTGTTGGAAAAGGCGGAATGTGTCATCGTGTTTCCGTCCTTGATGAAAGCAGCATTTGTATTCGGCGCTGAGTATGGACGCGGAGCCATGGTTTGCCGGACTGGCGATCAGTTCCGTGGGCCTTGGGGTGCCCCAGCCATGTACGCGCTCGAAGGCGGCAGTTTCGGTTTCCAAATTGGCGCAGAAGCTACCGACTTGATCCTGCTGGTCATGAATGACAGAGGCATGGAGTCGATTCTCAGCAGCAAGGTGAAATTAGGTGCTGATGCTTCGGTTGCAGCAGGCCCCAAGGGACGCGATGCTTCTGCAGACACCGACGCTTGGATGCGAGCCGAGATTCTCAGCTACTCGCGATCACGAGGTTTATTTGCCGGAGTCTCCGTCGAGGGTAGCACGCTTCGTCCGGACGATGACGCAAACGAACAGATCTATGGCCACGCCATCAAGGCAAAGCAAATCGTAAGAGCTGAACATATGGTCGTGCCTATGGCGGGCCGTCAACTCGTGAACGTTTTGCAAAAGAGCGCACCACGAAACGAATCGGAGCACGCCGCTTCGAATCAGTAGTCGGTTTGATCAGTCTGCCGGGATATGCATATCCCGGCAGACTGGTAGTCTTGAAGCCCGACAACGACTTACTCGTGCAAGGCAACCGTTAGCAGTGATTTGTTATAGGCTTCGAGCATTCGCCCCGGCTTCTCGACCGCCTCCTGCAGTAGTTCTCCCCAAGTGGCATGTTGTCTTTCTGGCATTTGGCTCCTTCTTGCCATTCCTCGACCCTACCAGGACTTAGTCCCAGTCTTTCACTTCTCCCGCGAGTGCCTTTAGCAGGCAATGAGTCCCTGGTCGTGCAAAAGAAAGTTTCGATTGTCCTTGACACCCGCACTGTATCGGAACACGATCATGTCGAGGTTTCGCCGTTTGAGGCGAGACTCCCGCTTCGTAGTCCAAACGTAGTTTCTTTAGCGGCCAAGCACCGCATCGAGCGCTAAGAGGACAGAACCCACCTCGGTTCCCTTTTATTCCTTCGCGCGGGGCCCGCCCACCTGTCCGACGTACAGGTCTGCACACGCAAAACGCCAGCGGTTCCAGTTACACCACTCAAACCTACTCGCTTAAACGCGAGGAGGAATATCGAATTGCCGAAAGAGGAGAACCGCTATGTCAGAACAGAACAAAACTGCTGTCCGTCGTTTGTTTGATGAACTTTGGAACAAGGGCAATCTGCCGGTGGCAGAGGAACTCATTGCTCCAACTTACGCGTCCCATGACGCCTCGACGCCCGATGTTGGGCGGGGACCCGAAAGTGAGAAGAAGCGAGTGACGCACTACCGCAATGCATTTCCTGACATGCGGTTGACGATCGAGGACATCATTGCCGAAGGCGAAACCGTAGTCGCTCGGTGGTCCTGCCGGGGCCAACATAAAGGTGAGTTGAACGGAATTGCGCCAACGGGTAAGCAGTTCGCCATTTCTGGGGTAACCATCGCACGCTTCGCGAACGGCAAGATGCTGGAGGGCTATGTCAATTGGGACGCCCTGGGCCTTATGCAGCAACTCGGCGTCGTACCTGAGCTCGGCAAAGCCAAGGCCGTCGCGACCTCCTCAAGGTAGCCGTTCCTGCTTAGTGGAACAATCGGAAGGCCCGGTCGTCCATCGGGCCTTCTGTTTGACTTCCACATGGTATTGCGAGTATTCGAAAGGCTAGACAGTGTCCAAAATTGTACAGATTAGCGACTGGGTGCAATTGCACTCCCGTAGAATGAAGAAGAGTGAACTCACCCCCAAGCAAATATCTGTCGTCCCCTGTCCTACCTGCGGTGTTCCCGCTGGAAAACGCTGCGAACTGCATTCAGGCGCTCTGCGGTCAGAACCACATGCGGGCCGGAAGTTTGCTGCTTTCGAAGACATCGAAGGAAAGAACAGGATTCACCTGGTCATAGACGAGTGCTAACTCCTTCTTTGTAGTCGTAACCGGACTTGTGATTGCCGAAAACTCGGTCCACGCGCGACCGGTTTCTTCGAGGGGTCGTGCCTTCTGTGCCTCTCGAAAACCTCGAAATGCTTGAGCGGTAGGGAATTATTTTCCCTCTGTAGTTCATGGGGAATGTTATTCCCCCAACCGGACCACGAGGGTCAAACAGTTGGCGGCCCTGGTTGATGCTGGTGAACACAATCATGATGCAAGCGTGTCAACGGAGCAAAGATCAGACGCATCTTACTCTCGCGGCCCCATTACCCGCAGAAATCGGCCTAGGTATCAATTCGCCAGATACAACGTTCTCGACGCCTTTCGTCGTGCAAAATGGCGTGCAACCTGGGGATGCCGTCGTGGTGCGTCTGTGGGGCTTCCTTCAGGGGTGAGTTCGCGAATTCGTGCTCGCCTAATCGGCCCGGCGGCGTGCGGCGGTCACTATTTGTGCAGAGCACCCAAAGTCCACGGTGCCAAAGACCGCATAGGTCCCATAGGTCATCGCGAAGTTGCCGGCCCGCTAAACCCTCCAATCCGATTGCACATTTCATCCGAAACGCGAGGCGCGAACGTTGCCACAGAGATTTCTGCAGAACTGTTTAAAAGTGAACAGCACCAGCTCGTAAACTGTCTTTATAATGCGGCGCGAATGGCGGGATAGAGCGAAACTGGGCGGTATAGAGGGCTGGGACCGGACTGTGTTTCTCGTCTCGCCACTCTTGGTTCATAGCCCTCAACTGCGTGGTACCGCCAATCTGGAGCATGTAAATGCTACAAGCTGAGAAGAGCTGTGAACAACAGGGGATAAGCGCAACCGACACTGTGAACCGTGTTCTGGCGCTTAACAACTTTTTCGTGTCTGAGAAATGGCACAGACCTTATGCCGAGGCACTGCAGGAAACTGACGTTACCAAATTGTTGACTTTCATCGCTGACGCGGAAGATGCGATTTTTGACCGTCACTTGGAGTTGTGCATCTCTCCGGGTTCAATGGAACAAAGCCTCGACCTTCAGCAAGCCATCAGTGTATTAGCGCAACTCAAGAAACGTTATGTAGCTGAACATGAAGTACATCCAGCAGCGAACTGAAGAACGCGGCAAGAAAGGACTTCATTCCGTTGAACAGACCACACAAGCGAGTCACAACAACCTGCCCTGTCGCAATCAAGCATGGGCAAGGTCGATTGCATGTGCCGGACCCGATTCCGTGGCACGTTCATGACGAACACGTTAAGTGCCCGGATTGTGACACCATCTACATACTGACCTCACGCTTTCCCAAGGTTCTTTTTTTCGAGACTCTTAGCAAACAGCATCAAAACAAGGAAAATCATCCTGACTTCATTCCCTCTGCTCCAGAATCGACGAAAGTTTCTGATTGCGACTGTGATTGGTAGCGGCGAGATCGTTGGAACCTTACGGTGGTTTGTTAATTATTGTTCATCCAGCCGGGCAGCTTCATCGGGATGGCGAACCAGCTAATCCGGATATTCGCTGCTGTCGTAGCGAGCGATCTTGCGGCGAATCGTCTGTTTCAGTTCTGACGTGATCTTGCTCGGATTCTGAACCCTCTCACCGAAATCTACGACTGTCGTTCCGTTATGCTGCTGGATTTTCTGCGACAGCTTGAGCTTCGACTTGCAAGCGCCAAATCCTGTAGCGAGGTTCTCGGCGGTCAAGCTCAGGCCGTTGTCGGACAGGTATTGCAACAGTACGTCGCGGTTGGCATCGTCTTTTTCATATTGCAGGCCAATTTTGGACGCTAGGAACCGCTCTACTTCGGCCTTAGCCCGGCGGAGGGACTCGGCATACGCGGCTGCGCGGTGCGGACGGTAACGTTCCTAAAGCTCAGGATGCGCGTGCCAATATTGGTCCGCGCTGAGCTTACTCTCGTCCTGTTTCTTCGGAACGAAGCGGCTGGTGAACACGGCGAGATCGGCGGCACTGACGCGGGACATCTGTACGCACCATACCGTTCATCACCATAACGTTGCTCAAACTCCGCCGAAATCGCTGCCGGATTGAGGTAGAGCTTGCCGACCGAAATTGAATCGACCACCATTTGTTCAACGGCGGCAAGATTGGTGAAGTCGAGGTTGCGACGTTTCATCTCTTCGGCGAGCGCGACACCGTTTTCAGGGATGTCACGGACCACTGGATATGCCGAGAGTAGACTGTCCTACTGAATTTTCGTCCCTTTAGAGAATTTGGGATTTTCGATGGTGCCATCGATGCGGAACGGGAAAGACAGCTTGCCGTCGACAAGTTTCGCGCCTTCCAATCGGGCGAGAGTGTTGGTGAGAAAGCCTTGTTTGGTGGCGATTGCCGCCACACCTTGATACTGAAGATCGTCGGAGCCGGATACGCTTATGCTGCCAGAGCCGTCCACGTCGACGCCGTAGCCGTCAATATCGATGGCCTTGCTCGAAATTCGGAGGTTTTCGAGTTCGAGGTCGGTGGTGATCGAGGAGAAAGAAGCGGGATTTTCCTTCGCGGGGCCGAGATCGTTGAAATGAGCCAGCTTCATCAGGTTTGCGTTGAGCATCAGGCTTGGGATTTGACCGTTGGTGACCTTCAGGTGCCCAGTTCCTCGCCTTCGCGCGAATGGACTGGTGGTGTGCTCGATGGCCCCCGCAAGCTTGAAATCTCCGTCCAAATTTCCAGTGAGTAAGCCGCGCAAATCGTGGAAGGCAGACAAAAGACGGGCCGTGTTGATTCCGAAGACTCGCGAGGCGGCTTTAAAGGTAGGGGTGCTTTTCGCCAGACTGATGGAGAAGTCGCCGGTGGCTTTTCCGCCGTAGATGTCGGCTTTGAGGTTGGTAAAAAAAACCTCACGCGACTCCAGCCGGAATTTTGCGTCCACATTGGTCGTGTCGACGGCAGCAAAACGCAAACGAGATGCTTTCCAGTTGCCCTGGCCGTTCAACGCCGAAGAAGCAGGATTGACGATGGCCGCCAGGTCGACGCTATCGAGTTCGCAGGAAATGTCCTGAGCCTCAAAAAAGACCGGACCTTGGGCGTCGGAAGGTAAAAGAATCGAGGCAATTAGTTGGCCGTGATTGATGGTCACCTTGTCGATGATCCCCAAGGGAAAGAGGTTCCTGAAATTCGGTGTTTCAGGATTCTCGAAGTTCCAAGGGCCGTCCGGGTCTGACACCAGATTGATTTGCGGTTGGTCCAAGATCACTGACCTGATCACTACGTTGCGGTGGAGCAAGGCCCAAAAATCGAGGACGGTGTCGGAGTGGGGGACTTTCAGAATGTAGCTGGGCGGAAATAACGGAGGGCTCTTCACGGCAAAGCCATTGACGTGGATGATTGGCCTGGGAAAGAAGGTCAGCGTGACGCGGTCGATTGCGACTTTCTTCCCGGTGGTCTGTTCGAAGTAGGAGATGATTTGCGGGCGGTAGCGATCGAGGTTAAACCACACTGGAACCAGCAGAATCGTTACGACGATCACACAGATGCCGATCACGATTAGACGAAGGGCGATTTTACGGCGCGTGGGCATGCGAACTCCGGAGCTGTTCCGGGAGATTGGGTTCGAGAGGTTGAATTGTACCCCGATCGGGATTAGTCACCTGTTCAGTAAGGAACACCTACATGCACCCAATTTGTCTTCACCTGTAGTTCGCCAAAACTTCAGCCGAGGCCCGAAACGGGGCGGTTCTGGTGGAGTAGGCGTGAATACGATTATCGACTCGGTACAGAAAAAGACCCTAAGAGGGCGAGCCCGGTGCGCGTGGAGCGCGCATATATAAAGGACCGGCCGAAAGTCGATCCGAACTATGCCGCTCGATTGTAACGATGGTGCAGCCCTCCGAATCGCTTCTGTGAAAGGACCCGACCGGAAGCTTCGGAACGAATTCTGCCCCCGGGTGTCCCTTTCTCAAGTCCGAGATGCGTGCGGTCCTCATGATGGTAACGAAGATACTGCAAGAGCAATCGACGCTTCAGCATGACGAGTTGCTGACGCAAAGCGAGATTCTCGAGAAGGAGACTTTGCCGCCCGCGAAAGAGGCGCACCAGCATGCCGAAGCAGAGCCTGACGAAGCGCACCATGGTCAGGATTTATAACAAAACGGTGGTGAGATGGCAGCAGCTATGTTATTGATTTCACGGTCGGCTGGAGTTTTGGCGAACCACAGGATTGCGAATCGCAAACACTAAAGGTTGTCTTGTTGTGTTCTCACCTGCTTAACCGGCAACGTGGCCTCGACACTCGTACCGTTGCCAGTTGAATGGACCTGAAATGTTCCGCCCAACTGCCTTATTCGCTCGCGCATCCCGCGAAATCCAACGCCAAGCGTGGCAGGGGAATTGAGATCGAGCTTATCCAGAGGGATGCCTTTACCCTCGTCGCTAACTTCGAGATGTATATAGCCATGCCTCCGAGTCAAGCGAACCTCAGCCTTCCGGCTCCCAGAGTGACGGTGAACATTTGTAAGACATTCCTGGATGACGCGAAAAATCGTAATCTCCAGATCAGGTGAGAGCCGCTCGAAGCCTGGTGCGACGATGAGATTAACGTCAATCTTGCTGCGTTGTGCAAATCCTTCTATGAATCCCCTAATCGCAGATTCCAGTCCGACTTCGTCCAGCAACGGAGGATGAAGTAGATGCGACATGGTGCGCATCTCTACGAGGGCTTGCTGAACGAGATCTGCAGCCTCCTCAACAGATCTTCCTGCGCCAGTGCTTAGTTTCTCCTTTTCTCTCGCCACTTTTGAAATATTCATGTTTATGGCAGCCAGCAGTTGTCCTGCGCTGTCATGCAGTTCGCGGGCGATACGACGCCGTTCTTCGTCCTGGATTTGAAGGAGGCGCCCGGAAAGTTCTCGAACGACGTCGGTTTGCTTTAGCAGTTCTCGGTTTTTTCCCTCAAGTTCGGCCGTTCGTTTACTAACCCGCAGTTCGAGGTCTTCGTGAAGTTCTTGGATTCTTGCTTCCGTTTGCTTTCGTTCCGAAATGTCCCGTCCCACTTTCGATGCCCCAACAACACGTCCCGCGGCATCCTTGACGGGTGAAATTGTTACCGAAATGTCGATCGCTTTACCGTCTTTACGCAATCGGACTGTTTCGAAATGTTCGATCCGCTCGCCTTGGTTGAGTCGCGCAAGGATATTTGTTTCCTCGTCCCGGCGATCGATCGGAATGATCATCGAGATATGCTGGCCTATAGCTTCTTTGGCTGTATATCCAAAGACTCGCTCGGCACCTGCGTTCCAGCTGGTGATGACGCCCTCTAAAGTCTTGCTGACAATCGCATCATCGGAAGAATCTACGATTGAGGCAAGTAAGCCGATCGCCTTATCAGCTTTCTGACGCAGTACGGGAAGCTCGTCCAAAATTGACTGAGTGATGTTGTCTGCGCTGGTTTCCGGATCATCAATAATACAACTAGCTAGCGCTTCATGCGTGGCAAGAAGCTGCTTAATATCATCCTCAAATTGGATTTCAGGATGGACTCTGGTCCAGTAGTGTGCTGCCCGAACGAAAACCAAGAAAAGCAGCAGGTACTGAAGTCGAACAGTGCCGAGCAATCGTTCCAGTGTATCGAGGCACTCCGTGGCGTCCGCCGTCTGCAAGAATACATGACTGGCAAGAGAAAAAAGCCCATCTTCCATCTGGGTGTCGGCCGTCGGGATTTCAACAAGAGGCGCGGGACTTTTTGAGCAAAACGAAAGGCGTGACTGTAGTTCCTGTCCGCGTGGGAGGGGCCTCCGCAACAATTTGACTACATCCCCAACGCTTTCAGCGCGGGCATCCTTATCGCCAGCTGGCCGACCAAGTCCAATCAAAAAACCGGTATGGCGGGCAATGCAGTAGCGGACTGCACAAAAGCGAGAAAGATAGACGAAAAGTCGTTCTTTGAAAACAGATGGCAGGGGGTTATCGAGATAGGCCGCTTGGGCAAATCCCCACAGTCTTTCGGTGATCTCAGGAGTCTCGGGCGAAAGCCGAAAGAAGTTCGGAAGCACGCCAAACCGCGCATTAACGCGCCGCTGTAGTTCCGGTGTAGCAGTACTCGCCGATTGAGCATTGTTGGATGTCATATAGCCCGCGCACCCCACGCACCGATTAGTCACAATACGAGGTATCGTGATAGGAATAAAAAGGGACGCACGGAGTGGCGTCCCCCACCTTGGTCAGATGTCATGTACTTTATTAATTCTGATCGGTTGAAGGAATGAGACCATACAGTATTTGCTGTAAACCGCAATTGGACGTTTTCGAAGAACGGAAGGTCGAAGCGTCTCGGCGGTCGAAACTCCTCAACCTTCCGTCCATTTCCATGCTTGTTCTTTTCTACTATCGGGAGTTGACGTGGTCCACCGGGAAATTCCCGATTTCCAACAAGACGAGCGGGGCATGACCTGGAAGTTGTTCGGCCCTTGAACGAGATAGAGAGCGCCCCGCGAGTCAAGTTGGCGGTTGCAAGCCGCTGGGTCAATCGGAGTATAAACCCTTCAAATACACTTGCACAGCACCTCCTCGACTGCGAGGTTTACTTGTCTACGCACGAGCTTTTTTCAAAAAACAGTGCAATATTGCACATACACGAAGCGCCTTTCAGGGCGTATTCTGTACGTACTTGTCCATCCCTTGCCGCGCGGGAAATGCGTTCATCTCCACTAGCCGGGTACGGCTCAAAAAGGAAAGGCCATGAGTGACAAACGGTCTGTATCGAAACCACACCAGCAGGTCACTTTATTGGTGGTGGATGACGCTGCTGTAATTCGCAAAACGCTTAGAAACTTCTTAGAAGAGGAACCTGGCATAAAACTCTTGGGCGAAGCCAGAAATTTCGCAGAGGCAATCTCCATGACTGCGGCTTTGAAGCCGGACGTGATTCTTTTGGATCTTCACATGCCCGATGACAGCTCATTCAAACCAGCATTTGTGAAAGCGAATCTCTCCGCGTCTCGCGTTCTTGCTATGTCTCTTTCAGGCGATTACGAAAGCGAACAGGAGATTCGAAGTATTGCTGAAAGTTTTGGCGCAGTTAGGACGTTGGATAAAGCAAAGTTGCTTGACCAACTGATCCCAGCGATTCTGCAAACGGAGAACTGAACCTGGGGTCATCAGCGCATATAGAATAAAGCGGTTCGCTGGTAGGTGGCCTTATGTCCGCAATGTGGGCAAGCAAGTTTCTTGCCACCTTCTGGGAGGTCGGGTTTTACTGGCAGGTAAAGGTTTTCCAAATCATCTTCGATGTTGAACTGCGCAAACTGCCTGTTGCAGTTCAAGCACGTAATTCCCCATGCTGCCATAACGTCGACCCCTTGGACATACCCACAAATGGAACTATCGTGACTTGCCAGTGGTTTCCTGGGAAGCTCCCTAGAGAAATGTGACCTCTCTTATGGTGTCCCCAGCGGGTTTTTATTAACGCCCTGCTGGTCAATAACCTCGGCGTTCACGGTAAAAACCACACTTGAGGTCAGTGTCCTGCCGAGGTCGACTTGCTGGCCCCTTCGACGGGGATTTTCTCGGCTAGCTCGGTCAGCTTTTCGTCTGTGTCCTTTTCCTCCTGCAGAGTCTGAGTGAGAAGCTTGACGGCTTTGCTATCGCCCAGTTTCTCGGCCATCGCTCTTACGGTCCCATATGCCGCCATTTCATAATGCTCAACTCGCTGTGCGGCGCCGATCAAAGCCGCGTCCTTGGCGTCGTCTTCATAATCTTCTTTGGCCGCCTCGTCACCTTCTTCAATCAGACCTTCCATCCCCTTGCACTTCTTGCCCGTCGGTTTTTCGTTGTAGCCCTCGAAAATCGACTCTAGCCGGGAGACGTGCCCTTCGGTCTGCTTCAAGTGTTTCTCAAATCCACTGCGTAGGTCAGCAGCCTTGGCGGCCTTGGCCATCTTTGGGAGCGCCTTGACCAACTGCGTTTCGGCGCTGAAAATATCCTTCAGCTCATCGATAAAGAGCTCTTTGAGTTCTGTTTGCTGCACGGTTACACCTCCGTAAATTTGACTGCACTGTAACTGTAAAGCTCTGGGTGTTGTCCGCCATGCCGCGAAGGGTGTAGTCCTGCCAATGTTAGTGTGTATTTGGAGCAGGGAACGATGATTGGCTCCGAAAATCACTCTTTCTCGGGTTTGTAATTCTGCACAAGTAGCAGCCGGAAAATACACGGAATGTGGAACTTGTTCTTTTCGATGCTCTAATGATTGATGGGTCGCGAGACTCTATCCAGCCTGTCTTTACGTGGCCTATTGCCTGAAGCGTCGGGGAGACCGGTGAAGCGAATTTTCGCACCTCGGGAGCACTCTCGCCTCTCGGCCCTCATTGCTTCATTAGTCGTGATCACCAGTATTTCGAAGGAGATCAGCAAAACGCTAGAGCTCGCATGAGACTCACCAGGGCCCACGGATTCTTCACGACTCTCCCGGAGATCTTGCAGCATCTCGCTTTGCGTGCAAAAAAGCCTTCAAAAGCGGACCAGCCATAGATGCTACACACTCCTTCATTACTCTCTACTCATTCTCTTGTATGGCCTTGCGGCGCTGGGAATCGTCTACTTTGATTGCAGCGTTCTCGCCCGGGCGGGAATCAGCCGTAACGAAACTATTAGCACCCACTGAGTTGTCTACGCCGTGCTATTGGCCTCGTCAATCGCTGTCCTGATGTCACTGAGGCAGCCGATGCCGAATCTGACGTAAGCACAACAGCCAGGGAAATCCTAGTTGTCATACAGGAGAATACGATGAAAGGGAATCCCGCTAGATTAGCGCGTTTGTTTTTGCCCCTAAGTACATTGCTATTCGCCGGGTCGCTGATGGCTGAATCAACGGACAATACTAAGAGAAACAAAGATCAGACAAGCCCGACCGCTGATCAACAAAAGATGAATGCTTCGGATCGGGAAATCACACAAAAGATTCGAAAGGCGATCAACGAAGATAAGAGTCTTGCCACGTACGCCCACAATCACTCTTGTCCAAATTAGGATTTCGATTTGTGAAAGAAAAAAGGCCGAGCATCTGTTAGCTTGAGGTTGGGCTCTGGAAAAGCCAATCACAATGCTAAGGAGGCTCAGCCTTGACTCGAGTCATCAGTATTTTCTCACAAATTTTGCAGTTAATTCCTCGCCTTGAATTTGAATCTGCCGTGCACAAGCATGGTGCCGAGCGACATGCCCGGGGTTTCAGTAGTTGGGGACAGTTCATCGCCATGCTCTTTTGCCAGCTCGGACATGCCAAGTCGTTGCGCGAAATATGTGGAGGCTTGGCCGCCAGCGAAGGAAAGCTTCGACATCTGGGTGTGCCCACAGCTCCGGCTCGCTCCACGCTAGCCTACGCCAACGAACATCGGCCTTGGCAGTTGTGTCAAACCGTATTTGAACAACTGCTGGCAAAGTGCCAGTCCTTGGCGGCCAGCCAACCAGGAACCAGAAAGAAGAGAAAGTTTCGTTTCAAGAATCCACTGCTGAGCCTGGATGCCTCGGTGATCGATCTGTGCGCCACGATGTTTGACTGGGCCAAGTTCCGGTTAACGAAAGGGGCGGTGAAACTACATTTATTGCTGGATCATGATGGGTATCTGCCGTCGTACGCGGTCATCACCGAGGGCAAGAAACATGAGGTACGCGTGGCACGACAGATGCGCTTCGCGCCGGGAACGATTTTGGTGTTTGACCGCGGTTATACGGACTATGAGTGGTTTGCGAGCTTGATCCAGCAAGGAGTTTATTTTGTGACCCGGCTGAAGGAAAACGCAGATTATGGAGTGGTTGAGAACCTCGCCGTTCCGCAGGGACGGGGCGTGCGGCGCGATCAAGTAATCTTTTTCTACAAGTTGGCCAAAGCAGGCATCGATGCGTACTTCCGGCGCATTGAATTCTATGATGAAGAAAACGATCGGGTGCTAGTGTTCCTCACCAGCCACATGGGGTTGGCGGCCGCCACCATCGCTGCGGTGTACAAGGAACGCTGGCAGATCGAGTTATTTTTTCGCGCCCTAAAGCAATCACTGCGGGTGAAAACCTTTGTGGGGACTTCGGCCAATGCGCTGAAAACTCAACTCTGGACGGCGCTGATCGCCATGTTGCTGGTGAAATACTTACAGTTGAAGTCTAGCTTTGGCTGGTCGCTATCCAATCTCGTGGCGCTGCTGCGACAACAACTGTTTGTCTATCGTGACCTGTGGACATGGATCGATGATCCCTTCCAGCCTCCGCCGATACCGACAGGATTGCCAGAACAGTTGACCTTGCAGCTTACCTAAGGGGAGAAAAGATTTGGACAGCAGAAACAATCGCACCTTCCAAAGGCAGCGCCATTACGACATTTCAGGGAGGCGAACTTAGACAGCATCGATTAAAACCCGCACTGGGGAATGGCCATCCTACCCTCCGCGCAAGGCGCCAGAGGGTGAAATATGCTGCGATTTTGGCGATTACCGAGCCGTGTTCTCAGTTAATTTGGACAGCAATGGCCCACAATATAAAATCATCACTCACGATGGCAAGGTTACTCTTCGCGCACCAGTGCGATCCGAAGACGAAAAGAACAGTCTCCAGGCAAAGGCAGTGGCTGGAAAGGAAGACGTAACTAATCAACTTGAAATCGCACCACCGAAGTAAGTTGGCTCAAAACGAAATAATTTGGAAATCAAAGGAGAAACACAAGTGGCGAATAAGAAAGTAGCGGTATTCGGAATCTATTCGACTCGCACGGCCGTCGAAAGCGCGACAGACGCACTCGTGACAGCCGGGTTTGCGACTGCAGACATTTCCGTACTATTGCCGGAGAGTCTCGGTGGGCCCAAGGACATGGGGACAGAAAAGGCTACGAAAGCGCCTGAAGGGGCAGCGGCAGGTGTGACCACTGGAGGCGTAATCGGTGGAACGCTTGGGCTGCTGGCGGGCGTCGGGCTGTTGGCTATCCCTGGCTTAGGCCCGTTCATCGCGGCAGGCCCGATCATGGCAGGTCTGGCGGGACTGGGCGTCGGAGGAGCAGTTGGTGGAGTCACCGGCGCATTAGTGGGTATGGGAATTCCTGAATTCGAAGCAAAGCGATACGAAGGTCGCCTGCAGAAGGGCGGAATTCTTCTGTCCGTGCATTGTGATACCTCAGAACAAATCAAACGTGCCAAGGAAGTTATGGAACGTGCGGGTGGAGAGGATGTTGCTTCCACGGGAGAGTCCTCTGTTGATACCAAGAAAACAGAGAGTGATCTTTCCCGAAAGGCCGGGCACGGAGCCTAATTCCTTCGGAGGAAGTCTATCCAAGGCTTCCTCCATTTCTTATAGAGACTTATTTCGTAAATTAATTGATGTGGTATAGGAGACTAACGATGATAAAAGAAAATACGCCGAGAACGATTCTAACCTTTTTGTTAGGGACTGCAGCAGGCGCCGCTGCCGCCTTGCTCTTTGCACCAAAAGCTGGCGAAGAACTGCGAGACGATATTGCGGAAGCCGTAAACGATGGCGTCAATCAGGTCAGCGTCAAAGGAAAAGAAATAAAGAGCCAAGCAGAAAAATTAGTGGGTCGGACACAGGATCAGGTGCAGGGAGCAATAGCAGCAGGTGAGAACGCATACAGCCGTGCGAAAAATGCGTAAACCGTCGCACGATCCCTGGATCTCAACCGAGTTATCATGACCAGCAACTGTTCGCCCTCACAGGTGATTTTCAAACCTCACAATCGACAAGCGAATTTGAACGAACGCCGCCGACTGAAAATGGCACGATCCGCGCATGCCTATATGCGCGGGTCAACGGTCAAGTTTTACGAGTGGTTGGAATCATCTAGGGGCAAGCGCGTGCCCCAAGGACCACCGATTTGGATTTGTGGTGATTGTCACGTTGGAAACCTCGGCCCGGTAGCGAACGCAAGCGGTAGAGTTGCGCTTGCCATCAGAGATCTAGACCAAACGGTCATAGGCAACCCTGCCCACGATTTAATTCGGCTCGGCTTATCGCTGGCAACTGCAATTAGGAGTTCAGACTTACCAGGTGTGACGACTGCCCTTGTTTTGGAACAAATGGCAGAGGGGTACATCGAAGCCCTTGGGAACGGAGGGCGAGGTCGAAAACCATCGAGCACCCCTCCCGCGGCGGTCCGCCGTATATTGGAGCGATCACTTAAACGGAGATGGCATCACCTCGCAGAAGAACGCATCGAAGACGTAACACCGAGAATTCCCTTCGGAAAAAGTTTCTGGCCGATCTCCGCAGCGGAACGCACAGAAATCCACGAAGTATTCAAAATAACCGAGATACGTCGGCTGGTCACTTCTCTTAAAGGACGAGACGAAGAAGACAGAGTGGAAGTGCTGGATGCCGCTTATTGGGTAAAGGGATGTAGTTCCCTCGGTCGACTGCGATTTTCAGTTCTAATCGGAATCGGAAGGAAGAAAGAGCGCAGGGAAAACGGTTTCTGTCTCATTGATGTTAAGGAAGCTGTGCCGGCTGTGGCTCCTCGGTCACGCACTCCCAAAATGCCTAGCGACAACGCAGAAAGAGTAGTCCAGGGAGCCCGAATGCTTTCTCCATATCTCGGGGAAAGAATGCTTCCGTGGCGATTTCTGAACAGCACCGTAGTATTGCGCGAACTCCTTCCTCAAGACCTGAAACTTGAAATGGATCAATTGACACGCGACGAGGCAATATCAGCCGCGCGTTACCTAGCATCGGTAGTAGGCGTGGCACATGGTTCCCAGTTAGATCATAAGACCCGCCAGGAATGGCAAACTGTCCTAAGTCGAAACCGCTCCAAAACTGTTGACGCTCCTTCGTGGTTATGGTCGAGCGTGGTTGAACTTGTTGCCCATCACGAATCAGCATATCTTGAGCACTGTAGAAGTTACGCTCTTGAGGTCGCGTTGAGAAAACGTAGCTAATTGATCCCGAAGCAATCTTTTGGACTGATCGGATTGTTCGTCTAATGTTTTTCGGTGCCAATATATCGCGATCAGCGCGGGGTGAGATGAAAAGTCGGCGAGGCGCTCTGGTTGGGTCAGCGCTAAGAGAATACTACTACCGCGCATTCTAGTCCGGCGCTCTAGCGTAACGGAGCGACTCTCTTATATCGCTACCAGATATCGCCAAATGTGAGTCCATACCCATGTTATTTTGCTTGGAGAGCGCTTTACATTCGTTACGATAACGCCTCGCCTCGGTAAGGGTAAGCGCCGTCCTGACCACACAATCTGGTTACAGATGGCCGCGGTCAATCATGGAACCGCTGTACAAGGATCGATAAAAGGCGGTCGCTAATGCTCTCCCAATTCTAAGCCGTTCGCGTGCCGCCCCTGAAGAAGTGCAGGACCACCGCAATGAC
>Ga0210392_10000411_pt1 | contig 27068 bp, 18 predicted proteins | sample IncBWC30OmetaG_FD_161057 | JGI IMG/M metagenome (GOLD analysis project Ga0210392, IMG submission 161057) | Forest soil microbial communities from Barre Woods Harvard Forest LTER site, Petersham, Massachusetts, United States - Inc-BW-C-30-O ... | reverse complement strand
CGGGCAAACGTTTCCTCACCCGGTCCACGATGAAGTCGGCCCGCAAGGAGAAAATCGACGGCGTCGAATACAGCGTCGTCCTCCGCGACGTCACCATGGACTCGCATCCCGCCTACACAGGCGAGAAACGCCTCGTGGACACGGCCGGTCGCGTGGAAAAGTTCACCACGAAGTTCAAGCGCGGTTCCAAAGCGGCGAAGTAATCCCCGCCTGGCACACAGAAATTTTCCAAGCCCTCCGATTCGGAGGGCTTTTTTATTGGCTGCGCTTGACGCGAAGCATCGCGGTGGCCTGCATAAAACACTCATGCGAATTCGCGCCTTCCAAGGACTCGTTCCCCTGCCAGCCCACGCGCCCGAAGTGGCCTGCGTGCCGTACGACGTCGTCAACGCCGCCGAGGCCGCCGCGCTTGCCGCCGGCAAGCCGCGCAGCCTCCTGCACGTCGATCGCGCCGAGATCGACCTGCCGGCGAACACCGATCCCCATAGCGACGTCGTCTATGCGAAGGCGCGGGAAAACTTCCTCGCGTTGCAGCGCAGTGGCGCGCTCGGGCGGGAGACAGGGCCCTGCCTCTACGTTTACCAACAGCAGATGGGCGCGCACCGCCAGCGCGGACTGGTCGCCGTGTGCCACGTCGAGGATTACGACGCCGAGCTCATCAAAAAGCACGAGAAGACCCGCAAGGACAAGGAGGACGACCGCACGCGTCTCATCGACACGCTGGGCGCCAACACCGGCCCGGTTTTTCTCACCTATCGCGACGAAGCTTCCGTCACCGCCCTGGTCGAAGCCAAGGTGAAGGAATCACCGCTCCATGATTTCACCGCGCCCGACGGCATCCGGCACACCGTGTGGCGCATCGCCGGCGGCGAGGACTGGATCCGCGCGTTTGGCCGCGTGCCCGTGACGTATATTGCCGACGGCCACCACCGCGCGGCCAGTGCCGCCCGCGTCGCCCGCCTGCGCCGCGAACGAAATCCCCGCCACACCGGCACCGAGGATTACAATTGGTTCCTCTGCGTCCTTTTCCCCGCGAGCGAACTAAAAATCCTGCCCTACAACCGCATCGTGTTCGATCTTAACGGTCATGCACCCGCGGATTTCCTGGCCAAGGTGAAAGCCACGTTCAGCCTCGTGGAAAACGCGCCGCCTTCACCGACCGCCGTTGGCCAGGTGAGCATGTATCTCGGCGGCAAGTGGCATGGCCTGCGCTGCCCGGCTGATGCTAAAGCCGATCCGGTTGCGCGGCTCGACGTGAGCGTGCTGCAGGACAAGCTCCTCGCCCCGCTGCTCGGCATCGACGACCCGCGCACGAGCAAGCGCGTCGATTTTGTCGGCGGCATCCGCGGCCCGGATGAACTCGTGAAGCGCGTCGATGCCGATGGCGGCGTGGCGTTCTCGATGTATCCTGTCACGCTCGCGCAACTCATGGATATCGCCGATGCCGGCCAGATCATGCCGCCGAAAAGCACCTGGTTCGAACCCAAGCTGCGCTCGGGGCTTTTCGTGCATACGTTTTGAAGCGGCCACGAGGACTAGCCTCGAGGTGGCAGTTGGTGATTAGTCCGAAGCTGGATGTTGAAAGCCTCCGGCTATCCTTGACTTGATGTGGGAAGAACGTGCGATGGAAGGTGCACGCATTCACTTCGCCATGTCCGACGAACTTCCAAAAAATGGGAAAAGACCTCGCAAGTTGACGCCGGTCTGGCGGGCCCTGATTGAGGTCGGCTTCATTGTCTTCCTTTATTATTCAAATCTTCTGATGGGGGAATTTGAAAGTTCGGGACATGGACTAAGCCGGGGCCTGTGGTGGGCGGTGCACGACATTCTTACAGGACCTAATTTCACGATTGCACTTGCCACGGCGCTCATCGGCTACCTGGTCTTCGAATTCCTTAGGAAAAGATTCTAGGGATCTCTCTCATGATCGTGCTGTCCATCAGGTGAGGCAATGAAGCCCATCGACCTGGTGTTTGCCGCCTCATCCGGTCGGAAGATAAACGTCAGTTTTTAAGTTGGAAGTATCCCGGAGCATCGCGTAGGGTGCCAAAAACGAGGGATCGATCACATGAAATATTTTCGCCTTCTTCTTCTCTTGGGCTGCTTTCGCGCCTTGTCTTGTGAAGCTGATAGTAGTGGGCCCAGCGGCGCCCCTTTACGGCCGGCGGTATTCAACGTTACGATGAATGTGACGGTAAGAGCCGACGACGACTTTCTGTTTGCTGTCACCATTAAAAATGCCGATTCGGTTAACACTTTTTACGCGGTAACGCTGCAAAATTTTGCCATCCTCGACTTGACCAGGTCCCCCGCCTATCGGCCCGAGAATTCGCCGGGCGTGCCGGTCGTTTTCGGCGACCTCGCTCCTGGACAAAGCGCCACCAAAACCATCGTCATACCGAGGGGGGTGGACCATGCCTACGACAATTATATCGCGATTTATAGAATAGCCCATGCCGGCAATGGCAGCGATCAGCAGGCTGGGGTTGAACGTGGAGATCTTATCGGGAATTACCTTCCCGCGCGATAAGTTAAACCACTCGTTTACGGCTGCTTCTTGAGCAGGTCGCGGATTTCCTCGAGCAGTACTTCCTGGCGCGGCGCGGCCGGGGCCGCCGCTGGGGCGTCTTCATGTTGCCGCCGCAGCCGGTTGATGCCCTTGACGAGGATGAAAACCGCACACGCAATGATGGTGAAGTTGATGACCGTGTTGATGAAGAGACCGAGGTTGAGCGTGACCGCGCCGGCTTTTTGGGCGGCGTCGGGCGAGGCGTAGGGCCCCGGCGTCTTTACGCTTTCCTTCAACACGATGAATAGATTGCTGAAATCGACCCCGCCGATCAGCAGGCCGATCGGCGGCATGATCACGTCTTTGACCAGCGAGGTGATGATGGCGCCAAAGGCTCCACCGATAATCACACCGACGGCGAGATCGACGACATTTCCCTTGAGCGCGAATTCCTTGAATTCTTTGAACATGATCCGTTGCTGGCGGATTTTTCCTTCCCGCGCGCCCAATGCGAGCAAATAGTTCAGGTCAGGCCGGTTTCGTGCCGGCGTGTTGCCGACCCGATCATTTCAAGATTGCCGCCTGTTTTACCGGTAGATAAACTCACGTCAGTTAACCCCTACGGCAAAATTATGCGTAATCCAGTCATGCCGCTAATCGCCTTCCTGCTTGTTGGCTGTGCCACGGGCTCGCACTACGCCAACACCCAGATCCAGGATGCGGCCACGCTTGTCGGGTCCGGGGAATCTACCGGGAGAGAAAGGCCGGTTTGGGTCGATGCGATTGACGGAGCGGTTGCCCCTGCACCGCCTCTTTATCTTGCCCCGGGGCCTCATCATCTCTCCGTGCATCTGGAAAATCAGCAGATGGGCGAAGTACGGGTGGGTGACGATCAGGCTGACGAACAACAATTGGAGATTGATGTTTTTGTGAAAGCCAAGGACAGCTATCGACTGGCTGCTTATGTGGGGGATAACGGCGGCTCGTATTTGGTGCAGTTGGTTGAGCAAGCGTCTGGATCAGTCTGTGCCCAGATCCGATTGAGACGCCATATTTCCGGATACAAGTCTCCTGATGGGCTCGATCCTTTGAAGTGACCCTGCGCGGTGCCCTCGGTGATTTGGACGGTTGAAAGAACGGGTGCTTTCGTGGCACCCTGACCGATGTAAGTTGCCAACCACCAGCTGAGAATTACCAACGGCCAATTGTATCACCCTGATCGCAGATGATTCCCTCGCTCCAACGCCTGGCCAGACGGCTTGCGCAAAAACTCGTCGTCAGCCTGCTCATCGTCGGGCTGGTGCTGGCGGCTGGCGGGCTGTGGGTATTTTGGCGGGACCGGGTGAATCTTTCCGCAGCGAAGCCGCAGTTTCTCGCGGAGCTCAAAAGCGATCGCCAGCAGACCGCCGCCGCGCTGGACGACGTCAACCACCGCATGGCGGCGATGCAGGCCGAACTCGCGCAGCAGCAGGCGCGCGAGCAGATGGAAGACAAGGCCCTCGCCGAGTTGCACAAACTGCGGAGCTGGTGGGATGAATGGTTCGGCGACCGCGAGCAGCAGCGCGCTTATGCCGATCAGCTCGCCCGGGACGAACAGTTCAAACACGACACAGAGGCGCGCGAGGTTGAGCTGGTGCGGGAGCTCCGGCGCACAAAATGGGAAAAAGACGGGCTTGAAATCGAACTCGGCCAGCTCGAACGGCGCATCCACGCGGCCGAGACCAACCAATCCCGCTTCGTGAGCTGCCTCTTGCTCGCGTGGGACCAGGCGAAGTGGTATGCCGTGGCTGCGCTGGGACTGTATTTTTTCGGGGCGATCACGGGAAAACTGTTGGTTTTTTTTGGCCTGGCCCGCCTGGTCGAAAACGGCCGGCCGGTACGGCTGGCCGAAGACCTCCTCGCGTTGCCGCAAGTGAGCGGGAGCGGCCGGTCTCTCGATACGGCGCTTTGGCCGGGCGAACGCTTGTGGGTGAAGGAGGCGTGCCTGCAGCACGCGGACGAAAACTTGTGGAAACGCACGCGCTTCATGCTCAACTGGCGCGTGCCCTTTACGTGCCTCCTGTGCGGCTTGTTTGACCTGGTGGCGCTGCGCAATACGAAGGCTGGCCGGGAATTCCCCCTGACGTTTGCCTGCCACGACGATCCGGCGACCGTGCTCGCGCTCGTGTCCGTGCCCGAGGGCGGCTCACTGGTGCTGCGGCCGAGTTTCCTGAAAGCGGTGATCCTGAGCGGCGATGCGCGGCTGAAAATCCGCCCGCACTGGCGATTTTTTACCTGGCGGTCGTGGATCGGGCAGCAGTTTCGTTTCCTTGAGTTTGCCGGCCCATGCCGCCTGCTGGTCGCGAGCAACCGCGGCGTGCACGCGGAGCGGATGCCCGAGCGCGAGGGGGAGTTGCGTTCGGCCCGGCGCGCGAGTCCCGATTCAATCATCGGTTTCACGCCCAACCTCGAATACGGGCTGATCCGCGCCGAGAAGTTCCGGGCTTATTTTCGCAGCCAGCGCCCGCTCTTCGACGATCTTCTCACCGGCCCGGGGCTGTTTTTGCACCAGCGCACGCCGGAGGCCGGCGCGCACAGATCCTGGTCGGACGGGTGGGGCGACCTGCTGAAAATTTTTGGAATGTGAAGTCAGCTCTCGTGCAGGGTCGCTTTTCCGGGATTCCTGGCTTCCTTCTTCATCCATGCTTTTCAACCTTAAGGCCGACTACGTGCCCACCGGCGACCAGCCGCAGGCGATCGAAGCGCTGGTACGCTCGATCCAGGCCGGCCATCGCGACCAGACGCTCCTCGGCGTGACCGGCTCGGGCAAGACCTTTACCATGGCGAGCGTCATCGCCCGCTGCGAGCGGCCCACGCTGGTCATGTCGCACAACAAGACGCTCGCCGCGCAGCTTTACTCGGAGTTCAAGAACTTTTTCCCCGACAACGCCGTCGAATATTTCGTCAGCTACTACGACTATTACCAGCCCGAGGCCTACATTCCGTCGAGCGACACCTTCATCGAGAAGGATTCGTCGATCAACGAGGAGATCGAGCGCCTGCGCATCTCGGCCACGAGTTCGCTTGTGAGCCGGCGCGACGTCATCGTGGTCGCGAGCGTCTCGTGCATCTACGGCCTCGGCTCGCCGGAGGAATTCACGACGATGCGCATTGAACTGCGGCGCGGCGAAATGTTCGGCCGCGCCAAGCTGCTCGAGCGACTGGTGGAGAATCTTTACGAGCGCAACGACTACGAGCTCAAGCGCGGGCGCTTCCGCGTGCGCGGCGATGTCATCGACATCATGCCCGCCTACAGCGAGAACGCCCTGCGCGTCGAGCTGTGGGGCGACACGATCGAAAGCATCACCGAGTCCGAACCGCTGACCGGCGCGGTGCTGAAGCAGCTGGACCGCTTCGACCTTTATCCGGCCACCCAATATGTGACCACGCGCGGTCGCCTCGAGCCCGCCATCGCCGCGATCAAGCAGGAGCTCGACGAGCGCGTGGCGTTTTTTGAGCAAAACAAACAGTACCTCGAGGCGCAGCGCATCCGCATGCGGACGAACTACGACCTCGAGATGCTGCAGGAGATGGGCTTCTGCAATGGTATCGAGAATTACTCGCGCCACCTTTCGGGCCGCAAGGCCGGCGAGCGCCCGTTCTGCCTCATCGACTTTTTTCCAAAGGATTTTTTGCTCTTCATCGACGAGAGCCACGCGTCCGTGCCGCAGATCGGCGGCATGTTCAACGGCGACTATGCGCGAAAAAAAATGCTGGCCGACTTCGGCTTCCGCCTGCCTTCGGCGCTGGATAACCGCCCGCAGAGTTTCGCGGAGTTCCTGCAGATCACCGGGCAGACGGTCTTCGTCTCGGCCACGCCGGCGAAATTCGAGCTCGAGCGTTCCTCCGTGGTGGCGGAGCAGCTCATCCGCCCGACCGGCCTGCTCGACCCGGAAATCACCATGCGCCCGACGAAAGGGCAGGTCGAGGACCTCATCGGCGAAATCAAGCGCGCCGCTGCCGCGGGCGAGCGCGTGCTGGTGACGACCCTGACGAAGCGCCTGTCCGAGGACCTCACGAGTTTCCTGCGCGATGCAAAAATCCGCGTGGAATACCTGCACAGCGACATCGACGCGATCGAGCGCGTGGAGATTCTGCGCAACCTGCGCCTCGGCAATTTTGACGTGCTCGTGGGCATCAACCTCCTGCGCGAGGGCCTCGACCTGCCGGAGGTCGCGCTCGTCGCCATCCTCGACGCGGACAAGGAAGGCTTCCTGCGCAGCGAAACGAGCCTGGTCCAGACGGCGGGCCGCGCGGCGCGGCACGAAAAGGGCCGGGTGATTTTCTACGCGGACAAGCTGACCGACTCGATCAAGCGCACGATCGAGATCACGAACTACCGCCGGGCGAAACAGATCGCGCACAATGAGGCGCACGGCATCACGCCGCGCAGCACGAAGCGCTCGGCCCAGGCGAGCCTGCACACGTACGACGGCACCGGCGAACGCGACGAACCGGCGGTGGCCGAGAGCGTCGATGATGTGGCGGCCGTCATCGCCGAACTGGAGGACGAGATGGCCGAGGCCGCGGGTAAACTGGAATTCGAACGCGCGGCGCTCCTGCGCGACCAGATCAATACGCTCAAGTCGGGCCATTTCACGAAAGCGGCCAAACTGCCGGCGTCGAAAAAATATCCCAAGCGTTAATACTTATTGCCGCCATTTCGCTGGCGGATTGGGATTGTTCGATGTCGAAAAAGAGCGCCCCGCTGTCTTCCGGGCTCCATCCTTTCTTTCTTCGCTGGGGCACGCTCCTGGCCGGCGGCATCGTCGTGCTCGCGGCATTGGCGGCATATGCCAATAGTTTGTCCGGGCCGTTTCTCCTGGACGACAAATCGGCGATCACGGACAGCCCGTCGATCAGGCACTTGGGCAGCGCCTTGTTTCCGCCCCCTGACGCCACCACGGGCGGCCGGCCTCTGCTCAATTTCACCTTTGCCCTCAACTATGCCTTGGGTGGCCTGGATGCACGGGGGTATCACGTCTTCAATCTGCTCATTCACGCGCTGGCCGGTCTCACGCTGTTTGGCCTCGTGAGAAGAACATTGCTTAGTCTAGCGACAGCCCAAGTTGAACTTTCAGAATGTGGGCGGGGTGGGGGCACCCCGCCCACATTATTGGCCTTGGCCGTCGCCGTGATCTGGGTCGTGCATCCGTTGCAGACCGAGGCGGTGACTTATATTTCCGAGCGGGCCGAGTCCCTGATGGGACTGTTCTATTTGCTGACGATTTACTGCTTTATAAGGAGTCAGGATTCAGGAGGCAGGAGCCAGGAGAAGCGATGTGGCTTCCGACCTCCGGCCTCTCGCCTCCCTGTCCTCCGAAGCCTTGGCGAAGGAGGATGGCCTCTAGCCTCTATCGGCGCCTGCCTGCTGGGCGTCCTGACCAAGGAGATCATCGTGACCGCGCCGGTTATGGTGTTTCTCTATGATCGAACGTTTGTCGCCGGTTCGTTCCGGGAGGCGTGGCGGCAGCGCTGGAAATATTATCTGGGATTGGCGGGCACCTGGTTGTTGCTGGCCCATCAGATGACCGGGTTGGATCAACGAGCGGTGGGATTCGACCAAGGGGCCACGTGGTGGACTTACGCACTCACCTCATGCCGTTCAGTTGTGATTTATCTCAAGCTGTCTGTCTGGCCGCATCCGCTCGTGTTTGATTACGGCAATTATGTCGTCCAGCACGCGTCCGAGGTCATGCCGTACGCAGTGGTTCTGGTCGCATTGTTAGCCGGCACGGTCATCGCGCTCTGGCGCTGGCCGGTGGTCGGGTTTGCGGGTGCGTGGCTTTTTCTGATCCTGGCCCCGACCTCCAGCATCGTTCCGGTGGCCGGGCAACCGACGGCCGAGCATCGCATGTACCTGCCGCTGGCCGCGGTGATTGGATGGATCGTCCTTGGATTGTACAAATGGCTCGGCCGGCGCAGCCTGGTCTTGTTTGCCGCGATGGCGGTGGGACTGGGCTGGCTTAGCATCCAGCGCAATCAAGATTACCGCAGCAGGGTGGCCATCTGGAGCGACACCGTGGCCAAACAGCCCGATAATGCGAGGGCCCATAATAACCTGGGCAACGCCCGCTTGGCCTTGGGGCAATTGCCGGAAGCGATGACCGAGTTCCAAGCCGCGCTACGGATCGACCCCGATTACGGGGATGCGCACTTCAACCTGGGCGGGATCCTGGTAGGAATTCCGGAGCGCTGGCCTGAAGCCATCTCCCATTTGGAAGCGGCGTTGCAGGTTCAGCCCGACAATGCGGCAGCGCACAACATGCTGGGAAATATTTTAATGAATATGCCAGACCGGCTGCCCGAGGCGACGGCTCATTTAAGGGAAGCGTTGCGGATCGAGCCCGATCTTGCCGTGGCTCACTATAACCTGGCGGCTGCACTGTCGCAGAATCCCGAACAACTACCCGAGGCCATCGCCGAGTATGAGGCGGCCCTGCGGATCGAACCCGGTTTGGCGCGGGCCCACACCAACCTGGGAATTATCCTGGCCAATATTCCGGGACGATTACCCGAGGCGATCACGCACTTCGAGGCAGCGGCGCGACTCGAACCCGATTCGCCCTCCGCGCGCGAGAATCTCCGGATGGCCCGCCAGACGCTGGAAGAATCGCAAGCGGTGCAGCCCTGAATCGTTCCGCTTCAGATGATCGCCTGGGCGGGCGAAGTTTACAGGGCCGGAAAACGAACTTTCAGCCATTCCCGAAAAAACGGATTGGTAAAATTAAAGCGCACGCCGGTTTTTTGCAGGACACCGTCTTTTTCGAGCGACTGGAAGGCCTTGAAGACCGAGGCGGCCTGGGCGTTCCCGACCAGCGCCAGGAATTCCTTGCTCGAGGGCGTGGCCAGCGCGTGGTGGGCCAGCGCAATGAGGCAGCGAAGCTGGAACCGGCTGGAGGCCGCCACAATCGCCTCGTTGGAGCGTTGCTCCTGCTCCCAGATGCGCGCCAACGCGATGTCGAGCTTCTCGCGGGTGAAAACCTCGCCGGGGACCGACACATCCCAGATCGCCGCACAGAGCTGTTGCACGTCCCCCGGCACATCGGCCGCCAGCTCAATGCCCGCCGTGATCACCTCGTCCTGGATTTTTCGCCCTCCGCGCGCGAAGCGATGCTTCAGCCATGCCATGAACCGGTTCCGCTCGATCGGCCCGATGTCGATCGTCTCGGCGGATTTGAACAAGGGGCTGCTTGGATGATTAAAGATGTTTTGCATCTGGTTGCGCGAACTGCCGGCAAAGACAAAAGGGGTATGCTTGAAGAACTGGATCTTTGAGCGGAGCCGTCCCTGGATGACCAGGCTGTCCGGCGCTTTCAGGACTTCCTGGAATTCATCGATGATGACGACCCATTTTCCGCCCCGGTGGTGGGCAAGGAAATCCATGATTTCGTCGAGCGATTCCAGTTTGGCCGCATCGTGCTCATGGATTTCGACCGAGAGCCCGGCCTTGCTGAACGACAGCTTCAGGAAGGAGAGCGCGGCCGTGATGGACCGGCCCCACCGGTTGCTGTTCTCGACCGCCACCACGCTCTGGGCGAAGCGGCGGACGAGTTCCTCGAGGGTGCGCACCCCGAACAGGTCGATATAGATCTCGGTATAGCCCGGGAGGCTGCCGGCGACCCGGCGGAGCAGGGACGTCTTGCCGGTGCGGCGGGGGCCCTGGGCGAGAAGATTCTGGCCGGCCAGCAGCTTGGCCCGGAGGGCCGACTCCAGTCCCGGCCGGGGACAGAAGTCGTCGCCGGAAACAGCCTTGCCGAAGTGAAAAGGGTTGGGGGTCGGGTTCATGGTCGAAGATGCATTGACGGATCGGCTATTGAAAGAACAGTTATTGAAAAAATAGTCAATCACTGAAGCATCCATGCCTGGTTTGCCTGCATCCCGGTCCGGCTGCGCCGTTGGTCGCCAGCCGCCGCGCCCGGGAGTGAACCGGCCGATTTAAGGACGCCTGCGTTTTGCCAAGATGCTATCATCAGGAAGCACGTTCGTAACACGAAGGTAACCCAGCCAATATTGTTGATAAAGAGCCGGCCCATTTTATACGCTACCGAATGAAAAGTAAGACCCTGCGTTTGCTGGCCATTTGTCTTTTCGTTTTGACCACTAGCGCCCTGCTGAGGGCTGATCGGGACGCTGACCGGCGCAAGGAAAGGATCCCGTTTGGGCACAAGATGCGTTCACCGCTGCACAAAGCAGTAAAACCCTCGGCCTCTTCTTCAAGCCCAACGGGCTTCACCCCCCAGCAAATGCGGCATGCCTATGGGTTCGATCAGCTTAATACTACGGGGCAAGGCCAGGTCATCGCGATCGTTGACGCATACGGCAGTCCCACCATCCAGGCGGACTTGGATACGTTTTGTGCGGCCTTTGGCCTGCCAAGCACAACGGTCGGGGTGTATTTTCCGCAAGGTCAGCCCGCGGCAGATTCCGGTTGGGCGACGGAAACATCGCTCGATGTTGAGTGGGCACACGCCATTGCCCCCGGCGCGAAGATTGTCCTGGTTGCCGCCCAATCGGCAAACACCACTGATCTCTTCGCTGCGGTCGATTATGCCGTGAGCCTCGGGGCCACTCAGGTTTCCATGAGCTGGACTGCGACTGAATATCCATCGGAAGGAACCTCCGATTACCATTTCAATGTCCCTAACGTAACGTTTTTTGCTTCATCCGGTGACTTTGGTTCCTACATCAGCAAGACAAACCATTCAGTGAGTGTAAACTATCCCGCGTGTTCGCCCTATGTTGTCAGTGTCGGTGGCACCACCCTCGCGCTTGATCCATCCAACAATATTAGCTCGGAAACGGCCTGGTCGTATAACGCTGGTACGGGTTTGGGAAGCGGTGGCGGTGTCAGCGTTTATGAATCGGCTCCAAGTTATCAGTCGGGCTGGTGGAGCGGTACCAAACGCGGCGTTCCCGATGTGGCCTACGATGCCGATCCCAACACGGGCGTTCCTGTCTATATGACGGGAGCAGGCTGGGCCCAATATGGTGGCACAAGCATGAGCGCCCCCCAATGGGCCGCACTCTCCGCCCTGGCGAATTCCCTGCGCTCGCAATCGATCAGTTCGGCTCCCAGCTTTCTCTACTCGCTCGCTACGGCGAACTATGCGGGTTATTACCATGACATAATTTCAGGAAACAATGGGGCGTATTCGGCCGGCCCCAATTACGATCTGGTCACTGGATTGGGTTCTCCAGCGGCCAACCAACTCGTCATCGCGCTGGCCGGAGGCTTCTCCTCCCAGGTGGTTGCGCCGGTCTTTTTTCCCGGAGCGGGGGCTTATGCGAGCGGAAACGTGCAGAATGTGGCCATCGTTTCCGCGACGCCTGGTGCGTCCATCCGCTACACGACCGATGGCAGCATGCCGACAGAAACCTCTGGCACGCCTTACGCCGGCCCGGTTCCGATCAGTATGGCGACCACGCTTAAGGCCATTGCCTATGAGAGTGGCCTTACCGACAGCCCGGTGACCAGTGGCAGCTACACGTTCCTTCCCCAAGCCGCCGCGCCAACTTTAAGTCCCCCCGCCGGCACTTATACGACCGTGCCGACGATAACGATCTCCACAACGACGAGCGGGGCGAACATCCGCTATACGATCGATGGCAGCACACCGAGTGAAAGCCACGGTACGCTCTACGCCGGCCCCGTGAGCCTAAGCCACACAGTCCAATTGCAAGCGATCGCTTATGAAAGCGGATTCATCGACAGCCCGGTGGCAAGTGGTACCTACACAATCAATACGCCCACCCCCCTAAGTGTCGTGTACAATTTTCCAGGTGCCACCGGAGGCGTTGCGCCGGTTGCGGGCTTGGTGCTAGCCAGCGATGGCAATTTCTATGGCACGACCCAGGTAGGGGGCAGCAGCAATAATGGCACGGTGTTTAAGATGACGCCAGCGGGCGTCCTGACCACCCTGGTCGCGTTTAGCGGCGCCAATGGGGCCAATCCTTACGCGGCTTTGATCCAAGGCAGCGACGGCAACTTTTATGGGACAACCTACTTTGGGGGCAGCAGCAATAATGGCACGGTGTTTAAGATGACGCCAGCGGGCGTCCTGACCACCCTGGTTTCGTTCAGCGGCGCCAATGGGCAGAATCCTGTGCCAGCTCTGGTCCAGGGCAGCGATGGCAATTTCTATGGCACGACCGAATATGGAGGCGGCAGCAACGATGGCACTGTCTTTAAGATGACGCCGACGGGCATCCTGACCACCCTCGTTACGTTTAACGGCCTCAATGGGGCCACGGTTTATGCAGGTCTGGTGCAGGGCAGTGACGGCAACTTCTATGGCGCGACCTCTGACGGGGGCGGCAGCAGTGACGGCACGATATTTAGGATGACACCAGCAGGCATCCTGACCACTGTGGTTACGTTTAACGGTGCCAACGGGCAATATCCTGACGCAGCTTTGGTGCAAGGCAGCGACGGCAACTTCTACGGCACGACCTATTATGCCAACGGCAGCAATTCCGGCACGATCTTCAGGATGACGCCGACGGGGACCCTGACGGTCTTGCATACGTTTAACTACACCGACGGATTCCAACCGGAGGCACCTCTGGTGCAGGGCGGCGACGGTAACTTCTATGGCGCAACCATTGACGGGGGCTTTTACAACTACGGCACTATTTTTAGAATAACTCCGGCAGGCGTCTTTACCTCCTTGGTTTCGTTTGACTCTTCCCATGGGGCCTATCCTTTCGGCAACTTGGTGCAGGGCGGCGACGGCAATTTTTATGGCACGACTGAAACTGGAGGCACCTCGAATGAAGGGGTGGTTTTTCGTCTGACGCAAGCGGCCACGCCGGCATTCAGTCCCATCGCCGGTGTCTATGCGAGTGCACAATCGGTGACGATCACCACGGCGACGAGCGGTGCCACCATCCGCTATACGACGGACGGTAGCACGCCGAGTGAAACCAATGGCCTGATTTACTCCACCCCGGTTTCGATCAGCACCAATACGAAGCTCGCCGCCATCGCCTATGGAACCGGCTTCATCGACAGCGGGGTAGCTTCTGGTTTCTATAGCATCGGCCCACCGACGCCACAGGTCGCGGCGCCGACGTTCAGTCCCCCCGCCGGGAATTATACGAGCGCCCAGACGGTCACGATCTCCACGAGTACAAGCGGCGCCTCGATCCGTTATACGACCGATGGCAGTACCCCGGGTGAAACGAACGGCGTACCTTACTCCACCCCGGTTTCGATCAGCGCGAGTACCACGCTCAAAGCCATTGCTTACGAGACCGGTTTGATCGACAGCCCGGTGACCACCGGCATCTACATGATCAATCTCCCGCCCGCCGCCGCGCCGGTCTACAGCCCTGCAGCGGGAACTTATTCGAGCGCGCAAAACGTGACAATCTCCACGACCACCAGCGGCGCGTCCATTCGCTACACGATAGATGGCAGCACGCCAACCGAAACTGTTGGCACGCTTTATACCGGTGTCCCCGTTGGCATCGGCACCAGCGGGGTCCTAAATGCCATCGCATATGCGGCCGGCTTTGCCGACAGTCCGGTAACCAGCGGTATCTACACGATCATTTTGCCAACCGTCCCCAGTTTGAATGTCCTGTATAATTTCACCGGATCAACCGATGGGGACGCTCCTCAATCAGGTCTGGTGCAGGGCACTGACGGCAACTTTTACGGCACGGCCGCGAATGGAGGCAGCGCCAACGATGGCACGGTCTTTAAGATGACCCCGGCGGGCATCCTGACACCCCTGGCTTCATTTAGCGGCGCCAACGGGGCTAATCCTTACGCGGGCTTGGTGCAGGGTAGCGACGGCAACTTTTATGGCACAACTCAAAGTGGAGGCAGTAGCAACGTCGGCACGGTCTTTAGGATGACTCCGGCGGGCGTCTTGACCTCCTTAGTTTCATTTAACAGTGCCAATGGATCCTTTCCTTATGCGAACCTGGTGCAGTACAGCGACGGCAATTTTTATGGCACGACCGTAAACGGAGGCAGTTTCAGCGCCGGCACGGTCTTTAAGATTACGCCAGCGGGCGTCTTGACCACCTTGGTTTCGTTTAACACCACCAATGGGAAAGCGCCTACTGCTAGCCTGGCGAGGGGCAGCGACGGCAATTTTTATGGCACGACCGAAGCCGGGGGCAGCAGCGATGGCACGGTCTTTAAGATGACTCCGGCTGGCGCCCTGACCACGTTGGTTTCTTTTAACGGCACCAATGGGAATATTCCTTACGCAGGCTTGGTGCAAGGTGGCGACGGTAATTTTTACGGCACGGCCCAAATTGGAGGTAGTGGCAACATTGGCACGGTCTATAAGATGACTCCGGCGGGCGTATTGATCTCCTTAGTTTCATTTACTGGCGCCAATGGGAGCAACCCTACGGGAAACCTGGTGCAGGGCAGTGACGGCAACTTTTATGGCACGACTTATTTTGGTGGTAGCAGCAACGATGGCACGGTGTTTAAGATAACTCCGGCAGGTACGTTGACCACCTTGGTTTCATTTACGGGCGCCAACGGTAAAAATCCTGATACGGGCTTGGTGCAGGGCAGCGACGGCAATTACTACGGCACAACCCGATACGGGGGTGCCTCCAATGATGGCACAGTCTTTCAGATCATTATGCCGCATGCTGCCGCGCCGACGTTCAGCCCGCTTGCTGGCACTTATAACACGGCGCAATCGGTGACGATCAGCTCCGCCACCAGCGGCGTCTCGATTGCCTATACCACAGACGGAACCAACCCAACCGAGAGCGGTGGCATCGTGACCCATGGCACCTTGTTGTCCAACGGTGGATCAATTTCAATCAGCGCCACCACCACGCTCAAAGCCATGGCTTTTGAGAGCGGTTTTGTCGACAGCACCGTCGCCTCCGGCACCTACATGATCGTTCCTCAAGCTGCCGCGCCGACGTTCAGCCCGGTCGCCGGCACTTATACCGGTGCGCAATCGGTGACGGTCAGTTCGATCACCAGTGGCGCCACGATCGTTTATACCACGGACGGAACCACCCCGACTGAGAGTGGTGGCACGGTAACCAACGGCACCTTGTTGTCCAACGGGGGATCCGTGACCGTCAGCGCCACCACCACGATCAAAGCTATTGCTTTCAAGGGCGGTCTGGCCGACAGCCCGGTGGCCGTCGCAGCCTATTCGATTATCAATTTTCCGCCGGCGGTCGCACCAACCTTCAATCCGGTGGCCGGTACTTATACCGGGACGCAATCGGTGACCATTACTTCGACGACGAGCGGCGCCTCGATCGCTTATACCACGGACGGCAGCACGCCGGCTGAAGCCGGGGGCTCGGTCACCAACGGGACATTGTTGTCCAACGGGGGATCCGTTTCCATCAGCACCAACACCACGATCAATGCGATGGCATTTGCGAGTAACTACACCGACAGCGCCGTGGCCACCGCCACCTATGTCATCAATATTCCCCAAGCGGCCGCGCCAACCTTCAATCCGCCTGGCGGCTCTTACACCGGAACGCAATCGGTGACGATTGCCTCGGCCACCAGTGGCGCCTCGATCGCCTATACCACGGACGGCAGCACGCCGACTGAAGCCGGAGGCTCAGTGACCAACGGTACCTTGTTGTCCAACGGGGGATCCGTTTCCATCAGCGCGAACGCGACGCTCAACGCGATTGCGCTTGCGAGCGGCTATACCGACAGTGCCGTGGCCACTGCTGCATATTCGATCACCGCGCCGATTCCGACAGCCCCGCGAATCCAGGGTTCGAACGGGAACCGGCCGCCCATAAACCTAAAATGACTTTGCCGGCCCCGCATTTTCAAAGCACAACCCCTGATTGATTATGAAAATAAACCATAAATTTGCCTGCAGCATGCTCTTCTTTGTGGTGGCTGCGTCCTCGCAGCTCCAGGCCGCCAGCTTGAATGTCATCTATAATTTTTCGGCCGCAGGCAACGGAGGGATTAATTGCAATGCAGCTTTGGTGCAAGGCAGCGACGGCAACTTTTATGGAGTGACCGCCTACGGGGGGAATAGCAACGATGGCACGGTCTTCAAGGTGACCCCGGCGGGCGTCCTGACCACCCTGGTTTCGTTTAATGGAACCAACGGGATGTGGCCTGTCGCAGCCTTGGTGCAGGGCAGCGACGGTAACTTTTATGGCACGACCGATGGCGGAGGCAGCAGCGGTTATGGCACGGTCTTTAAAGTGACCCCGGGGGGCGTCCTGACCACTCTGGCTTCGTTTACCGGTGCCAATGGGGAATATTGTGCGGCGGGCCTGGTGCAGGGTAGCGACGGCAACTTCTACGGCACGGTCTCGCAAGGAGGCAGTGCCAACGAGGGCACCGTCTTTAAGATCACCCCGGGGGGCATCCTGACGACCCTGGTTTCATTTACCGGTGCCAACGGAGCCTATCCTCGTGCCGCCCTGGTGCAGGGCAGCGACGGGAACCTTTATGGCACGACCAACGATGGAGGCAGTGCCAACGATGGCACTGTCTTTAAGATCACCCCGGGGGGCGTCCTGACGACCTTGGTTTCATTTACCGGTGCCAACGGGGTCTATCCTGAAGCCCCGTTGGTGCAAGGCAGTGACGGCAATTTTTATGGGACGACTGAAGCGAACTATGGCACTGTCTTTAAGATGACTCCGGCGGGGGTACTGACCACCTTGGTTTCGTTTAACTACGCCAATGGAGGTTTCCCCCGGGCAGCGGTGGTGCTGGCCAATGACGGAAACTTCTATGGCACGACCAGCGGTGGAGGTAGTGGCGGTGATGGCATCCTCTTTGAGCTGACCCCGGGGGGCGTCCTGACCGTCCTGGCTTCATTTACCGGAGCCAATGGCAACTCTTCTCAAGCAGGTCTGGTGCAGGGCAGTGACGGAAACTTCTATGGCACGACCACAAGCGGGGGCAGCTCCAATAACGGAGTGGTTTTCCAGCTGGTTATTCCCCTGCAACCCGTTCCCGCTCTTCCCCGTTGGGGCGTGGTGGCGCTGGCGATGGGCCTTTTCATTGCTTTTGCTGCATTCCTCAATCGCACCGCGAAAAATTGAAAAGAGGGGATTAGCGTCAATTAGCCTGGCGGTTTTTCAAAAATCGTTCCGCCTCAGGTGAGCGCCTGTTTTTTGCGAAGCTTCCACCGCAGGATGCCGGCGAATGCGAGCAAGCCGAGAAACCCGTAGCTGGGCGCGCCACCGCCGCTGGCCGCGGGTGTGGGCGCCAGTGGTGGCGTTGAGGCAGGGGTTGGAGCAGCTGGCGGAATGATCAATTGAAAAATTACCCCATGATTGGCGCTGCCCCCAATGTAGGTCGTGCCGTAGAAGTTGCCGTCGCTGCCCTGGACCAGACCGCCCAAGGGATCGGCCCCATTAGTGCCGTTAAAATTAACCAAGATAGTCAGGACGCCGGACGGAGTCATCTTGAAAAGGGTGCCATCGTTGCTAGCACCTCCAGAATAGCTCGTGCCATAGAAGTTGCCGTCGTTGCCCAGGACCAGGGGCGCGTTGGACTGGTTCCCATCATCGCCGCCGCTCAGTGCAGCCAAGGGAGTCAGGACACCTGATGGAGTCATCCGGGTGACGGCAGCATTCTTGCCGTTGCTATAATTTTGGATGATGCCGTAAAAATTGCCGTCGCTTCCCTGCACCGGGGTTGCGTCAAAACCATCCCCATTATCGGTGCCGTCAAATGCAAGCAGGGTGGTGAGGAAGCCTCCCGGGGTCATCCTAAAGGCGGTGCCATAGCCTCCGGTGCTGTCAGTGAAAGTCGTGCCGTAAAAGTTGCCATCACTGCTCTGCACCAGACCCGACGCAGGATTAGCCCCACCGTCACCATTAAAATTAATCATGGTGGTGAGTGCTCCCGCCGGGGTCATCCTAAAGAGCGTGCCATAATTGGTGGGCGTATTGCCTCCGCTGGTGGTGCCATAAAAGTTGCCGTCGTTGCCCAACATCAGGCCGGCCATAGGGAATGCATTATTGGTTCCGTTCAATGAAACCAAAGTGGTGAAGGCGCCGGTCGGAGTGATCTCAAAAATTGTGCCATAGACCCCGGCGGCCCCATCGTAGGTCGTGCCGTAAAAGTCTCCGTTGGGGCCCTGGACGAGGGCGCCCTGAGGGTTGGCCCCATCGGGGCCGGTAAACGAATGCAAGGTGGTCACGCTCCAGACGCCGCCGGTCGAGGACAGCTTGAAGACGGTGCCATCGTTGCTACTGCCCCCGTAATTGGTTGTGCCGTAGAAGTTGCCGTCGCTGCCTTGCACGAGGCCCGCCGCAGGATTTAATCCTCCGTTGCTGGATGCAGAAAAATTGTACAGGACATTCAAGGTGAGGGCTGTCTCCACGGTGTAGCCGGCGACGGCCAAGGCGCTGTCGGCCTGGCCGCTCTCGAAAGCAATGGCGCTGAGGGTGGTGGACGAACCGATCGAAATGGCCCCGGAATATAATGTGCCGTGGGTGACTACGCCGCCGCTCTCGGCCGGGATGCTGCTGTCCGTGGTATAGGCAATCGAGGCTCCGGGGGTGGCCGAAGTGATCGTCACCGATTGAGCGCTGGCATAAGCGCCGGCCGCCGGGCTGAAGTTTGGCGTGGCGACCTGGGGAATGGCCGAGGCGGAGGCCGCCGCAAAAATGCCGGCGAGCAAGGCCATGCAGCTAAGACGCCGCTGGAACGAGGTGGGTTTCATTATATATGAAAAATTTGAGCTGTAGTTGTAGCGCTGTTACACTCGCACATTGGTCCTCTGTGCACAGCAAGACGGAGCCGCTGGGAAAAAGATGCGGAGGAGACCAATTCGGGCCTTATCCACCTGATCCGCGGTGAGAATAAAATGGAATACAGGTTTAAAACCTGGCGATTAACGCTCCCGAGCGGTCTTCAAAAATTGTCCCGCCTCAGGTGAGCGCATGTTTTTTGCGAAGCTTCCACCGCAGGATGCCGGCGAAAGCGAGGAAGCCGAGAAATCCATAGTTGGGCGCGCCGCCGCCACCGGCTGGTGGTGTCGGTGTCGGAATATTGATCGTATAGGTACCGCTGGTCACCGGGCTGTCGGTGGCGCCTGTTTCGAAGGCGATGGCCAACAGGGTAGTGGTAGCGTTAATCGTCAAGGGTCCCGAGTAGAGATTACCGATCGTCTCGGTTGGCGTGCTGCCGTCGGTCGTGTAACGGATCGAAGCGCCCGAATCGGGCGTGGTTATGGTCACTGACACCGTCGCGGAAAAAGTGCCGGGGGGCGGGTTAAAAGTAGGCGCGAATAATATGGGCATGGGCGGGGTGTTTACTACTCCTTGCGGCCTGAAGGTGGGTGGGCGCACCGTGTAACGGCAGCTGGCTACGGCACTGTCCAGATAACCGTTCTCAAATGTAATCGCACTGAGTTTGCTGGTGCCGTTGATAATGACCGCCCCGGAATATAACGTGCCGTGGGTAATGGTGCCGCCGCTCACGGTCGGGATGCTGCCGTCTGTGGTGTAAGCGACCGAGGCGCCGCTGGTGGCCGAGGTGATGGATACCGATTGGGCGCTGGTGTAAGCGCCGCCCGCCGGGCTGAAATTTGGCGTGGCCGCTTGGGGAGTGGCGAAGGCGGATGCCGCCGAAAAAATGCCGGCCAGCAATAGCGTGCGGCCTGAATTTCTGAGCAACGCGGTGAACTTTATGATCATGTGAAAAAAATGGGGCGGCTCGTTGGGTTGGTGTAAGCAGACCAACTGTGTAACAGCCGCTCGTTTCAAAAACGAACAGGCAGTCTGCTCTCCCTGTCGGCCACGCCACCCGTGGCTATCCAGTGGGATGAAACACAACCGGTTTCAGCTTAACCCAGAAGCCGGGAGAAAAGACGAGGGCAAATAACAAATGCTCCGTCGCCAGTACGTCGGCTGTCAGTGCCAATCAGAGCATTTTTGATTCAATTGGCCCTGAGACGTTCCTTTGCGACCCAGCCCTATTTTGCCCATCAGTGCGGCAGGTGGCTGTTGGCCTGTTTGAGGGCGAAGCTGACGGCGTAGAAGTTGGGCAGGTAGATGGCGGCGACGAGGAAGCCGACGAGGCACGTGAGTAGCAGGATGAGCACGGGCTCGATCAGCTTGGGGAAGGCCCGGGCGGCATCCATGGCGAGTTCCTTGTAAACCCGGGAGACGGTCTCGAGGATTTCCGACGGCTCGCCGGTGATGGCGGCGACGCGCATTTCATTGGCCAGGTCGCGCCCCTGCGCCCCGAGGCGATGGCGTTCCAGCAGGTAGGCCGCGTGCGGGGACGTTCCGGCCGAGATTCGCTCTGAGATCGCCAGGAAAAACATCTTGAACTCCGGGTGATCCGATACCTCGGATGCGATGGCGTAGGCGACCTTCTGCCAGATGCCATTTTTTAACAGCATGGCAAGCGTCCGCAGTGAGCGCGACAGGATGACCTTGCGATAAAGCCCGCCGAACACCGGAAGGCGGATAAGGCCGGATTGAACCGTGGGGTGACGCAGGATCGCGGCGCGCTTGATCCACGCCAGGACGAGCGCCGCGATGGGGATCGCCATCACCCAGGGATCATGGACCAGAAAAGCATTGAATGACATCAGCGCGCGGGTGATGGGCGGAAGGGGAAATCCGATCGTTCGGAAATTCTCCGACATCCTGGGCAGGATCAAAAAGTTGGTCACGATGGTGCCGAAGATGCCGACCAAGGCGACAACCGCCGGGTAGGTGAGTCCCTGGCGGATTTCGCGCAGCAGCGCGATGTTGTCATTCAGTTCTTCCGCGAACTGCCGGAAAATTTCCGCATAGTTTCCGGTGGCCTCCGCCTGCTTGATCATGGCGATGATCGTTGGGTTGAAGGATTCGGGAAAACGGCCGAAGAGGTTGGCGAGAGTGTCGCTTTGGGATTTGTAATAAATCAGTCCGGCGATTACGCCACGGAAGTACGGGGTCTCCGCCATCTCAACGGCGAGGGTGAGGGCGTTGCGAAAATCGGCGCTGACCGCGTAGGCCCGCGCCAGCGCGAGAAAGAATTTCTGCAGCTCCTGCAGCTTCGGTTTTTTGCGGATGAATGATTTTTGAAACGTTTCATCCACGACGGAAATTTTGTGCCTGATCATGGTCTCGTCCTCGGCCTTGCCGGCGGCGAGCGCGGCCGCGTCAGCCGGCACCGGGGTAAAGACATAGGCCCGCCGCGATTTCTTGCGGTAGGTGATTTCGAATTGATACAGGTGCCAGTTCCTAAAGTCGGTGGCGGGCATGGGAAAAATTGGCAGGCTGTCAGAAGTCCAGCATTTCGAAGAGGTGGATTTCCTCAAAATCCACCACACCCTCGGCGAAGCGGGCGAGCCCCTCGCGTAGAATACTGGAGTGACCGTTTGCGTGCGAGAGGCCGGAAAGTTCCTCCGCGTTCTTGTCGTTGCGGATGCCGGCGCGCAGCTTCCGGTCGTTTTTCATCAATTCCATCACAGCCACCCGTCCAAAAGTGCCGCGTCCGCTGCAGTGCTGGCAGCCTCCTTCGCGACGCCGGTAGCAGCGTGGTGGTACGGGAATCTCCAGCCGTTTTAAAAGGGCGGCTTCTTCGGCCGAAAGAACGGCGCCCTGCTTGCACTCGGGGCAGAGCATGCGCAGAAGCCGTTGGGACAGGCCACCGATGAAAACATCGGACAGGACGCTGCGGTTGATGCCGAAGGCGTCGTGCAGCCGGGTGACGGCGCCGGCAATCGTGTTGGTGTGCAGGGTAGCGAGGACCAGGTGGCCGGTGCCGGCCGCTTCGACGGCAATCTTTGCCGTTTCCTTATCGCGGATCTCCCCAATCAGGATCACATTGGGGGCGTTTCGCAGAAACGACCGCAGGAGTTTTTCATAAGTAATGCCCTTGCCTTCGTCCACCTGGGATTGAAGCACCCCGTCGATGATCTGCTCGATCGGATCCTCTGCGGTGAGAATCTTGACGTCGGGCTTGTTCAATTCGTTGAGGGCGGCGTAAAGCGTGGTGGTTTTTCCCGAGCCCGTCGGACCAGTGACGAGGATGAGACCGTAAGGCAGGCGGATGAAATCGCGGATGCCGGATACGTAGTCCTCGCGCAGGCGCAGGTCGGAGAGAAGGCGCCCCGTGCTTTGTCGTCCGAGCAGGCGCAGGGTCAAACTGGGCGGCATGCCGCCGTCGCGAAAGGTCGTAGCCTCAACACGAAAGTCCACGAGTTCGCTGTCCAGCCGGCAGGTAAAATGCTTGGACTCACAGTCAAATTCAGACTTGGTGCAGCGCGCATGGTCACGGATCAGCGCATTGCAGATGCGCCAGCGGCTTTCGGTGACGCGTAGAAGTTCCTGCAGCTTGCCATCGACGTTGATGCGAAAACGCCCCTCACCGTCGGCATAGTCCGCGTGCAGGTCCTGGGAGTTGTTCAGGATTGTCTGGCCGATCAGCCATTCGACAATCTTCCGTTCGGACGTGTCGTTCTTGTGCGGATCAATTTGCTGGAGCTGCACCAAGTCGAGCGTCAGGTCGGCCTTGCGGGCGTAGTGGCCGACAGCCTTGACCGCGGTTGACTCCATTCCGCCGGATTTGCTCCGGAGGAGTAGATTGGCGATCTGGTCCCGTGGTGCCACCACGGTTTGCACGCGTGGCTGCGGCTTGATCCGCGCCTCGGCAATGAAATTATCAATGCACTCGCGGCGGGCGGGATCGTCGGGAGCGAGTGGAGTAGCCAGCCAGACTGCCCGATCGGTGCGATAAAAAGCGACACTGCTGTAACGGCCAAAAGTGTTTGGCGCGAGTTCGGTGAGGGCTTGTGGCGGGCGGATAAATCGCATCTCTGTGACTGCGCACTGATGACGCAGCAAAAGAACTGCTTCCCGCAGCTCTGGCGGCATTTCTGCCGCGGAAGCCCGGTTGCGAACGGCGGCGGTAGCTGCGATTCGCAAGGAATCGTCAATGATCGCGTGATCGAGGATAAACTGGCTGGCTTCAAAATCTTCATTGAAATCAGGGGCAGAGGACGGCCAGCTTTTGGTCGGACGCTCGTATTGCAGGCCGATCGCGTCCTCCTCCATGTCCGTGAGATCTCTCTGTAGTGTCAGATAGTTTTCGAGGGAGATATTGAAAAGGCCGCAAAACCATCTCGGCAGCACCATTTCGGTGGCAAAGGGATCGTGATGCGCGAGCAGCAGGACCGGGCCAATGTTACCGATGGGAATCCACGGGTCAATCAGCGAGCGGATGGAAATGCCGAGAAAATCGCACCAGCATAGGAAGCGATAGGCCGTTTCCTGGGGCACGTGCTCAATGCCATTGGGCAAGGGCAGGATGCGATGCTTCGAAAAAAGAATATCGGGCGGGAGGGACTTATCCATCGGCGTTGCGAGGGAGCTGTCGGGAGCGCGGTGCATGACAGATTGTCAGGGAGTAAAGAAGGAGCTGAGCGAGTAATCCATTCGACGAGACGGCTGTCCGCTCACCGAGATTTCAAATTCGAGCGATTCACGGGTGATTTTTACCAGGCGTATAATCCCGGCGGAAGACAGGCGGGTGATGACATAATCATTATTATAGAAGGCGATCTCATCGCCGACAGCGAAGACCTCGTCACCAATGATGGCTCTTTTCCCGGTCACGCCGTCGGCACCGAAGATCAAGCCCTGGACTTTTCGTTCTCCGAGCAGTTGAGCGATTTGTTCGTTGGTTAGGGTTAACTGGGCCGAGAGCGGCAGGGCGGCCTGACGAGCAGTCAATTTGAAAGGATTATAGAAATCTTCATCGAGCGTTGCCGCGGCTCGTGCGGCCAGATTGAAACCGGCGTACGAGTTCGGCTTGTCTTCCGCTTGCGCAATGCGAAGCACAGAGAGAAACACAGCAAAAAAAATGAAATGATACCAATGACCGGAGAAGAGCGGACTTATTGCTGGTAGATCCGGTGGCGCCGAGTGATGCAGCCTCGGCGGCAGGGAGGCACCGCCGGGCCCGCTGGGAAAGCGTCGGCGCGCCCGGTGGCGACGAGTGCAGAAGCCTCGGTGTTCGCGCCCCACATCATTGGCCAAATATTGGGGGAAGTTTATGATAGGCGCTGGTTTCATGGCGTCGCAGCGACCGGCAGTTTGAAACAGGTGGGAAACGAGAAGGTTGAGGTCATTTTCAGCCCGTTTTGGTTCGTGAAGCTGACGGCTTCCACGCGCGCCAAAGGGAACTGTTGCTCGACGGCTCCGAGCCAGTTTAATAATCGATAGTAATCTCCGCTGACCGAGATTTTCACGCTTTCTACGGGAATGATTTTATTACGAAAGTTATAACCGGGATCCGCCTTGTTCTGCTTGTCGGAACTGGAAACGACGTTTGTGACCGCGAGGCTGTCCAAGGCCGGCAGGATGCGCTGCATGTCGTCTTCACCCAGGAAAGAACGCTGCCATTCCTTGATGAATTCGTCGGCGGGCTGGGACTCGGCGCTGAGGCGGCTCAGGGTGGACACGATGATGGCCTTTTGGGTTTTGTCTTCATCGACCTCCTGCTTCGCGACGGATACATCGAGCTGCAGCCGCGCCACTTTTTGGAAAGTGGACACGGCAATGAAAACACCCAGCAAGGCGAGGCCAATGAGTGTCATGCATGGAATAAAAAACGAGCGCATGGTGGACTCTTGAGTTCTCAGTTTACGGGAACATTGAGGAGGTGATCATATTGATAACCGTTGGGGACGGTGTACGTTTTGAAATCAATGGTCTTGTATCCTTCTTTGCCGAGAACGACGGAAACCTGATTGAAGGCCTCGTTTGCTTCTTTTTCCGATGCGCTAACCGTGATCACGAGGCGCATCTGTGGCTGACCGGGAATGCGGTCGATGGACATGTTCTGCACCTGTAAGTCGCCGCGCAGGGCTTCGGTGATTTTAATCCAGAAGGCCTGGGTGGGTGGGGCCAGTGCAAGCCAGTCGCGCAGGTCATGGGCCAGATTCTCCTTGGCTTTGAAACTGCTGGTCTCACGTGCCAGCGACACCATATCGAGCGCGATGGCATTCTTCTGCCGGGTCAGTTCGTTTAACTGAGATTCTGCGCGGAGGCGACGGTAGGAGTTGATCACGCCGCAAACTCCCGAGGTTGCGATCAAAGTCCAAAATAATATAGGCACGACGATGTAACTGCGGGGAGCAAAAAGTTTGGCCCGCTGTTCACTTGGGTGCAGGTCGTACGCGTAGTGGTCAGGGATGTCGGTGCAGACGGCATAGAGTTCCGGACAAGCAATGCCTTCCAGCGGAGTGACGATTTCATTTTTCGTTTCTCGCTCGGCGATCATGGCCGCGACATCTACCGGGGAATCGTTGATTAAAATGACCTTCCGGCCAGGGCGAAGGATTTCCGTCAGGCGTGAGCCCATTTCTTCCCGCAAATCCTGCGCGGCGGTGTCCATGGAAAAGCCGGGTTGGCCGAGGGCCCGTGGTTCGAGCAGGCAGGTAAAGACAGCGCGGGTGTCCACAAAGATGAAAGCGGTTTCTGAGGAAACCTCCACCCAGTGCCGGGCGATGATGAAGTTGATCAGATCGACCATTCCGCAGTGAAAATGAACCACGGTAAGGTTGGCCTTCGCCATGACAGTTGCGATCCGGTCGAGGTCTCCCCGCTGAAAATCAAAGCGCAGGGCAAAGTTGTGTGTCGGGTGGGTTGCGAGCGCATGTTTCAACCGCATTTGCTCGGGTTCCCCGGTGATTTTTTCTGGATTGTACTGCATCTGATCGAGATTCTCCGCGCGGCTGCCCGCGAGCTTGACCCGGTTGGAAACCATGGTGGTAAATCCATACTGAAGATTGATGGCGACCTCGGTGGCGTCGTGTTTGGCCGCGTACGTCCGGATAAAGGCCGCTTCCGAGTCGATTTCTCCAAAGTTGCACAGCTCGGTTTCGCTAAAAGTCGGGTTGCCATCAGCAAAAGCCACCCGGCTCACCTCCAAAGTGTTTTCATGAACCGTCACGGCGATTAGCGGGCGCTTCGAGAAGCGCTCGGATAGCCGCACTTTCCGGTCAACGGGATCGGGCGTAAACGAACGGGCAAAGGCGAGGGCGATGGTTTCGCGAATCATGAATGGATGATGTTCGGTGATTGGGCGCGGAAATATGCCTACATGGCATAAGATTTTTGTTCGCTATACTCGGGTAGGCGCAGCAGGGAGCTGGGCAGCTCGCGATTGCGGATGTGCAAGTCGAGGCTCTCGCGAAAAGTCTGCATCCCGTCGGCGCGATACGAATCCATGTTGTTGTAAAGATCCTTGAATTTCCCGGCGGCGATGGTCGCGGCGATGCCGGTGTGATGGCGGAGGTTGAACAGGATTTCATGGATTGGGCACAACCGGTTGGTCTGCGGGTTTTCGTAGAGCCGTTGCGCGATGACGATGCGCAGGTTGCGCGCCAGTGAGATGAGCCCCCATGCCTGGCGTTCCTTCGGCAGCTCAGTCACAAAGGATTCTATCGCTCCCGGGGCGTCTACCGCGTGAATGGTGACGACGACCAGCAGCCCGGTCTGGGCCGCGCGCAAGGCTGCCTCCGCCGTCTCCGCGTCCCGCACCTCGCCGATAATGAGGACATTGGCGTCT
>Ga0210392_10000409_pt1 | contig 27169 bp, 32 predicted proteins | sample IncBWC30OmetaG_FD_161057 | JGI IMG/M metagenome (GOLD analysis project Ga0210392, IMG submission 161057) | Forest soil microbial communities from Barre Woods Harvard Forest LTER site, Petersham, Massachusetts, United States - Inc-BW-C-30-O ... | reverse complement strand
TCAGTACCACCGCCTGCAATCGCTTGGCAACTCGGTAGGCTCCGTCTCGTTCTGCCTGTTTGCGCAGGCGGATTAACCGTTTATAGGTCTTCGGATGCAAGTACAGGATTCGCGGAACCATGGCACCTCCTTCCAGGAGTATGCCAGATGTACTTATCTTATGTCCTGTTAATTATGCGCGGCTATATAGCAACCCTTCGGTTAACAGTTGCGGCGTACATCTTTCCTACTGAGTGCGATAGTTTGCTATGGTGCTGATTTGCCGCGCTGGTACGGGTGATTTGTTTTCCTTTCCCATTACTACCAAGTGCGACGGATTTTGATGCAATTGGGGCACAAAATGGGGCACAGTCCTCGAATCATGCCATCCACCTCACCAGAAGGCTCCAAGGCACTCAGAAAATGTTGTCTTCATGGCCCAGCAAGAAACCCGGAAGCAGCACGCTTACTGGCTACACAAGGAAAGAGGAATTGAAGACTTCGCTGAGAATTCCGCTTGGCGCTCTCTAGTAGAACCCTTGGGTGTCCCGCTTGACGCTGACTTTTCCCGCATAGCGCAGCGAGATGAAGACGAAATAGGTGGTGGCTAGCACGAAACCGAGCGGCCACCAAATGGAAGCGATGTGGAGAGCGCGCGGGCTGGCAGCGACGGCGTAGGCCGTCAGCGAACTCTCAGGCGCAAGGGTCGAATAAAGCATCACCGGGAAAATAGCCCCGGCTCCGGTAGCCAGCAAGCCCACCAGGAGACCATTCGACCCAACGAAAGCACGCAACTCCCGGCGAGACGAGAGACCCGAAATCAGCATGACGGTCGAGACGACGGCCATCAGCAATCCTAGCCAGCAAAATGGATTGTGGAGCGCGTGTCCTGGAAGGTCTGGGCGAATTGCCCACGACTCGACCGAAACAGCGAGAAAGAGCGCGGCGGCTACCGTCCAGAGGTACTTCGCCCAATTTGCGCTACGGTCATGCACCGCGCCTTCCGTCTTTAGCGTCAGATAGGTCGCGCCATGAGCGGCCAGTATCACAACCGCAAAGAACGCAACGGATACCGTATACCAGTCGAGTAGCCCTACGTAGCCGCGCACGTTGAAATTCGTGAAAAATGCCATCGAGAAATTGCCCTGGGCATCAAGTGGAACTCCGCGCGCCACGTTTCCGGCCGCTGCGCCGAAAAGGATGGCCAGGAGCAAATTGGAAAACACGAAAACGAAATCCCAGAACCCCTGCCAAAGACGATCGTTGATATGGCCGCCTACTTCGATGGAGATTCCGCGCAGAATCAGGCACCATAAAATCAGAAAGAGCGCGAGGTAATAGCCGGCAAAAGCCGAGGCCATGAGCCGCGGGAACACCGCGACCAATGTGCCGCCAAAACCGACGAGCCACACTTCATGCCACGACCAAAGGGGACCGATGGCCGCGATTACTTGCCGCCGCTCCTCCGGTGTTTTAGCAACAAGCCAGTGGAGCATTCCCGCGCCGAAATTGCGCCCATCCAAGGCCACATAGATGATGAGCATCAAGCTGACGATGCCGTACCACATCGCGATCATACAAACGCCTCCCCGCCACGGCTGGCAGCCACTTCTTCGTCCGGACCTTGGCCGATTTCACGACCCACCAGAAACAGAAACAGCAGGCCGAGGACAAAATAAAGCCCCACGAAACCGATCAACGTGAAAATGGTGTCGCCGTTGGACACCACTTTGCTGTAGCCGTCGCGGGTGTGAAAAAGCCCGTAGATCAGCCATGGTTGACGTCCAAGCTCGGCGGTCATCCAGCCCAGTGTGTTGGCGATGTAGGGAAAGGGAAACGCCAGCATCAACACCCAGAGCAGCCAGGTGCTGGATGCCAGTCGGCCGCGCCAATTCTGGAAACTGGCGTAAGCCATAAGGATGATGAAAATCGTGCCCAGCGTGATCATCAAGTGAAACGAGTAGTACAAAAGCTCGATGTTGTCGGGCCAGGTATCCTCGGGGTATTCCTCCAGCCCGTGCACATAACTTTGAAAGGTGCCGTAGGCGAGAAAACTGAGCGCGCCGGGAACCTCGATGGAATTCTCGAGCCGCCGGTCCGCGATATTCGGTTGCCCGATCACGGCGACGCCCGCCACGGGTCCGCCCACGAATTTGCCTTCCATGGCAGCGAGTGTTACCGGCTGATGACGGCCGACCATCTTGGCCTGCTGGTCGCCGGTGGGAAAAGCAACAAGCATTGAGGCGACCAGCGCAGCGAGCGTGCCCGCGCGCAGATAGAGTTTAGCTTGGGTCGGATGAAGACCTCGCAGTGCATAAAAGGCGCCTATGGCTGTAACCACAAACGAGCCGGTTACGAGCGCCGCGATTTGATTGTGGAAGAACTGCACCCAGGCCCAGGGATTCAACAGATAGCCCCTGAGACTAGCGATGCCAAGCAAACCATCGGCGCCGATTTGGTAGCCCACGGGATGCTGCATAAAAGCATTCGTGACCAGAATAAAGTAGCCGGAAAGCCAGCTCCCGAGCGCGACCCCTACCGCCGCCAACAAGTGATAGCGCGGACCGAGTCGTTTCTCGCCCCAAATCAGCGCACCGACGAACGCACTTTCCAGAAAGAAAGCAAACATGCCTTCCATGGCCAGCGTCTGTCCGATCACGCCGCCCGCATACCGGGTGAAGTCCGACCAGTTCGTTCCGAACTGAAACTCCATGGGAATGCCGGTGACGACTCCCACGGCAAAATTGAGTCCAAAAATCTTGGCCCAAAAGCGAACGGCTTGATTGTACTTTTCATCGCCCGTCCGCAGGGCGCGCCATTTCCAATAGACGAGAAACCACGCCAATCCCATAGTCAGTTGCGGAAAGAGGTAGTGATAAGTCAGCGTGAAGGCGAACTGTAGCCGGCTCCAAAATGCCGGGTCGGCGAGATTCGACGAGTTCATGGGAGTAACCTCCTCCGGGGCTTCGTTGAAGCCACCGAGCGAAATGCTGGCTGAATGGCCCTTCCTGTTCCTGTGCGCCGTGAGAGATTGGCGAAAATAAGTACGCCAAAGCACGCCCGGGGAACAGGATTCTTTACCGATGTTTTTGCCGCAAGAAGAAATGGAAACCGAGTGGCCTGGGTCCCAAAACCACAGACACCGTTGGGAAAAATTGTCTTCCGTTTCAGTGCTTGCTCGCTGAAGCGGGGATCACCGACCGAAGGGTTAGCTAGCGCTAAGCTAGGAAACACGCTGGGTGCGCTGTGTGAAACCTCCCGGCATAGCAAGATGCCCGATTCTACTCCTTGGGTGCAGTCTTTCTCAACGCCTGGGCTCATGAGGCCTGTCGAAAACAGCGAAGGTGCTGAAAAACATGGTGACCAGCAAATTCCGATTCCCGGCGAAGGCAAGCCGCTACCGCAGCCTGCCCCAATGCCCTTCAGTGCCGATCACTGGTCATAAACAAACGGGGTTCTGGGAAGTTGCCCTCTTCCTCGATGTTCAAGAATCCCCATAATCTGTGGCCTTCTAACCCATTTGAGATCGTGAAGGGAATACGTGGATTATTGGTGCTCGATGCTCATCTGTATGTCGAACGTCACGAAGGAGGCGGTGCGGAACTGGTATCCTCGCGGCTTGGAAAAGAGAAGAAATGGCGGAGAGGGTGGGATTAAAGCCAAGTGAGGGAGCGTGAGGAATGGTTTATATGCGTTTGTAACTGTTGCGAAATCTACAGCTTGCAGACAGGCTTTTCGGATTTACCGCATCGTGTTGCCAGGAAGGGACTTTTGCGGGCTTAAATCCCCTCCCAGCAGTACACATGTACTAATGAAAACAGGCTATTTGCGAGTCTTACTAACAAAGGACGACATCCGCGATGAGCTGGTCCAACTCCATTGCTCTGCCGCAAGAGCCTCCCAGGTTAATTCCATCTAAGCGTTTTGGACGCAAAGTCAAAAGCTATTCGCGTGGGGTGGAACGGGGCGATGCCAATAGCTCCATCTAGGCCGTCAAGCATGTTTCCTGGTGGGCCTTTAATCAGCAGGACTCGTCCATCCATCACTGTTGGACCCAAACGCATCTCCGGAAGAGTCACTAGTTTTGCGTTCATACGCCGGCCAATAGTGACTTTCTTGACGCCGGGTTCCATCCTCAGTCCCGGGACGTGCGCCCGAATCCTATCTTCATAAAGAAGCACGCCTTCCAACCCGGTATCAAGGAGGAGGTCAATGGGATGACCTTGCACCTGCACTCTCACTATGAAACATGTTGGCTCCGGCCTTATTTGTGTACCTTGAATGTTGTGATCGATAGGACTGAACAGCACTCTCCGCGTGTCGTAATCGAATGTAAGGTTGTTCAGCTGCAGCAAATCCACACCTATGAGCGCATCCACGCCGCGTGCGAAATCAGAAAGTGTGTTGAGGTTTGCAATAAACATTTCGACGTTCCTTGCTTGCACAGGTCCGAATCGCACTTCCGGAATCGTCGATGACTCTACTGGAACTGTCTTGTCAAAGTTAACAATATGATTTGGGCGACCGCTCAGTTTCAGCTTTGCGGCTATTTTACTGTCCAGAACACTCGTTGTCACACCGGTGTCCAAGATAAATTTCAACCCGGTTAGATCGCCGACGCGTCCTTCCACGACGATCAGGTAGCCGTTGTCTAGCTGGAAAGGCATTTCAAGGCTAGTAAGAGAGGACCCGGCAGTGTTTTGTTGTGCTGCGCTTGAACAAGGAAGCGCCAGTGCAAGTAACCACGGATACCAGGAACCGGAAACTGACCTTTTCACGACGCTCACCTCAGCGTAGTGGGTGTGGCGCTGAGGTTCGGTCAGGCGACATCAGTCTTCAATTCACTGCGAATCCTCTCCAAGTATTGACTTCATCAACTGGCAATGCTCTCATAAACTGAGAGTTAGTCCTGACTATCTCCAATTTCGTGCCAAGACTTCGCGAGACAGGCTCCTCCTGAGGTCCCGGATGCAGGAACCCAAACGCACAAACGTCCTCCGATTCGGGGTGTTTGAGGTCGATCTCAACTCTGGCGAGCTGCGCAAATCGGGTTCAAGGATCAGACTTCAGGAACAGCCCTTCAAAATTCTGACGGCCCTGCTTGAGCACCCGGGTGAAGTAGTCACACGAGAGGAACTGCGGCGCCGGATTTGGCCTGAAGAATCCTTTGGGAATTTCGACCACGCTGTGAATGTTGCCGTGGGCAAACTCAGGACCGCTCTAAACGACTCGGCGGAAGCTCCCCGGCTGATTGAAACGCTGCCTCGTCGCGGTTATCGCTTCATCGGCCCTGTCGTCACTAGACTCCCAACAACACCTCCCGATTCATCAGCGTCAAGCACGGAAGGCAAAAAGAACCTCGGCAGACGCGGAGAGATAGGAATGCACTGGGGAAAGGTGGCCCGCCTTGTGATTGTGAGTGTGGCACTCGCCGCAGGCTCTTACTTCTATTTCCGGAGCAGATCGAAGCTCACCGACAAGGACACTGTAGTGCTCGCTGAGTTTACCAACACTACAGGCGATACGGTTTTCGACGGCACGTTGCGACAAGGGCTCTCGTCACAACTGGAACAGTCACCATTCCTGAACCTGCTTTCTGATCAGCGCATCGCACAAACGCTCTCCTTAATGGCACAACCGAAAGAGGCGCGGCTCAGAGGAGAGCTGGTGCGTGAGGTTTGCCAACGCACCGCGAGCTCGGCCACCATTGAAGGCTCTATCTCCAGTCTGGGCACCCAGTACGTGCTGGGATTGAAGGCCGTGAACTGCCGCAATGGCGATTTGCTGGCTGACGAACAGATCGTAGCCAACGGCAAGGAGCAGGTACTGAGGGCGTTGGGCGAGGCAGCCACGAAGCTACGCGCCAAGCTGGGTGAGACGCTCAGCACGGTGCAGAAGTTTGACACACCTCTTGAGCAAGCCACTACGCCCTCACTCGAAGCTTTGCAGGTCTATAGCCTGGGACAGAGGAGCCTAGCGGCAAACGCCGACCCCGCTACTGCCTTGCCCTTCTTTCGGAGGGCTATCGGACTCGACCCGAATTTTGCCATGGCCTATGCGCTTCTAGGCTTGAACTCCGCGTATCTGGGCCAGACCGGCCTCGCGTCAGAGAACACGCGCAAGGCGTACGAGTTAAGTGACCGCGCCAGTGAACGCGAGAGGGTGTTTATCGAATCTAATTACTACTTTTTGGTCGCTGGCAACCTAGAAAAGGCGCGTCAGGCCTATGAACTGTGGGCGCAAATCTATCCGCGAGATAGTCAACCGCCGGGCAACATGGCTGCCTTGTACATTAGTCTAGGGCAATACGACAAGGCCCTTGAGAAAACGCGCGAGGCCCTCCAGCTCGACCGCGGGAGTGCGGCGAGCTACGCCAGCCTCGTTGGCTGCTTCTATCTTTTAGACCGCCTCGCAGAGGCGACAGCCGCGGCCCAAGAGGCGCAGGCGAAAAACTTGGACTCTGCTTGGTTGCGTATAAACATGTACATGCTCGCATTCTTGCAGAACGATGCGCCGGGGATGGCACGGCAGGTAGCCTGGTCTGCGGACAAGCCTGGGGTCGAGGATATACTGCTAGGCCTCGACGCCAACACGACGGCTTACCTCGGACAACTGCGCACGGCGCGAGTGCTTTCTCGTCGTGCTGTGGCATCTGCCCAGCGCGCGGGGGAAAAGGAGACGGCCGCTCATTACGAGGCCAATGCCGCTTTGAGGGAAGCCCTCTTTGGCAATTCCTCCGCGGCCGGCAAGCGGGCAAGGGCGGCTCTTACGCTTTCGAGGGACCGGGATGCTCAGTACGGGGCGGCGCTGGCTATGGCCTTCGCCGCCCGGAAGCAGGTCCAGCACGTCGAAAAACTGGCAATTGATTTGGACAGTCGTCTTCCTGAAGATACAATCGTACAGTTCAACTACCTACCTACCATTCGGGCCGAACTCGCTCTTAGGCGCAACGATCCTTTGATGGCCCTCGAGGCACTCCAAAAAGCCACTCCATACGAGTTGGCATCACCAGGTTTCGGCCCTTTTATGATTGCTTTGTATCCGGCCCATGTGCGTGGAGAAGCCTATCTCGCTATGAATCAGGGTATCGAAGCCGCCGCCGAGTTTCAGAAGATTCTCAACCATCGCGGTGTTGTGGCAATCGGAATCATCGGGGCACTGGCCCATCTCGGTCTTGCGCGCGCATACGTACTCGAAGGCGAGAAAGATAAGGCGCGCACTGCCTACCAGGATTTCCTCACGCTCTGGAAAGACGCCGACCCTGACATTCCCATTCTCACCGCGGCCAAGTCGGAGTATGCGAAGCTTCACTAGTCCAAAGGCAACCTCGAAGAAATGGCACGGGGGAGCCCCTCGGGTTGTCAAAGGACAATTAGTCACGAAAGCAATCGCCGCGTAATCTGGTTGAATCTCCCGCCTGCCGTCGAACGCGCTGTTCTTCAACGATTGGGGCGGACCCAACGATCAACGAGCCTCTTTGACGATCTGCATTGGTAGATCAGGGCCGTCTCCTCACCAAACGACACCTGCAGGCGCACCCCATCTGTCGTATACACATTGGCCTTGATGGTCGCTTCGACAATTCGACCCGCACTCAATTTAACGAGCACGCGGTCGCCTACTTTATGTTCGCGCATACGAATGTGGGAGCTACAGGCCGCCCAGACGTCTAACAGTGTCAATTACCCACGGAGTATATTGAACCGCTCTCCCGAGCCATTTACGTCCGATCTCCATCGCAGTATCTAAATCTTCGAGCTTCTTTAAAGCAGAGACTGGGACTCCTGTCACCTTTTCTGCCTTCTCCTGCCCTTCCAAAAGTGCAATATGCTCGTGCAATTCCCGAAGATCACGTGCCGCTGTCTTCGAAAGGATTTCAAACTTTGTGGTAGCCATCGACAACGTGGTCGCCTGCTCGCGAATACATTCGTAGATTCTAGAAGACATACCGTTTGCTGGCCCCGCTAGCTCTCTTCCTCGTTCCCAAATAGTAGCCACTACTCGCGTAACCTCGGTGCCGTCCGATAAGACGGTAGTGGGAAAGCTCGAGCCCGATCAGAGAGTCTACGGCTGAAGCCCGGTCGGTCATGGGAAGTTTCCCTTCCCATTCACCATCTACGCTGAATCTTAGCCTCGCGCCTATTGCTAGTCAATGTACGTTTCGATTCGCTTACTAGGGCCCCTCACAGCAAGCAATTGCCCCCGGCAGCGTCGCGTTACCGGAAATGTGGAGGCTAGTACTCGAGACTCCCGGGTATTTTTCGTTACCACCTCTTTATCGCACGGGCTTAGAATCCCGATCAATAGGAGGCTGCCATGCTGCAACAGGAGAATCAGACACAATCCGCGAACTTCGAATGGGCCTGTCAGGCGCTATCCGCCACAGGCGAGCCTTGTGATACTTCGGCCACTTGTCATTGCGGCGTTTGTGGGAAGTGGTTCTGCGCAGTCCACGCCGAAGACGAGGCGTGGCATCGCTGCGCTCTCGAGCCAGGTGAAGAGGGTGGTGAAGGATAACAATTGGATTGGCAACGCAGCGCACTGCTAGTTGCGAGTAGGCACATTCAAATTACCGCAGACAAATGGCGTTTTTTTACTGCGCTTGCGAGGCAACGTGTTACCGCTCTCGCCTCGTGCCAGCGTACACGCCCGGTAACTTCGCGAACGAGTTGTGCTGCGGTTCGATCCAGCCTATCTGCTAGGGTTCTCGGAAATGCCCATTGCTTTTTGCCAACCCATATAGCTGTCTTGATTTTCTTCGGCCGCGCCATGGTCCGCAGCTTAACCAGATCGATATGGTAGATCGCGATCCCATTGGGTCCGGTTACGGACACTTCGCCAGCCTCGGCTCACCCTTCCGCCTCGCTCGCTAGCAGAATGTGGGTTAATGCATCTGATCGTTGACACCCACAAAACGCTAAGAATACATTAACCGTAATGAAGACGTGCCCAGTTTGCGAACAAAACGTTGGTCTGAACGTACGTGTTTGTCCGTATTGCGGACACAGATTTATCCCTGCGATAGCGTGGGTCCTCCTTATCGCGATCGTGTTTGTCGTAATCGCGGTTATCTTGCTGTTTCAGATTAGGGGTAAATAAAAAGCCGCGGGGTCCCACCTGTGCACTGTGGCATGAGCTTGAAGGATATCGCCGAGTGCTTCAAGCTAGAGGTAAAGACCGTTGAGCACTTGATAGTTGAGCATCGGAGATCGCGAGCATCCCAACAACGCACTTGAATTAACTTAGAGGTGGGAGCCGTATGCATTAATGCCCGTACGGTTCTGTAGCGGGGGCGATCAGCGATGATCGTCCCTACCGCGCCCCCTCCGTCACCTATCCGCCGACAACTTCACATTCCGTGAGGCTTCCTGCCGCGCGGCACGGCGCAAGAGTGTGGCGCGCAATTGCGCGGCTTGATCCGTTGAAAATTCCAGAATGCTGAAGCCCATGAGTTTCAGGTCGTCGCGGCCCCATGTTCCGCGCATGATTCCTTTTCGCGAATGATTTTCACCGAGCAAGTGCCCGACTTCGTGTGCAAGCACATGTCCGAGAAGGCGTCCAGGGTGAATGCCAACCTGGTCAGCACGTTGTACGACCCGGAAGTAAAACACGTTGATCGGGCAGGAAGTAGCATCTTCGTCGCAGGGGGCCGGCGCAGATCCCAGGTTCTCGACGCGCGTTTGGATTCTCCCTACCATCTCCGGCGTCAGGATATTCAGTACAAAAGCATTCGTGCCCCAGTCCGCGGGACACCTAGGATACCGTTCCTCTTCTTCCTGCGTGAGTGGACAATATACCCAACTCGACTCCACCTTGGCTTCTCTCAGAATGCTCGTGGCGACTGCTTCTGCGCTAAACAGCAATCCGTTGTCGACATGAGCGTAATTGTGGACTCTGACGATTATTCGAGGATGCCAATCCTGAGGTGGCAGTTTCGCCGCCGGCAGTGGTGTCGAGCTAGTGGAACTTCCGGTCTGCTGTGGAGCCGCCGCAATTGCGCTTGTTCCTAATCCGGCGGCACCCACGACCAGCAGCAATCTGACAATCAGCTCTCCCATTCCGGACTGGGATTTCATGTCGGCCTCCCTCACGTTTCGCGTGACAGGGGCGACGTTGGGCTGGAGAGTCAGCTACCTCAATGCTAGGGGGGTCCGATTGCAGTCGCGCGGGGCGCACATTTCAATCGCTGGGATGACGCACCGTAAGTTATTGATAAACCGTGGCTTAATCTTCCTCCTATTAGAATGTGTGTTTCGGGTCTACACTCGGCAGAGCTTGGAGTAGCGCAATGAGAGGCAACGTCGCGCCCAGAGTTAAGCGCTTTGGTGTGTTCGAGGCCGATGTCCGCACTGAGGAACTGCGTAAAGAAGGTTTGTGTCTTCGCCTACCCGGTCAATCCTTCCAGGTCTTGCTTCTGCTGCTTGAGAATCCCGGCGAAATGGTCACTCGAGAAGTGTTACGCAAGAAGCTGTGGCCGGAGGATACGTTCGTCGACTTCGATCATGGTCTGAATGCCGCCGTAAATAGACTGCGAGAAGCTTTGGGGGACTCTGCTGATCATCCAAAGTTCATTGAAACTCTTCCGCGCCGTGGCTACCGCTTTATCGGCACAATCAACAATCACGAGAATACAAGCGCATCCGTGGTGGCGGATACGGAGCAGCCGAAGGGGGACACTGCGTTTGAAAAGACGGCTCCCGTGGGTTCAGTCGCACCGGCTGCGAGTGGCAAATTACGTAGGCTAGCAGTTCTTTCTGCTGTATTCGTTATTTTGGCAATCATTGCAACGTTCGTTTGGCTGCGCCTACCCCAGACTCCCCCGAGGGTGCTTGCTACTACCAAACTAACCAAAGATGGCGTGCCGAAGCATGGAGTGCTAACCGATGGGGCACGGCTATATATCGAAGAAGATCAAGCGACGCGCCGGTTCGTGGTGCAAGCAGCCCTCACGGGAGGCGAGACATCGCCGATTCCCACCCCTTTCCCCGCTGTAGGTCTCCTGGATATCTCTCCCGATCATTCTCAGCTCCTGGTGGGAAATTTTGTTGGCAACGAGTCCACGGAGTTTTGGGCACTCCCGCTTCCCAGCGGACCACTCCGCCGGATTGCCGACGTGACGGGTGATGCGGGTAAGTGGTCCCCGGATGGTCGCCAATTAGTTTTTACAAAAGGCGACGATGTTTACATAGCCAAGGCGGATGGCACCGATGCACGCAAGCTGTTCACTCCGGCAAATTATCCCCGCGGACTTCAGTTTTCTTTCGATAGCACTCGCATTCGGTACAATGTTTGGAAAGACAATTCAACGTCGCTTTGGGAGATTCGAACGGACGGCACTAATCTTCATCCCCTGCTGCCGGGCTGGCGGAATCCACCTTCTGAATGCTGCGGCGCATGGTCGCCCGACGGCCGTTATTTTCTCTTCCTAGATAGTAATAATACTGTGCTTGAAGGAGGGAACATATGGGCGTTGCAGGAATTGAATAGCGCGTTTCGCAAGTATCCCGCAAGGCTCTTTCAGCTCACGGCTGGACCAATGCTATTCGGTGCGATGACATGGAGCCCGACGGAAAGAAAGTGTTCGCGCGGGGTTTACAAAATCGTGGTGAACTCATCCGCTACGATACACAGCGCAGGGTATTTGTGCCGTTTCTGTCGGGAATTTGGGCAACTGACCTGAATTTCTCGCTTGATGGCAAGTGGGTTGCCTACGTGTCCTACCCCGAAGGAACCCTGTGGCGCAGCCGGGTCGACGGCAGCGACCGTCAAGAGCTCACAAATCCACCGGTCTTCGCTGCCATGCCGCGCTGGTCGCCTGACGGTACGCAGATTGTGTTTATGGATTTACAAGTGGGACAACCGACTAAGATTTTGCTCGTATCGGCACAGGGGGGAGCAGCGCAGGAAATGCTCGCCGAGCATCTCCCCCAGATCGATCCAGGCTGGTCCCCGGATGGTAAGCAAATGGTCTTTGGTCGTTGGCCCATGGAGAATAGTACCATCCAGTTGCGGGATCTGAGTTCCAAGCAAGTGTCGATCATTCCAGGTTCAAAGGGCCTGTACTCTCCTCGTTGGTCACCGGATGGTCGGTATCTCGCCGCGCTGTCCGTCAACCAGAAGAAGATTGTGATTTTCGATTTCGAGAAACAGACATGGTCAGACTGGGTCACCGTACCTGGGTGGCGCGGCTACCCTGCATGGTCGCGGGATGGGAAATATCTCTATTTCGAGACTAGAGCGACGGAAACGCCAGGATATTACCGAATCCAGCTTGGACGGACTCGCCCCGAACTCGTCGTGGACTTGAAGGACCTACACCAATTTATGAGTGTATATGGCCCTTGGAGCGGTATCACTCCGGACGGTTCGCCGCTTTTCCTGCGCGACCTGAGCACGGACGAGATCTACGCGCTGGACCTGGAGTTGCCCTAGTCCGCAATTTCTCGCGCGTTCGAAGACTGCGGGGGAGTGCGTGAAGCGGAAGCAATTTTATAATTCACTGCTAGGCAACCTGTCACCACTCGCGTCTTCCGCAAGCATAAATTCCTGGAATCGTTGTCGTGGGCCCAATCATAGCACCGTCGAATCGCGCACGCTTGATGTCGGTGTAAAGAAGGTCCGCGCCCTCGAGGTCTGCTTCCCGAAAGCTACAACCCTCGATGCGAGCGTAGTCTAGCTTGGTATTTTCTCCCTTCCAGAGAGCCACTGGATCGATCTCCGGGGAAGCCTCGGCTCACCCTTCCGACTCACTCACTTGCGGAATTTGTCGATGAGTTGAAACGACTGATTCAGAAAGAGTCCGAAGCTTAAGCCACCGCGGCCACGCTGGCAAGAAAGCGAGATAAATAAATGTGGCAGGGACGACGATTTCATTGCTTTGCTTTCCAAGTCAATACCGCCCAGGCTAAAAAACTGCCGCCCCAGATCATGCCAACGTCTTCTGCCAGACTAAGAATGGTTCTATGCACAGTAGTTTCATGTAGCCACATATATCCTAACAAGAAGAGTAAAGCAGCCAGCGATGCCATCCAGACAACAAGAAGGATCTTTCGCATCATCTGGGTCTCCTAATTACCGGAAGACGAAGCCTTGTCAGCAACGCTCCCAGACGTGGGCCGTCTTCTTGAGCAACGCCGGAGAATTCCAACCCCATTCCGCTAGCGCTCTCCACATGGCGCACAACAGCCTTGGTTCTGATCTGGCCTTCTTCGACGAGAAAATCAATCTGTGCTTTGGCTCCAACAGGCTGAGGCTGATGTGTCTCAACAAAAATTCCCCCAAAACTCAGATCCCGAATGCGGGAAACATCACTACGCCCCGCGCAACTCCAATACACCCGAACCCCTTCCGAAGTGACGCGCGAAGTCTTTCTCCGGGAGTAGGATGGCAACTGTAATAGGGTTTGCATGTAACACCGCTGATCCTACAGAGAGGAAACTCTCAGTTCAGAAAAGACTGAAGGCCACTGTACGCCCTTTAGCTGAATTACTCCGCAGACAAGTGAGCAGCGCGGCTGTTCAAATTCCTGATTGAAGAGGCTCCCACCCTTGCGCGCGAGAGAGAGCCCCTCTACTACGACAGAATGCGAAACCTGCGCTCTCATCCGCCCAAGAGAGAGCCCAGAGCAAACTGCCGCAAAACCAAGCCTTCGTCCGGACGCGATCACGCTGCAGGCAATCCGGAATTCCTTCGATTTCGCTGCGAGATTAGTTTGTGGCGGAAGACCTGTCCATCCCGCCTCGAGGGTATTTTAATAAGCTCGTTTCACGGGTTTACGCGCTACCGGACATCTTGCTTCTAGTACTCGATTTCGAATAGCGCGTTGTGAGTCGGCACGTCCAGATACGCGCACGCCACCTCTTCTGCGTATCACTACATACAAAAATGCCCCACGTGGGTAGGATATTGTGCTCCGGATTGAGAACAGGAGCAGAACTGGGTGACACGCGAAGGCTCTCTGATCGTTTGGAACTTTCGGAGGCGGAGTTGGTGTCCCGTTAACCGTTTTCGGTGGCATCGCTCTTTGCAATTAGGTGCAATTCCTCTTTGGAAAGAGTAAATTCTGCTCTACCGCAATTGAGGCACACCAATAGTTCGGGATATACCAAGACGGGGCTCTTCTTTACATCTCTCAGCCTTGGAAAGTGGATGTCCACCTCCGATAGAAACGTTCTTTGAGTAACTGAATCACAGGTACTACAAACCATGAATGGAATCTTCTTCTGTCGCTGGCTTAGCAGATCGCAAACCAGGTTGCCCAGTGCAGCGCATCCTCCGCCGAGCACAATCCGACCGCTGATGTCTGCGATGGTGACGCCACGACCGCTGATGTCCACGATGGTGACGCCATCTACCTGTCGAGTGCTTGTAGTCATTAGCCATCGGCATTCTCCCAAGGGCACCTTAATACTCGCAGTAAATTGGCGAGGCTGTGGCGAGGCGAGTGCTCATTCTGTGGGACTGCCCTGCGGGATGAGTGGGGAACACGCGCCCTGATGTGTTCGCGACAGCCTCAAAAAGAGGCTATCGAAGGAAGGCAGACGAGGGTATCCCTTGGAAGGGGTATTTCGCTGGGCCGGTCGCTAGGAAGAAGCTCAATAGTGTGGCCTTCACGACAACCTCCGCTCACCGAAAACTTTACGTTCTGGTATGTCGGTAGCCTCGTTGACCAAGGCATCCGTAAAATCCGCAGACGAGTGCCGTCGGCCCAGGCCGATTTCTGCGCGATAAAGTGAGCACTGCCGAAGATCAGCGCCCCGGAAATTTGCACCAGCTGCATAACTGAAGGCCAGGTCTGCACCGCGGAGTGACGCTTTCTGGAAATCTGTTCTGAACAAACGAGCCCCGAGAAGATTTATCCCGTCGCATTGAGCCCCGTACAGCGAGAGACCCGAGAGGTCCGCGTGGTTCCAGTTTCGACCACGAAGGTCTTGGTTCCATAGGTCGCGCGCGTTCACGATGTCGATCTGTTCACCGAGCACGTTGCGAATGATCACGACAGGCGCGGGTTTCGGAGGAGAGAACCAATCGAAGAATCCCATCACACCTCCTCGTGCACCGTCACCGGTGTCGTGAAGAATGGATCCAAGTCCTCATCACCGGCGACGTACGCTGGCGACGTAGGTGCCTCAACAACGTCGAGAACATTCTGCACAGGCTTGCGACGCACCAGGCTGTGCTTGACGACGATATTGGCCTTGGGGTCTTTACTGGTGCCAGGTTTCTTTGCGGCTTGTGCAGCATGCGGACATGCGCCCGGTTTGCCCCGTATCCAAGCCGTAGGCTACCGGGCCGCTTTCGAGTGTATTTCGGTCATCTTCAGAACTATGGCAGTTCTCATCCTGTCCTGACCGATGTGTTCTATGTCGTGAGTCAAACCGACCCTGAGACGAAACAGGTCAAGAGTTCGCTCGTCAAGCGAGGCAAGGAAATGCACGAGCCTGACAGCATGTATCTCAACCCGAGCCAGATTGTTTTTGTAGAGACGGTAGGCACCAACTCGAAAGTCGCTCAGCTCATTGTCCAAGCATCGCACTAAATCACCATTTCGACGCTTGTTCTATCAGCATGCCAGCCCTGACCGTGAATCCGAATCCCTTGGCCGCGTCGCGATTGAAAAGTGGCTCACCGCCGCTGGGCCGATTGGCAGCACCGATCCCACCAGATCGAGCCCGTCTTTTCTGGGCGCATGAATCGACTGTCGCCTCCATATTGACGAGAACAACATCGAGAAGTACTATCCCTTCACTGTCCCCCCCGAACCCCGTACGAAAAAAGGTTTCCCTACGCTTTTTAAACGGAGTTAATCCCTATGCAGGAGACTTCAATCGATGCCATGCGGAAGCGCGAGAAATTGAAAGCAAAGAGGAATCTACTGTTCCAACGGTTTTTGAAGAATCCTCTAGAAACGCACTTGGCTCTAGAAATCAAGATCATCGACGATCAGGTTGCAGAATGTAGTGAGCTAGTGGGACGGAAACACGGGCCAGACCACAAAACTTGATTCCGGAAACGCTTCAACACCAGCCATCAGTTCGTCGATCATCTGGCCAATGACGTTCTGCCGGCCGCAATCGCGAAACTCGACGAGCCCCGAAAGGAATGTTTTCTCGTGAGTTGGTCAAACGCATCTAGCACCTGGCTGCGAAATTTGATTGCACTTTCGATGTGCTGAGCCATCTCCAGTTGACCGTTGGCCCACTCCGCCAATCCGGCACGCCCCTGGACGTTCCCCGACATGATTGAAGGCAATGATGCTATATTTTCACCGCTATGATGCTGGTGCTAGGAAGTTTTGCAATAGGCAGCGTTGCCCTTGGGATTCTGGGACTGCTCGTCCTTGCATGCGTTCCGGGCTTACGTCTAACTTTTCTGAACCTACTACTTTTTGTCGTTGGTGCCTTCTTCGGAGCACTTGCTTTCTCGTTAGGCTATCTTCTGATATTTTCCGGACATGAATTGAAAGATGTGGCGTTCGTCGGGCTTTTTTTGGCCTTTTTTGCAGGAGCCACGCTTGGTGGTGCACTGTTGGTCAAGCTGAAAATCCGATTCGTGAAAACCGAACGCGCTGGACCACCAATTTAGTTGCGGTGCTACCCAAGGCCTTCGACAAGGCTTCGGGTACAGGCGAGTCTAAAGAATTTTAGGAATAGTTCGCCAAGAGCTAGGAAGTCTCCGGCGCAACGCAATTGCCGCGCACAATAAAAAGCATGCGCCAAACATAAGGCCGCTGTTTGGCTCGGGGGTCGCCACGAGAGTCAGAGTAGCCGGAACGCCCCCATCCTGGAGAATCGTTCCGCCAATTACTTCTTCCTCAACAACCGCTTCGTCGAATGAATATGTTCCGGGCGCTGTGACTGGCGTAAAGAACGACCCTTGGTAGGAGTCGTATTCGTTGTTCTGGTTTGCGATGTTAGTACACGGACGAGAGTTGGGATAGGTGGTACCACAAGGGGCGAAAAAAGACATGGAAAAGAAGTCTCCTGCATTGAGGAAGAGACTGACGAGACTATCGCCCTGGGGTGCTTCGAGAACCTGAACACTGCTGGGATCTATTACTGTAGGACCATTAATAATTGACGAAGTGTCAAAAGTAACCGTGGCACCACCCAAGTCAAAGCTACTAGCACCTGCGAAGGAGACAGTGTATTGATATTCGTCCGCTTTGGCGGATGGTGCTAATCCGACCGCGAAGAAGGAACAGACCAGCAAGACTCGGGCAAGTAGAACAGAAGCCCTGCGATTCCTCTCTAGTTTGACCATGACTCTCCCCCTGCCGCCATCAGACTCAATGTCCAGATGGACGCGGGCCGCAGGGGTAGGCCGAAACGGTGTGTAAGTCGCCCGGGGTTAGCCCACACGCCTGCCTAGTTGTAGCACTTTTCCTTCCAATCGCGAGCTCGATGTAAACAGCCCACTTAAGGGCAGGAAGATTGATCCGCAGGGAAGTGACGCCGCACATTCTGGAAGGAAAGTGCCGCCAAGACACCCTTAAAGTACTTCTCTGTTGCACACTCTTGGAAGGTGTTTTCCGCACTGCGGCCCAAGATTCCTCAAACGGGGCTCACCGCATCGGTTGTTACGGCGGCATATGCGCTCGCCCGTTGAAGTTAGCTGCGTCAACGAATGCCGAATTTCTGCTCGACGCTTGGTATCTGATATGCTTGCGCACTCCTTGCGGGCTACTCGGTCGGATGCTTTGAATCCGCAGCCTCTGAGGGAATACGAAGGCCAGAGATTTGACAGGTCTGCTACCGTCGGCCCGCACCACCTTCCTCATCGATCACAATCGAAGTGGAACCTGTTTAGACCGAGGTCAACGCGGCACTTCGCGAAGACCGAACGTGCGAGACCACCAGCCAATCAGTTCTTAGCGCGTTCGAGAGTAAAAGGATTGAGTTCATCGGTTGCAAGGGAAATCAAGGTCGGCTTCAATTGATGGAGGAAAAATAATGGCTACTCCTATGCATGCAATGTCGGTCAATGACAATGTCGCTCGCTACCTAGCGAGACCTCGGCAACTGTTGATTAACGGAGAGTGGGTCAACGCGGCTTCTGGCAGGACCTTTCCTACTTATAATCCAGCAACCGGTGGAGTACTTGCGCAGGTTGCGGAGGGCGACCGCGAGGACATTGACCGTGCGGTGGCCGCGGCCCGGGCCGCCTTCGATAACGGTCCATGGTCAACGATCACGCCATCAGAACGCGGGCGCCTCATCTGGAAACTCGCCGACCTTGTCGAGAAGCACGCCGAAACATTCGCGCAACTCGAATCCCTTGACAACGGCAAGCCGGTTGCAATCGCTCGGATCGCCGACGTGCCGGCCGCCATCGATAATCTCCGTTACATGGCTGGCTGGGCAACGAAGATCGAGGGAAGTACGATTACGATCTCCGCTCAAGGCGCGAAATTCCTTGCGTACACCTTGCGCGAACCCGTTGGCGTGGTCGGCCAGATCATTCCGTGGAACTTCCCGCTGTATATGGCCGCGTTGAAACTGGGACCGGCGCTCGCTTCCGGTTGCACGGTTGTTCTGAAACCGGCGGAGCAAACTCCTCTCACCGCTCTAATGCTGGGCGAACTCGTGCAGGAAGCCGGTTTCCCGGAGGGCGTCGTGAACATCGTTACTGGCTATGGCGAAACGGCCGGTGCGGCGCTCGCTGCTCATCCGAAAGTCGACAAAGTTGCGTTTACAGGTTCGACGGAAGTCGGCAAGCTCATCGTGCACGCGGCGGCCGGAAATCTAAAGAAAGTTTCCCTAGAGCTGGGGGGGAAATCTCCGAACGTCGTCTTCCATGATGCGGAGATCGATAGGGCAATACCCGGGGCCGCGAATGCGATCTTCTACAATCAGGGTCAAGTTTGCTGCGCGGGCTCACGGCTCTACATTGAGGAAAAGTCATTTGATAGGGTCGTCGACGGCGTTTCCCAACTGGCATCGAAAATCCGAGTCGGCCCTGGACTCGAACCCACCACAGATATGGGCCCGCTCGTTTCAGAAGAGCAACTCAACCGCGTCTGTAGCTATCTCGAATCCGGATATTCGGAAGGTGCGAAGGCCGTAGTCGGCGGAGGCCGCGATGGCGACAAAGGTTATTTTGTGAAGCCCACGGTCCTCGTCAATACCAACGAAAAAATGAAAGTCGTGAAAGAGGAAATCTTCGGGCCCGTCGTTACCGCCATTCCGTTCAAAGATGTCGATGACCTCGTTGCGAAAGCGAACGACACACCCTACGGCCTCGCCGCCGGGGTTTGGACACGCGACATCTCCAAAGCTCACCGGATTGCGTCCCAGCTTCGCGCCGGCACTGTCTGGATCAACTGCTATGGAGTCGTGGATCCGGCTATGCCGTTTGGCGGATATAAACAGTCCGGTTGGGGACGCGACATGGGGCATGAATCGCTGGAGCTTTACACGGAGGTTAAGTCGGTCTGCACGCCAATCTCCTAGCGGACCTCATGCGCCTTCTGCGCACCACAAGGCTAACCGGGACATAACTGCAGGCTTGGTAAGCTGCTTAGTAAAGAGCCAATCATCCTGCCGGCTTGCCCTGCGGGGTTGCCCGGAAGGAATGGTCGGCAGGCACCGGCAAGGTATAAGTAACGCCGAACAAATTAATACCACTCGGCCTCAAAACTGCTACACGCTTTCTGTCTCGGCATGTGTGTGCTTTGAGTGGGGTCACATGCGAATCAAGCAAGTAATAGGACTCGTTCTAACCGTACTCCTGGCATCCCTATTTCTGTTGCTCGGGCTGTTTGCAGTGCCGATAAATGCGCAGACCAATTCCACGTGGAATGGCGGAACGGGAAACTGGAGCAACACCTCTAACTGGAACCCAAGCGCTGTGCCTAATAATAGCGTGAGCACAATTTACAGCGTGACGATCAATGTTCCCGATTCCGTTGTCTCGATGAACCTCAACACCACGATTGCTAACTTGTCGCTCGGCGTAACTGACACGCTGAGCATCAATTCTGGCGACAGTTTGATCGTGTTGGCTGCCGTGAGCAATGCCGGCACTCTCATCAATAGTGGCACGCTCGGCTCAAACGGTTTTGGTTCCGTTACCAACACCGGCACGATCATCAACACCAGTACGATCATCAACACCAGTACGATCATCAACACCAGTACGATCATCAACGTCCATGGAAGCGAGTTCAACAACTTAGGTGCGCTCACCAACACCGGCACCATCGTCAGTACCCAGGGTGGGGAAGCCGACAACTCAGGCACACTCACCAATACCGGCCTGATGACGGTCTTCCAGAGCATCCTCAACAACGCTGGCACGCTGAACAACATCGGTGGCTCAATTCAAGTAGGCAACGAGAGCACCCTCACGAACACCAGCACTCTGAACAACATCGGCGGCACAGTCGTCATCAACAACGGCGCCTTCGGGCTCACTAACAACGGCACGCTGTACAACGATTCCACCAGCACGATCTCCAACAAATTCGGTGGAATCAACAACGCCGGCACGCTCAACAACGCCGGCACGCTGGACAATGTTGGACCATCTGTTAGCTTTGGATCCGCTCTCAACAACAGCGGCACCATCAACAACTCAGGTACGCTAAACAACGGTTCCTTTGGCACGATCATCAACACCGGTACGATCAACAACGCCCTTGGCGGCAGTCTCAACAACTCAGGCACGCTGAATAATAGTGGCACAATCAACAACGGTGGAACCTTCACAAATTCGGGTGCCGTGACGATCTCCAGTTCGAGTCAGTTCACTACAAGCACCAACTACATGCAGACGGCTGGCAGCACGCTTGTTAGCGGCACTCTTACCGCGACTGGCAGCGCCATCGTAGATATCCAGGGCGGTTCCCTCGGCGGCACTGGCACAATCAACGGCAATGTCGCGATGGGTGGCACCCTCACCCCAGGGTCTGCGCGGACTCCCGGCACCCTTGTTATTTTCGGGAATTACGAGCAGCTTGGAAATGGCACACTGGAAGAACTCATGGGACCAGTTTCACATTCGTTCCTTGACGTGAGCGGAAACGTGATGCTTGACTCCGGCTCGCTCCTCGACATTACGCTGCTCAACGGTTTTGACCCTTTAAACCAGACGTTTAGCATCATGGACTTCGAATCTCGGGTCGGGCAGTTCTCCAATGGCCCTAGTTTCTCGGATGATGGCTTTATTTGGGCTATAACCTACCGCCAACATGAGATCGATGTGACCGCTGTTCAGCCCACACCTGAGCCTAACTCACTGTTACTGCTGTTTATTGGATTGGCTGCGCTGGCTTTCTATTATACGTGCCCCGAAAAATGGACAAGACGCAACGCCTTGCCTAAGGTGAATCCTGGGCGGATTCATCCAGGAGGCACCTTCTATGGGCAACGAGTCGCGAGGCATTGGTCTGGTTCAACTTGTCTGGATTCTCCGATGGGTCACGGAATGACTATCTGAATTTCTTGGGAATATGTACTTTCATCTCCGCTCGAATCTACCGCTGTGGTCGCGTAATAGTAAGTCAGCCCGTCAACGACTGTGCCATCCGAGTAGGTCAGCCCCGAAACAGGTGTCGAGTTGATCTTCGAATAGCCCGTACCGCTCGCATTGCTGCGGTATACGTTGTATCCGGTCGCGGCAGGTGAAGGACTCGCGGTCCAGGTCAGCAATACGGAATGGTTTGCACCAGCTACGATCGTAATGGTAAAACTGGCTGTATTCGTCTGAGCTGTCGGAGTCGTGGAGTCTGTCACCTTAATAGTCAACGCGAAGGAGCCAGACGCAGTAGGAACACCTGAGATTGTACCAGTGGAGCTGAGGGCAAGGCCCGCAGGCAACGCTCCAGAGCCAACAGACCACGAATAAGGCGTCACTCCGCCGCTGGCAGTAAGAAGAGTCTTGCTATAGGTATTTCCTTGCTGACCCTCGGGGAGAAACAAGGTGGTGATGCTTACGGGTGTTGGTGCAGCCGCCACGGCGATACTCAACGTTTGTGTCGCGGTCTGCGCTGTTGGCGTCGTCGAGTCCGTCACCTGTACAGCGAAGTCGAAAGTACCGGAGGTCGTGGGCGTACCGGAAATCATGCCCGTGGAGGCGTTCAAACTTAGACCTGGGGGCAAGGAAGAAGAAGTGATTGACCATGTGTACGGGGTGGTTCCTCCGGTGGCGGCAAGACTCGCACTGTAGGTGGTGCCCTGTTGGCCATTCGCCAATGAAGTCGTTGTAATGCTTACCGGTATTGCTGCGGCTGCCACCGCGATGCTGACCGATTGCGTGGCCGTCTCTGCCGCGGGCGTGCTTGAATCCGTTACCATGGCTGTGAAGTTGAATGATCCCGCTGTCGTCGGCGTTCCAGAGATCGTCCCACTAGCCGTAGCCAGCGTCAGACCTGCTGGCAGCGTTCCAGCACTCACACTCCAGCTGTACGGAGCCGTGCCACCAGTCGCCGTCAAGGTACTTGAATATGGCTTCTGGGCGGTTCCACCGGGCAAAGAACTGATTAAGATCTGTAGGGATGTTAGGAGATGTTGAGACGATAATCCGCCGCAACCTGAAGGCCAAAGAGTGGCGACAATGATCAGGGGAAAGAAAAGAAGAGTTTCAAGCGCATTCGTCTTGACGTGGGTCTTAGAAATCTTGTGCGAGATCTTCAATGATCATACTCGCTGCAGATTTATCCGATGTCACGTTTAACGCGTCCTGACGTGCCGCCCTTAGCCCCTTACGCATTCCCTTACAAGAGAATGCCCCGTGAGGCGGAACGCGGAGAGCGCGGCGGGACGTTCGTTCAAGCAGAGACAGGGACCCGTTGGCAGGTAAGTCTAGCACCAAGTCGAGCGAAGCAGAAAGAGGGCGCTCGATTCGTCTTACACGAGAACGAACTCAAGGTTGGTGGGTCCCAGCGCGCGTTCGTTCTTCATGGAGCGCTATGTCGACCTCGGCCTGAACCGATTCCACTTCGATCGTGATCTGAGGAGAGTGGTGCGGGGCTACCGGTACGAGACCCATCAAATCCTCTTCCTTGTCCCTCGGAGGATAGGATTGAAGCATCCGACCCAATAGCCCAGAAGGCAGTGTGCAGCACGCTTGATACCAAGCGGGAGCTGAAGTTCCGACACCTATGAACGGAGCTAACTCCAACGCGCGACGACACATGCCACCCCGCTAGCTGAAGCGGAGGGACGCCTCAGAGGAATGTTGTGTCGCATCCTGGAAAACACTTTCCAAGAGTGTGCAATATTCCAGTTTATCTAGACGATTAGACAAGTGGCAGCGCGCAAACCCAGTCGGAGATGGCGTTGCGAATTGAAGCCGCGATCAAATTTCGCAGCTAGGTGCTCACCGCCTTCGACCAACTCACGAAGCAACATTCCTAGTCCTGTTCGTCGAGCTTCGCGATTGCGACCGGCAAAACATCATTGGCCAGATGATCGCGGCCACTAGTGAGGGAGCCTTGGTAAACTGGACAGAAAAGCTATAGTGCCAGCTAACCCCGTCAGGACAGAGATGAGGAGTACGGCCATTTTAAGAACGTCAGTTACTGTTGTCTCGTCCTGGATGGAATGCCAGGACTTCTCGTTTTGCATGGACTTTTCTTCTCACTGTGTTTACTTCCCGAATCCGTGCCCAAGTCAACGAAGACGCGCAGCTTGCGGGTTAAGTCCTGATACACGGTAACCGGAGAAGTGGCAATGGAGCCGAGGACGCATCCGCATCCGGGTGCGAGGGACCGGTAATACTAGAACGGTTATATCTACTAAGGTAAAAACCCCTTGCCATTTATTTTTGTTTTATATAACCTGCGCAGCAATCTGCCGCCACGTTTTGGGGCCTGACCTAATTAACTTAGGGAGACGAAACAATGATGCTTCGGAGATTCATCATGAACCTAACTGTCTATAAGTTTGGTGCGACCAAGACAGCGATTCTGGCCCTCACTGTGCTTGGCTTCGTCTTAGCATCTCCTTCGTGTTACGCCGACGAAACCTTTCAATTTTCGGGGAACATTACCCCTTACTACTTCCTACCAAGCGGTGCGACGCAAAGCTTTTCTTTCGAGGCGCCAGATTTCATTACCCAGGACACATTCATCCCCGAAAACGCGCTTTTGGAATGTTCAACGGGTTATTACGCCACATGCGGAGGTGTCAGTTTTCTGCCTTCTAGTCCGGGTTATGGAATACCGGGCCAGGTAGTGCAAATTGCTTTCTGGGATGGAGTCGTGAATCCCTATTACTACTTCCCACTTGCTGCATTCACGGTCGACGGGACATACACCACCGTCGATTTCCAAGGCGCTAACACAGGCACGTTGATAGTTACGAAATCCGCGACAATGACGCCGGAACCGGGACCTCTCTCGTTGATAGTTGCACCGCTCGCTATACTATTGTTAGCATTCTGGTATCGAGGTTTCCGAAACAAGCTCGCATTCTTTGCGACCACATTCTAACTAGGCAAGGGCTTCGCCCTTGATATCCCTTCGGGATATAGAAGTCAGGAGTCCGAAGCCAGAATCGCAGACGCATAGGCGTTGAGCAAGCGGCTGACTTCTTCCAGTGAAGTTTTGAGGCTGGTGGTATCACCGTATCCAAGGTCCTGCGCCAAGATCAAGTAATAGCGACTCTCCTCCAGGGAAGCCTCGGCCATATTCATATAGCGCGCTTTGTCAGCTTTCCACGCCGACGCAATCCTTCGGCGATGTTGGCTGGGACGGAGACCGCCGCTCTTCGCATTTGCAGCGCCAAGCCGTATGCCGCGCGGCAGATGGTCTCGCCGGGCGCAAATATGGGCAAAACGCCGCTGCCAACTTTCGTGCTGGAGTTAGAGGAAGCTCGTGCGGAGTGGCGCCGAAGACACCCACCGCCCCGGACGTGAAGATCGATGCACTCCAAAGGATTACAAGCTCTTGTCTGTTGACTCCGCGCAACGACGATAACAGTGTCTACGGACTAGGAAAGAAGAGTCTTCATCAAGCGGGGGATCATCATCATCCATTCCAATTGGTCCTGCAGGTCGTTTCTTGATCTGACCACCCAGGCGAGCGCCTGCGATACGTGGTAAGCGTTCTTTGCTTTTTGGGGTGCTCCAGGCACGCAGAGGGTTTGAATCATACTCTTGCGGTGAGCTGATGCTCGCTCACTCGGCCGAGCAAAATGGCCGTCGTGACCTGTCTGGCAGATGAGATAAACGCGGGCCGCAGCCAACGGGCTCCATTCTTCACGCAAGGGCCCGTCCGTCCATTCCGCCAAGTGGTTTTCGTCAATTCGTAGGTTCAACCATCTTGCCAAACATTGTTTCTCATCTTCGGCAGACTTGAGGCCAGCCGCCAAGATTCCGCACAGATCCGGCAGCTCCAGGAATTCGTTATGGGTGAATCTTTGTGTCAATTGCGCTGTTCCTACCACCAGGCCATTTCCGCATATAAATCGAAACCATCCAAGCATGATCCGTAGGCGACAGCTTCCATCCACCGAGTTCACGCTGTGGAAGGAAAGCTTCAACACATGACCGTCGCCCGGGTCGAAATCAAACTCTTTGGGCAGAGTAATGGTGAGGGCCATCTTTGACCCATATACGGACATTGTTAACTCTCCCGAGACCCTGTCGTGGTCGATCGATGCTTTCTTTAATGCCTCGCAAACCTTCTCAAATACATCTGCATGTTGCACAAGCTTGTAGCGCTTTGAAACGGTCGCCACCGGAGTCTCAGTCTCTGCGGGGTCCATCGGCAGCCGGACGATCAAGTCGAGGAATTTATTTTCACTAGCAGCGGAACCGGCGATGGTAAACGGGCGCCGTTCAAATGTAGGAATCAACTTCACTAGGCGCTGTGGCGAACCTACCGACACCAGAATGGGTTCCCGAGACCATCGACGAGATTCTCCATTTGCGTCGACTTCAATTTCGTTGATACGGGATGCGCTTGTCATTAAAGGGCTCCTGCGGGTATCACACTTATAGTGTGTAGACTCATCGTGGTCAAGATCTCGATGATGACCGTGTGCCAGTTTCGGATCCAAGGGGATTATTTGGCAGGCGAGTGAGGACCCTCCGGCTCGAACGGGGTCTGTCCCAAGAGAAGTTGGCTGAACTCGCGGACCTCCACCGCAACTATGTGGGCGGTGTCGAGCGCGGGGAACGGAACATCGCACTATTAAATATCGTTGCACTCGCTCGCGCACTCAAAGTCCGACCAAGCAAACTATTTGAAACATCTCCTGATTAGTGCCGGCAGCATCGAGGTCGACTTCGAGGGGGATCGCCGTATCAAAAGGTCGTCGAATCTGTCGGACCTATTACTCCGAGCACTTAATAAGTGACACTTTTCACGTGGCGGCGTATCGGACGTGGCGTTCGCAAAAATAGTTTTTCACCACCGTGGGCCTCGCCTGTGTGATCCGGAGGTAAGAGCGAACGTAGTCCATCATTTCATGGACATTTACGGGGCGCACACGGCCGAGCGCGTTCGTTTTCACATCCTGGTTCAGTAGTTCATCGGGATTCAGTTCTGGACTGTAGGACGGCAAAAAGAAAACCCGGATCTGCTCACGGTGCTCGGCCAGCCAACGACTCACCAAACGCGCCTTGTGTACCGGGTGCCCATCCACAATGAGAAATACCTTTCTTCTGGTCTTGCGCGTCAAGCGCAGGAGACGGCCAAGAAAATTCAGGAACACCCGTGCCGTGAAACGTTGCCGGAAAATCATGAAGGCCAACCGCCCCCGATTGGTGATCGAAGAGATCATGTTGCAGCGAAATCGCTGACCGGTTCCCAATACCACCGGCGTCTGTCCGCGCCGTCCGTAGGAGCGCCCCGCTTGATGGTCTGAGCGCAGCCCCATCTCGTCTAACCAATGAATTTGCGCCTTCCACTGGCGCGCCTGTTCTCGAATCGCGGGATATTCCTGCTCCAACCATTTCCGTACCGCCGCCGGATTTTGTTCGTACGCCCGGCGCACCGGTTTTTGCGGTGTCAAACCCCAGGCACGCAAATAGCGCCCTACCGTCCACACCGAAACCTCGACATCGAACTTCCGCGTCAGCAACTCTTGCACCGCTTCCCGGGTCCACAAGGCAAAGGGCAAGCTCAATTGATCCGGGCATCCACTCAAAATGTGCCGCACCGTCGTGGCTGCTTGATGCGGTTTCAATCGCGAAACCGCTGGCCGCCCTCGACGTCGGGCCTTCAGCGCCCGCTGTCCCGCGC
>Ga0210392_10000408_pt1 | contig 27172 bp, 20 predicted proteins | sample IncBWC30OmetaG_FD_161057 | JGI IMG/M metagenome (GOLD analysis project Ga0210392, IMG submission 161057) | Forest soil microbial communities from Barre Woods Harvard Forest LTER site, Petersham, Massachusetts, United States - Inc-BW-C-30-O ... | reverse complement strand
ATCATCGGCGCCGGCCCCATTGTCATCGGCCAGGCCTGTGAGTTCGACTACTCCGGCACCCAGGCCTGCAAGGCGCTGCGCGAGGAAGGCTATCGCGTGATCCTGGTGAACTCCAACCCGGCCACGATCATGACCGACCCGGAGTTTGCCGATGTGACTTACATCGAGCCGCTGACCGCCGAGTTCCTGGAAAAAATCATCGCCGCCGAACGCCCCTCCGCGCTGCTGCCCACGCTCGGCGGCCAGACGGCCCTCAACCTCTCGATGGAACTGCACAAGCTGGGCATCCTCGACCAATACAGCGTGGAAATGATCGGGGCGAAGCCCGCCGCGATCAACAAGGGCGAGGACCGCGAACTCTTCAAGCAGGCCATGATCAAGATCGGCCTCGACGTCGCCAAGTCGCGCACCGTGCAATCCCTCGAGCAGGCGCGCGCCGCGACCGAGGAGATTGGCATCTTCCCTCTCATCATCCGCCCGTCCTTCACGCTCGGCGGCCAGGGCGGCGGCATCGCCTACAACCGCGAGGAGTTCGAGCGCATCGTTACGAACGGCCTCGACATCTCACCCGTGCACGAGGTGCTCGTCGAGGAGTGCCTGCTCGGCTGGAAGGAATTCGAGATGGAAGTCATGCGCGACCACAAGGACCAGTGCGTCGTCATCTGCTCCATCGAGAATTTCGATCCCATGGGCGTGCACACCGGCGATTCCATCACCGTCGCGCCAGCCATGACGCTCACCGACAAGGAATTCCAGGTGATGCGCGATGCGTCGTTCGCCGTCATCCGCGAGGTCGGCGTCGAGACCGGCGGCTCGAACATCCAGTTCGCCGTCGATCCGCAGACCGGGCGCATGGTCGTGATCGAGATGAACCCGCGGGTCAGCCGCAGCTCCGCCCTCGCCTCGAAGGCCACGGGATTCCCCATTGCAAAAATCGCCGCCAAGCTGGCCGTCGGCTACACGCTCGACGAGCTCAGGAACGACATCACGCGCCTCACGCCCGCCTCGTTCGAGCCCACCATCGACTACATCGTCACCAAGATCCCCCGCTTCACTTTTGAGAAATTTCCCGATGCGGACCCCACGCTGACCTCGTCGATGAAATCCGTCGGCGAGGCCATGGCCATCGGCCGCACGTTCAAGGAATCTTTGCAAAAGGCCCTGCGCTCGCTCGAAATCGGCTCGCGCGGCTTCGGCGGCGGCGGCAAGCACGGCGGGGACGAGCTGCCCGACAGCAAGGTTCTGACCGCGCGCCTCGGCACGCCCAACGCCGAGCGCATTTTCTACATCCGCTACGCGTTTCTCGCCGGCCTGGGCGTCGATGAGATTTTCGACCTGACCAAGATCGACCCGTGGTTCCTCCACCAGCTGCGCGAGATTTTCGAGATGGAGCAGGAGCTGAAGAAGTTTTCGCTCGCGACGCTCGACCCCGCGCTGCTGCGCCGCGCCAAGCAGTTCGGTTTCTCCGATGCGCAGCTCGCGCACCTGCTCAAGAGCGACCTCGCCACCGTGCGCGCGCATCGCAAGCAGGCGGGCGTCAACACGACCTACCGGCTGGTGGACACGTGCGCCGCCGAGTTCGAGGCGTTCACGCCGTATTATTACTCCAGCTACGGCGATGAGAACGAAATCATCCCGTCGAAGAAGAAGAAGATCATGATCCTCGGCGGCGGCCCCAACCGCATCGGGCAGGGCATCGAGTTCGACTACTGCTGCGTCCACGCCAGCTTCGCGCTGCGCGAAATCGGCTTCGAGACGGTGATGGTCAACTCGAATCCCGAGACCGTCTCGACCGACTACGACACGAGCGACCGGCTCTATTTCGAGCCGCTGACGCTCGAGGACGTGCTGGAGGTCTACCAGCAGGAAAACTGCGACGGTGCCATCGTGCAGTTCGGCGGCCAGACGCCGCTCAACCTCGCCACGGCGCTGAAGGCCAATGGCGTGAACATCATCGGCACTTCGCCCGAGTCGATCGAGGCGGCCGAGGACCGGAAGCTTTTCTCCGCCATCCTGCACAAGCTCGGGCTCAAGCAGCCGGCCAACCGCACCGCGCTCAGCGAGGGCGAGGCGGCGGCGTTCGCGCTCGAGGTCGGCTATCCCGTGCTGCTGCGCCCGTCGTTCGTGCTCGGCGGCCGCGGCATGTTCATCGTTTACAGCGAGGAGGAGCTGAAGGGCGTCGTGCGCCAGGTGTTCGACGTCATGCCCGGAAAACCGGTGCTGATCGACAAGTTCCTCGAGGATGCGATCGAGCTCGACGTGGATTGTATCAGTGACGGCACTACGTCGGTCATCGGCGGCATGCTGGAGCACATCGAGTTTGCCGGCGTGCACTCGGGCGACGCCGCCATGGTCATGCCCCCGCACACGCTCGGGAAGGACATGCTCACGACGGTGCGCGCCGCCACGGCCGCGCTCGCGAAGGAACTGGGTGTCGTCGGCCTGATGAATGTCCAGTTCGCGATCAAGGACAACCTGCTCCACGTGCTCGAGGTCAACCCGCGCGCGTCGCGCACCGTGCCGTTCGTGGCCAAGGCCATCGGCGTGCCGCTGGCCAAGCTCGCCGCGAAGGTGATGACCGGCGCAAAGCTCAAGGACCTCGGCTTCACGCGCGAGCTCACGCCGAAGCATTGGTGCGTGAAGGAAGCGGTGTTTCCCTTTGTGCGGTTCCCCGGCGCGACCATCATGCTGGGGCCCGAGATGCGCTCGACCGGCGAAGTCATGGGCCTCGACGAGGATCTCGGCATCGCCTTCGCCAAGGCCCAGGCCGCGGCCAAGCCCGGCCTGCCCACCGGCGGGAATGTTTTTCTCTCGGTCAAGGATGCCGACAAACCGCGCGCGGTCGACCTGGCGCGCCAGCTCGAGGCGCTCGGCTTCACCATCTATTCGACGAGCGGCACCGCCGCCGCCCTCGCGGCCAACGGCGTCAACGTGAAGAAACTGGCCAAGATCAACGAAGGCCGCCCCAACGCCATCGATCTGATCAAGAACAGCCAGATTCAGATCGTCATCAACACGCCCGGTGGCATGATTCCCCGTCGCGACGAGAACCAGATCCGCTCCGCCGCCTACGCCTACAACGTCTGCATCATGACCACCATCACCGGGGCCTACGCCGCGCTCAACGGCATCAAGGCGCTGAAGCAAAAACGCGTCGGCGTCCGCCCGATCCAGCAGTATCGGGGGAACGTTTCGACGGTGTGAAGCCATGGACTCGCCAGCGACGCTGATCGCGCTTCTGCACGGCCCGGACAAACCGGGGCTGGTCGCGCGCGTGGCCGGATGGATTTTCGAGCGCGGCGGCAACATCCTGCACGCCGACCAGCACCGTGACATGGAGGCGGGCGTGTTTTTCCAACGGGTGGAGTGGGTTTCTGCTTCGGCCAATCTGACGCAGGCCGCGGAGGAATTTCGCGTGTTTGCCACCACGCTCGGCATGCAGGCGCACGTGGCGTCGTCGGCGCACCGGCCGCGCGTGGCGATTTTTGTTTCCCGGGCCGACCATTGCTTTCACGACCTCGTGCTGCGCGGCAAGGCCGGGGAGTTCAACGGCGAGTTCGCGCTCGTCCTCTCCAACCACGACGACCTGGCCGGCATCGCGCGCGGCTATGGGTTGCCGTTTCATCACATCCCGGTGGATCCGAAAGCCAAGGCCGACGCCGAGGCGCGCCAGCTTGAATTGCTGAAGAAGCATGACATCGAGCTGGTCATCCTGGCGCGCTATATGCAGGTGCTTTCGGCCGAATTCCTCAAGGCGTTCGCCCGGCCGGTGATCAACATCCACCACTCATTCCTGCCCGCATTTGCCGGCGGCCGGCCCTATCATCAGGCGCACGAGCGCGGGGTGAAGATCATCGGCGCCACCGCGCACTACGCCACGAGCGACCTCGACGACGGGCCGATCATCCAGCAGGACGTCGCGGCGGTGACGCACCGCCATAATGTCGATGACCTCGTGCGCAAAGGGCGCGACCTCGAGAAACGCGTTCTCGCCCAGGCGGTGCGCTGGCATCTCGACAACCGCGTCCTTGCCTATGGCCGCAAGACCGTGGTGTTTGACTAAAGACCCCGGAGTTTTAACCGCGGATGCACGCAGATTGACGCAGATTACCTCGGGATCGTGAAGTGAAAGAGACAAACCGGGGGCGGGGCGATTTTTTGGTTCACATCCGCGTGAATCCGCGTCCATCTGCGGTTTACTCCAAGGCTGGGTTAGGGAGTGTTTTCAAATTGGAAAGCCATACCGCTAATGGCTGGGAAAGCGCAGAGCAAGGCGGAGTCGAGGAGCCAATGCCCGGAGGGCCTTGGCCCTCGACGACAACGCTGCTCCGCGCTTTTTGCCAGCCTTAGCCCGAAGGGTTCGCGCGATAGAGGGGCAGCCGCGGCGTTCCGGCAGAGGGGGATAGCCTCTCCGAGGATACCCACCCTCTGCCGCGCCTTGCGGCTGCCGTCTCTCGAGGCGAACGGTATGGTTTTGCAATTTGAAACCACTCCCTCGTTCGTTTCCAGGGTTTACAGCGGGTCGGGGATTTGATCTCGTTACCTTTCCCAAGAACGAACCCGCTCCATGACCACGCCAACCGACCCCATCGCCACCGAGATCGCCCCGCCCAATTTTGAAGCAAAACTGCACAGCTTCTGGCAGAAAAACCGTGGCGCGGTCTTCGCCGTGTGCGCCGTCGCGTTGCTGGCCGTGGCCGCCAAGGGCGGCTGGGAGCTTTTCACCGCGCAACGCGAGAAAAGCATCGCGACCGACTATGTCGCGGCGACCACCTCGGAAAAACTGCACGACTTTGCCCATGAGCACCAAGGCAGCACGCTGGCCGGTGTCGCGCACCTGCGTCTCGCGGATGAAGAGTATGCCGCCGGCAACTACACCGACGCCATTGTCGATTACACGCAGGCATCGACCGCGCTGGCGGGCACACCGTTCGCCGGCCGCACCCAGCTCGGGCAGGCCCTTGCCAAGATCCAGGCCGGCCGCACGACGGATGGCGAAGCCCAGCTCAAACAGATTGCGGACGATCTCACCCAGCTCAAGGCCGTGCGGGCCGAGGCCGCCTATGACCTGGCCAGTGCCGCGACTAACGAAGGCCGGGTCGACGATGCGAAGAAATTCGCCGCGCAAGTTCAACAAATCGATCCCGACGGACCCTGGGCCAAACGAGCGATCGACCTGACGGCAAATCAGCCGTAACAATGACGACTGTTCCCTGCTTCGCTCTTTGAGCTTCGCAGGGCCAGCATCGCATTGCGATGCTGGTCGGGGCGACAGGATTCGAACCTGCGACCTCCTGGTCCCAAACCAGGCGCTCTACCAGGCTAAGCTACACCCCGTGTGTGAAGGGGCAGACTCACGCCTTTCTCCGTGGTGTCAATGTTCCGTCAACTTATGCCTCTTATCCATGCCGGTATAATCTCTGCTTGCCATGCCCTGCAAATCCACCTACATCCACCCACTTACAACCTTTCTCTGACTTAACTCTCATGGACACCATCTCTCGTGAAAATAACAGTAACTACCTGCCTATCGCAGGAGTGCTTGTAGGCGTCATTGCACTGGCCGTTGCCTGCTTTGCGCTCGTCAAAGCCTCTGGCGCCAGCAAGGCTCTCGCCGCGGACGCCGACCAGATCGCCAAGATCGACAACATTGAGAGCACCGCCAATTCTGCCGCGCAGGATGCGGCGACGGCAAAGTCCAACATTAGCAAGCTGCAAAGCGGCATCCAGGGCCCTTTCGACCAAATCACGGCCAAGTTCGGCAGCATCGATGCCGCCATCGCCAAGCTGCAGGAAGCGGCCAAGCCCGCGCCCAAGGCGGCCAAGGCCTCCAAGTCCGCTCCCGCCGGTGAAGGTCCGGCTCCGGGCACGGTTTCCTCCGACGGCACCTACACCGTCAAATCTGGTGACAGCCTGGCGAAGATCGCCCGCGCCAACGGCGTCTCCCTCGCCGATCTCAAGGCGGCCAATCCCGACGTCGATCCGAAACGCCTCAAGGTCGGCCAGAAGATCAACCTGCCAACCAAACCACAGTAAGCGGCAAATTTTTCTCATCGCGCCTCCTCGATTCATTTGAGGAGGCGTTTTTTTTGCCCGTGAAAACATGAGCTCCCCCGAATCAGGGCCTGCCCGCTGGGAAAAACTCGGCGAGGAATCGCTCGCCGTCACGCCCATTTTTGACCTGCGCCGCGCGCACTACCGCCATCCGCGCCGTGGCCGCGAGCGCGACTTCGTCGTCCTCGACGCGCCCGACTGGGTCAACGTCCTCGCGCTCACGCCCGATCACCGCCTCGTGCTCGTCAACCAGTTTCGCTTCGGCACGAATGATTTCTCGCTGGAGATTCCCGGCGGCGTGCTGGAGCGCGGCGAAGATCCCGTGGCCGGCGGCCTGCGCGAACTGCGCGAGGAGACCGGCTATTCCGGGAAAAACGCGCGCGTCATCAGCCGCGTGCATCCCAACCCCGCGATTCAAAACAACACCTGTCACATTGTGGTCGTCGAGCATGCCACGCTCGCTGCTCCCACGCAGTGGGACCATGACGAGGAGATGGCTGTCAGTGTCCTGCCGGTGGACGAGGTTTACGCGCTGGCCCACGCCGGCCGGATCACCCACGGGCTCGTGCTCGACGCGCTGCTGCAGTTCGGGCCGGTTTGGGCGGGCTTGAAGGCCGGCCGCGGCAGGTAATGGTACAATTTGAAAACAGGATAATCCATGTGCGCCGAATTTCATCTGGTTGTGGGCGGGGTGTCCTCACCCCGCAAAAGGTGCATGGCGGGTGAGGGCACCCGCCCCACATCAAATTTTCCAGCTTACTTTCGAACCGTACTGCTCCGGCCGGGACCACTCCGTTTGACTTCGCAACCAGACGGCCTTACCTATCGTCCTTAACTTTATGCCCGCCCCGACCTTCGCCAACCACCCCGCTGCACTCAGTTCCGCCCACGCGGAGTTTTTGCCCGCACCCTTGGAGACGGAGATTCGAAAGATCTATGGGCGCAGCCCGCTCTATGCACAGCGCTTCCCGCTGCACTCCGAACCGCTGCAGTGGTCGTGCTACCGTGAAATCCCGGCGCTCTCGAAAAGGGAAATCGTCGAGCGCGGGCACCAGGCGTTTTTTGCCGACTACCGCGAAATCGAGCGCGGCCTGCAGGACAAGCGTTACGAATACGAGAGCACCGCCGGCACCACGGCCGGACCGATGACCGTCATCATGGAGGACGGCTGGTGGGTCGCGCAGACGCGCCGCGCCTACGAGGCGCACCCGCTGCTCGCGCCGTTCGCGCACCGGCCGTATCGCAAGTGCGTGCTCGCGCCCGTCGGCTGTTCGAGCAACATCTGCCCGTACGAGGACCATCCGTTTCCGCACCGCTATTTCGACGGCACGGTCTATCTCAACCTCACGAGCGACCCGTTCGCCTTTCCCGAGAGCGAGTGGGATCGCATCGTCCTCGAGGTGCAGGCCGTGCAACCCGAGATCCTCGAGGGCGAGCCGGTCTATCTTTCGCTGCTCGCGCGCGCGGCCAGCCGGCGCAAGGTGCGCGTGCCCAGCCTGCGCGTGGTCATCCTCACCTACGGCAAGGCGAGCCTCGCGCACAGCCGGAGCATCGCCGCGGCGTTTCCCGCGCCGCAGGTCGACCTTTACGGCTCGACCGAGGCCGGCTATCTTTTCGTCGGCGGCGCGTTCCAGGATGATTCGCGCGTGATCGACGCCAATGCGTTCATCGAGCTCACGCCGTGGCGCGAGAATCTGCCGGATGTTTTTCAAATCTTCGTGACCACGCGCGACCGCGAGGCCATGCCGCTCCTGCGCTACCACACGGGCGACATCGTGCAAAGACGGCCGGCCGGCTTCCGCCTGCTCGGCCGCGAGCGGGACTTGTATTTCCGGCCCGACGGTTCGTTGGTGTCCGCCCACGAGATCGATGCCGTGCTGCCCGATAACTTTTCGTGCTGGCATTGGTCGCTCGTGCAGACGGGCGCCACGCGCTGGGATTTTCACTACGTGGCCGACCATGAGGCTGCGCCGGAAGTCGGGCCCGCGCTCGCCCGGGTGTTCGGCGGGGACGTGCGGATTGCCCTGTTTCGCCGCCGCGTGATCGCGCCGGCCGCGAGCGGAAAATTTTCGCTGCTCAAGCCGCTGCCTTCCAAGTAAATTCCAAACGCCAAATTCCAAAGGATCAAATTTTGAGCCTGCTTGGTTTTTTCGACGCTTCCTGTTTTTTGGAATTTGTCGTTTGGGGTTTCCGCTACCAGCGCAGGGGCCCGGTCTGAGCTGCGCTTATTCAAGGGGTTAAGATCGCTAATAAGCAGGGCTCGCTTTTGGGCTCATCGCCGGAAGCCTTTACTTGATTCAGGCGATGGCATTACTTTGTTAACCCCGCGCACGTTTAACCCGCGAATTTCCCCGCCTTGTCATGAGCCTCATCCGCAGATTATTTTGCTCCTCCATCGGACGAAAATTCCTGATGGCCGTGACCGGCGTCATTCTCATTGGTTTCATCACCGGCCATCTCGTCGGCAACCTGCAGATTTTCCTGCATCCCGACCACATCAATGGCTATGCTTACTTTCTGCACCAGCTTGGGCCGGTGTTGTGGGTGGTGCGCATCGGGCTGCTGGTGTCGGTGGTCCTGCACATCTGGGCCGCGACCGTGCTTGCGCTCGAAAACAAGGCCGCCCGTGGCCATCAGCCCTACGGCGTGAAGACCTGGATCCAGGCCTCGTTTTCGTCGCGCTATGTTCGCTGGACGGGCTACATCGTGCTCGCGTTTCTCTTTTATCACCTCGCGCAATTCACGTTTGGCTACGCCCAATCGGCAAGCTTCAAGGAAAATCTCCCGCTCTACACGATGACGGACGATTATCGCGTCATGGGCTTTCCCGTCGTCAAGGCCGGTACGCCGGTGCATGACGTGCACAGCATGGTCATCCTGGGATTTCAAAATCCCGTCGTGTCAATTTTCTATATCATCGCCGTCGGCCTGCTGTCGTTTCATTTGCTGCACGGCATGGACAGCCTGTTCCAGACCTTCGGCTGGCGCAGCGCCACGTGGGCGGGACCGTTGCGCAAGGTCGTGGCCTTGTTTTGCCTGCTCTACTTTCTCGGCAACCTGGTCATCCCCGGCTCGATTCTCACTGGCCTGAAAGGCCTGCGGGAAGGTTTCTCGCCGGCCGTCGCGCCCGCCGCCTCGCACTGATCGGCTTCCAACTCCCAACTTGCGCGCAGCGTACTGACATGGCCCAACTCGACTCCAAAATCCCACCCGGTCCGCTCGCCGACAAATGGCGCCGGCACAAGGCGGACATCAAGCTCGTCAACCCGGCCAACAAGCGGAAGTACGAGGTCATTGTCGTGGGCGCGGGCCTGGCCGGCGCATCGGCCGCGGCCACGCTGGCCGAGCTTGGTTACCGGGTGAAGAACTTCGTGTTTCACGACAGCCCGCGCCGGGCGCACTCGATCGCCGCGCAGGGCGGCATCAACGCCGCGAAAAACTACCAGAACGACGGCGACAGCGTGCACCGGCTTTTCTACGATACGATCAAGGGCGGCGACTACCGCTCGCGCGAGGCCAACGTCCACCGCCTCGCCGAGGTCTCGGTCAACATCATCGACCAGTGCGCCGCGCAGGGCGTGCCTTTCGCGCGCGAATACGGCGGCCTGCTTGCGAACCGCTCGTTTGGCGGCGCGCAGGTCTCGCGCACGTTCTACGCCCGCGGCCAGACCGGCCAGCAGCTGCTGCTGGGCGCCTATTCCGCGCTTTCCCGCATGGTCGGCGCCGGCGGCGTGCAGCTCTTCACCCAGAGCGAAATGCTCGATCTCGTCGTGGTCGGCGGCCAGGCCAAGGGCATCATCGTCCGCGACCTCGTGTCGGGCGAAATTTCGCGCCACGCGGCCGACGCGGTGATCCTCGCCACCGGCGGCTACGGGAATGTTTTCAACCTCTCGACCTATGCGCGCGGCTCCAACGCGACCGCCATCTGGCGCGCCTACAAGCGCGGCGCGTGCCTGGCCAATCCCTGTTTCACGCAGATCCATCCGACGTGCATCCCCGTGACCGGCGACTACCAGTCGAAGCTCACGCTCATGAGCGAGTCGCTGCGCAACGACGGCCGCATCTGGGTGCCGAAGAAAAAAGAGGACCGCCTCAAGAACCCCGCCGACGTGCCCGAGGCCGACCGCGACTATTACCTCGAGCGGATGTACCCGAGCTTCGGCAACCTTGCCCCGCGCGACATCGCCTCGCGCGCGGCCAAGCGCGTGTGCGACGAGGGCCGCGGCGCCGGCGAGAGCGGCCTCGGCGTGTATCTGGATTTTGGAGACGCCATCAAGCGCCTGGGTGAGGCCGGCGTGCGCGAGCGCTACGGCAATCTCTTCGACATCTACCACGAGATCACCAACGAGAGCGCGTACCAGACGCCGATGCGCATCTATCCCGCGGTGCACTACACCATGGGCGGGCTGTGGGTGGACTACAACCTGATGTCGAATCTTCCCGGCCTGTTTGTGCTCGGCGAGGCCAACTTCTCCGACCACGGAGCCAACCGCCTCGGCGCCAGCGCGCTCATGCAGGGCCTGGCCGATGGCTATTTTGTCATTCCCTACACGATTGGCGATTATCTCGCCACGCAGAAGCCCGGCTCGCGCCCATCGACCGATGGGCCCGAGTTCAAGCAGGCGGAGGAAAACATCCGCGGCTCGGTCGCGCGTTTGCTCGCCATCAAGGGCAGGGAACCGGTGAGCCATTTTCACAAGCGCCTCGGCCGGATCATGTGGGAACTCTGCGGCATGGCGCGCACCAAGGCCGGCCTCGAAAAGGCGCTGAAGGAAATCCCCTCGCTGCGCGAGGAATTCTGGCAGAACGTCAACGTTCCCGGCGCCGGCGGCACGCTCAACCAGTCGCTTGAATCAGCCGGCCGCGTGGCGGATTTCCTCGAGCTCGGCGAGCTCCTGTGCCTCGATGCGCTCGAGCGTGAGGAAAGCTGCGGCGGGCATTTCCGCGAGGAGCACCAGTATCCCGACGGCGAATGCAAGCGCGACGACGAGAAATTCGCGCATGTCGCCGCCTGGGAATTCCAGGGCTCGGGCAAAAAGCCGCTCCGCAACACCGAGCCGCTCAATTACGAGGCGGTCAAGATGAGCGTCCGCAACTACAAGTAGGATTTCCATGCTAATATATCCTCACATGGTAACCCTTCCACCGGCACCGAGCCGCCCTGCCGCCTCGATTCCATCCGAGCGGATCGATTCCCGTATTTATTTGATTCGTGGGCAGAAAGTGCTGTTGGATCGCGACTTGGCTGAACTTTATGGTACGACCACGCGCTTGGTCAACCAAGCCGTCCGACGCAATCTTGAGCGGTTTCCTTCCGATTTTTTGTTTCAGCTCAGTCGTGCGGAAATCATGAGGATATCTCAATTTGAGACATCCTCTGGCCTGAAGTTCGCAAAAAGCGCTTATGCCTTCACTGAGCAGGGCGTGGCTATGCTTTCGGGCTTGCTGAACAGCCCGCGGGCCATCGCGGTCAATGTCGAGATCATGCGCGCTTTTGTGCGGTTGAGACAGTTGATTGCCTCGAGTGCCGACCTCGCGCGCAAGCTCGCTTCGCTTGAGAAAAAATACGATGCGCAATTCAAGGTCGTCTTCGATGCGATCCGCGTGCTCATGACACCGATCAAAGACCGTGCGCCGGGTCATCAACGCGAAATCGGTTTCCATACCCTGCTCAAGCCGGCCCGGACCAGAAAAACCTAACCACCTTTGCCATATGGCAACCGAACGTTCCCCGAAAAACATTTCCGTCACCTTGCGCGTCTGGCGCCAGGCCGGCCCCAGCCAGCCGGGCCGGTTCGTCGATTATCAGGCGAAGGATCTCAACCCCAACATGTCCTTCCTCGAGATGCTCGACGTCGTGAACGACGGGCTGGCCGGGAAGGGTGAGGAGCCGATTGCGTTTGCGCACGACTGCCGCGAGGGCATTTGCGGCACCTGTTCGCTCGTCATCAACGGCAAGCCGCACGGCCCGCACCGCGGCGTCGCGAGCTGCCAGACCTACCTGCGCAGCTTCAACGATGGCGATGTCATCGTGGTCGAGCCCTTCTGCGCGCATCCCTTTCCCGTCGTCAAGGATCTCGTCACCGACCGCAGCGCCTTCGACCAGATCATGCAGGCCGGCGGCTTCATCACCGCGCGCACCGGCTCGGCCCCCGACGCCAACGCCATCCCGGTGCCGAAGGACGCGGCCGACCTCGCGATGGATGCCGCGCAATGCATCGGCTGTGGCGCCTGCGTGGCGGCATGCAAGAACGCCAGCGCGATGCTGTTCGTCGCCGCGAAGGTCTCGCACCTTGGCCTCATGCCGCAGGGCCAGGCCGAGCGCGACCGCCGCGTGCTGGCGATGGTGCAAACCATGGACGGGCTCGGTTTCGGCAATTGCACCAATCAATATGAATGCAGCGCGGCGTGCCCGAAGCTCATTTCGCACGATTTCATCGCGCGCATGAACCGCGATTACCTGGGCGCAACCTTTCGCGCCGCCTTCAAACCGACCCCGGCCGGCGGGGGCGGAGAATAAATGGTGGAACGTGGCGTCCCTGACGCGTTCATTTCGGGTTTTCTACCACGGATAACACGGATAGAAAAACCAACCTCCGATCCCGATCCGTTTTACACCAAGGTCGCGAAGATCGCAGAGGCGGATTTTTCTCCACGGATTAATTGGTGGGTTCGAACTTTTTAACCGCGAATGAACGCGAATAGACGCGAATCAAGGCTTTTCCCTCGGATATTTGCGGGCTGCAGAAAAACTCTGCTGGCCGTCGTTGCGATCAGAAAACGCGGCTGCAGCATTTTCTGGCGCAACCCGACGGCCAACACGGCCCACGGCCGTGTGCTGCGCTAGCAGCACAGGTTTTTAGCAGCCCATAGTTCCTGCCACGCCATAGCCTTAGCGAAAGCGGGCTGATTAGTGAGCATTAGTGGTTAATGCTCCGATCCGTATCCGTGCTTATCCGTGTAATCCGCGGTAAAAATCCGATCCGAAATATTCGCGTCTATTCGCGTCTATTCGCGGTTTGATTCGTATCTGGGTTTTTCGGGATGCCCTCACCCCGCCCACAAAGCTCAGAACATCGTCAGCGCCTTCGCGCTTTCGATGATGACCCACGCGCTCAACGCGCCGATGGCAATGAGTAGCACGCCTTTGGCCAGTTTGCGGCGGCGCATCTGCGATTCATGGCGATCCACATGGCGCGCCCGATAGCATCCGGTTTCGGTAATAAAACTGATAAAAAGCGAGTTGCGGATTGGGGTGGTCACGATACGGCTGTTGTCGATGGCGCCAAAACGCACGATCGGCCGATGAAACCAGTTTTTCAGCACGCGAAACACGCTCACACTAATCGTAAATTATAGTCGTTTTTTCAAGGTGAAAGCCGGTATAACCTTTTTTTTGACGCCTTTTTCCCAGCCAAATGCATAACTTCCACTACGTAGGGCAAAACCTCCATTGCGAGTCGGTCGATCTCGCGGCCGTTGCACATCTCTACGGCACGCCCACTTACGTTTACAGTGCGGCGACCATTACAAATAATTACCAACGGCTCGCGCAAAGCCTGGCCGGGCTCGATGCGCGCATCTGCTTCGCCGCCAAGGCCAATTCGGCTCTCGCCGTCTTGCGGCATTTTTCAAACCTGGGTGCGGCCTTCGACCTGGTGAGCGGCGGCGAAATCCGCCGGGTGCTGGCGGCGGGTGGCGACGTGCGGGCCAGCGTCTTTGCCGGCATCGGCAAGACGGAAGGCGAACTCCGGCTGGCCTTGGAGCAGGGCGTTTTTTCATTCCACGTGGAAAGCGAGCCCGAGCTTGTCCGCATCAATCACATCGCCGGCCAGCTTGGGGTGAAGGCACCCGTTGGCATCCGCATCAATCCCGACGTGGACGCCCACACGCACGCCAAGATCACCACCGGCAAGGGTTACAACAAATTCGGTATCCCGCTGAGGAATGCAACGGCGGCCTACGAAGCCGCCGCGAAACTGAAGCACATCGAGGTGCGCGGCGTGCAGATGCACATTGGCTCGCAGCTCACCGAGGTCGGGCCCTTTGTCGAGGCGGTCGAAAAAGTGGGCGCACTGGCGGCGCAGTTGAAGGCGAGCCACGGCATCAGCTATTTCTCCATCGGCGGCGGCATCGGCATCGTTTACAAGGATGCGCTGGCCAGCGGCTCGCGCGAATGGTGGGACGCGCAGCCGGCCGACCAGCGGCCGCTCACGCCCGAGGCCTACGGTGCGGCGCTCGTGCCGCTGCTCCAGCCGCTCGGTTTGAAAATCCTGCTCGAGCCCGGCCGCTTTCTTGTCGGCAACGCCGGCGTGCTGCTCGCGCGGGTCGAGCACCTCAAGCGCGGTGCGGACAAGAATTTCCTCATTGTCGATGCGGCGATGAACGACCTCGTGCGGCCCGCCATGTACGACGCCTACCATGAAATCGTCCCGCTGCACCGCGACACCTCGCGCCGCGCGCTCGTCGCCGATGTCGTCGGCCCGATTTGCGAGTCGGGTGATTGTTTTGCCAAGGACCGCCAGCTCCAGCAGGTGGGCGAGGGCGAATTCATTGCCTTGATGAGCGCGGGCGCCTACGGTCGCGTCATGTCCAGCCGCTATAACACCCGCGGGATGCCGGCCGAGGTGTTTGTGCAAGGCAGCGCGTTCGAGCTGGTGAATGCGCGCGAGACCTTCGAACAGATGATCGCGCACGAACGCATCCCTACGTTTCTCGCGTGAAGACCACCACGCACACGCTGCGCAGGCTCAAGGGCCAGCGGCCCATCGTCGCGGTCACGGCCTATGATGCCATCACGGCGCGCCTGGCCGGCGAGGCGGAGGTGGACATCATCCTCGTGGGCGACTCGGTCGGCAACACGCTCCTCGGTTTTGACAGCACCATCCCGGTGACGCTCGACATGATGGTGCATCACACCGCGGCGGTCGCGCGGGCCCGGCCGGTTGCGCTGCTGGCCGCCGATGTGCCGTTTGTGGAGGCGCATTTTGATTTTGAGCGCGTGCTGCACGCCTGCCAGCGGCTCATGCAGGAGGCCGGCGCCGAGGCGGTGAAAATCGAGGGCGGCCTCGCGCTCGCCCAGCCGATCGCGCGCCTGGTCGAGGCCGGCGTGCCCGTGTGGGGCCATCTCGGCCTCAAGCCGCAGCAAGTGCGGACGCTCGGCCGCTACAAAAAATTTGGCCACGATGCGGCCGAGGCCGAGGGCCTGCTGGCCGACGCGCTCGCGCTCGAGAAAGCCGGGGCCTTTGCGCTCCTGCTCGAGATGATCGAGCCCAACCTCACGCGCACCATCACTGAGACCGTCAAGATCCCGACCATCGGCATCGGCTCCGGCCCGTATTGCGACGGGCAGATCCTCGTCTCCACCGACTTGCTCGGCTTCGAGCCCGGCCATGCGCCGCCCTTCGTCAAGCCCTTCGCCCACGTGGGCGAGGAAATCAAAAAGGGCTTCGCCGCCTACGCCGCCGCGGTGCGCACGCGGAAATTTCCGGAGTGATAAATCAGTTCGGGCTTTTTAACCGCGGATGGACGCGAATAAACACGGATAGAAAAGCCAAGCTCCGATCTCGATCCGTTTTACACCAAGGTCGCAAAGCATCGCGAAGCGCCGGTGGAACTCTGCCATCAAACGAAAGAACAGCACCGCTTGGAAATCTGGTGTGAGCTGACACCGGTCGCTTCGTGCCCTTTGCGACCTTGGTGTAAAAAATCATTCGCGGTAAAGTTTGATCTGAATGGTCCCTGGAATTTTTCCGTGCGTTTCGCCGTTTCCGCGGTCAATTTTCTTGCATGAATTTTGCGGTCATCGGCGCCGGCGCCTGGGGCACGGCTTTCGCGGCGCATCTCGCGCGGCTCGGCCACACCGTCACGCTCGTGCCGCGGCGTTTCGAGCAGGCGCTGGCGCTTTCATCCGCCCACGAAAATTCCGACTACCTGCCGGGCGTCGCGCTGCCGCCGAGCCTGCAAATCGGCCACGAGCTTGCGCCCGTGCTGATGGAAGCCGAGGTCGTGCTGCTCGCGTGCCCGGCGCAGGCCGTGCGCGAGACCTGCCAGCGCGTGCGCGGGAATCTCGGCCTGGCGCGCCAGGTCCATTTTGTCGTCAGCCTCGCCAAGGGCCTCGAGCTCGGCACGCACCTGCGGCCCTCCCAGGTCATCGCGGAGGTGCTGCCGGAATTCCTGGCCGGCGCGCTGACGGGGCCGACCAATGCCGGCGAAGTCGCGCGCGGCCAGCCGGCCGCCATGGTGCTCGCGGCGACGCGGCCCGATGCCTTGGTCGCGCAGGTGCAGGCGGCGTTGAGCGGGCCGACGCTGCGCGTTTACACGAGCGACGACCCGGCCGGCGTCGAGTTCGGCGGCTGCCTGAAAAACATCTATGCCATCGCCGCCGGCTGCTGCGACGGGCTGCGCCTCGGCGACAACGCCAAGGCCGCCCTGCTTACCCGCGCGCTCGCCGAGATGGTGCGGGTGGGCACGGCGCTCGGCGCCCGGACGGAAACGTTCTATGGCCTGAGCGGATTTGGCGACCTCGTGGCCACCTGCCATGGCGGCTGGAGCCGCAATCGCGAGTTTGGCCAGCATCTGGGCGAGGGCCGCTCGGCCGGCGAATTGATGGCCGGCCGCAAGACGGTGGTCGAGGGCTACCAGACGACCGAGTCCTTCGCCGGCCTGTGTAACGAGAAGAAAATCGACGCGCCCATCCTGCGCGAGGTGCACGCGATCCTGTTCGGGAATAAAAAGCCCGCCGCGGCGCTGGCCTCACTCATGACCCGTGAGCTGAAGAAAGAGTAGTTGGTCCCATCGCGGAGTAGTTAGTAGTTGGTATTTGGTAGTTGGTTTCGATCCGGCGCGTGCCGTGCCCTTCGCCTTATCCGCCATCTTGTCCGTCGTGGCCTTGGTGAAGTCGGGCAAAGTCAGAGGCGCGGAGAGTGAAGAATGGCATCTGCACAAACTACTAATTTCCAACTACTAACTACAATTTTGCTACCCCTTGTTCTGTTCAATCGCGGTGACTTTGCCGTCCACGAAGGTCACGCGGATGTTGTCCTCTTCGTGTTGGGAATAAACCGGCGTGCTCACCGGCTCGTAGTAAACATGGTAAACGTGGTCCGCGGGATCGAAGAAGACGATGCGGCGGTAGCCGACGTGTTCCATGCCTTCAAATTGCTCGTAGTAGGTTTTATAAACCCAGGTGGTTTCGGTTCCCTTGGCGGTGACTTTCTCATGCCGCGCATCCGGCGGGCCGAGTGCGATGTAAACCATATCTTGGGTATAACCGACCTCGACGACGCCCTGCCGGATCTTGTCCTGCGTCTGCGGGTCGAGACGGTTGAAGACATCCTGCTTTTCACTGATGCGGTGGTCGATGGTGTTGCAGCCAGCCAGGACGAGCATCAGCCCGGCGAATAAAACGATTTTTTTGAGGTGCATAGTGAAGCAAAGTAACAAGTGACAAGGGGTGGAAGTAACAAGTATCAGGTAACAAGTTCCAAGATTGAGGGCTGGATATTTTGTCACTTTTTACCTGTAACTTGTTCCCTGTCACTAGGCCCTCGTTCCCTGGCCCTTGCTACTTGATCCCTGCTACTTGTCACTTGTTACCGTATACTCCATCTGCCTTGCCGTGGCCTCGGCGGCGGCGGGGCCGAGCAGGCGCGCGACCACATGCAGCGAGGCATCGAGGCCGGCGCTGATACCGGCGGCGGTGACGATCTTGCCGTTGTCGTGAAAGCGCTGGGCGGGATCGATCGTGGCGGTGGGGGCGAGCTCGCGCAGCAGGTCGAGCGCCGTGTGGTGCGTGGTGATGCGCAGGCCGTCGAGCAGGCCGGCCTTGGCCAGCACGAGCGCGCCGGTGCAAACACTCATGACAATTTCGGCCCCGCGCGACTTGGTGCGAAGCCATTCAAGCAGGGCGGGCTTTTTGAGCAGCGGGCGCGTGCCGCTGCCGCCGGGAATGATGAGCACGTGTGGCGGGGGACAGTTCTCGAGCGTGAAGTCGGGGACGACTTTCAGGCCATTGCGGGCCCGCACGCTGCCGGGATCCGTGGCGATCGTGAACGTGTGAAACGGCTCGTGGTGGCAGAGTTCATCGGTGAGGGCGAAAACCTCGAATGGGCCGGCAAAGTCGAGCACCTCGACGTCGTCGAAAACCAGGATGGCGACGTTTTTCTTCATGGGAATGGTGTTAGGGTGATTCCTAAATTAATATAGCCACAAAGGATCACAAGGAGCTGAAAGAAAACATATCTTTTCGAAGGTTTAACCGCAGATGAACCCTCTTTCGCCCTGAGCCTGGCGAACGGGTCGAACGGGTCGAATCGGCGAAGCATGGCGTTTGATGGCAGAGTTCCAACGGCGCTTCGCGATGCTTTGCGACCTTGGTGTAAAAAATCCGTCTCTGCTCTGTTCCAACCGATATCCGCGAATAGGATGTAAGTGATCGATCCGTCTCGATCCTTTTTACACCAAGGTCGCGAAGCGCACGAAGCGATTGGTGTCAGCGCACACCAAATTTCCAAGCGGTGCTGTTCTTGTGTTTGATGGCAGCGTTCCAACGGCGCTTCGCGATGCTTTGCGACCTTGGTGTAAAAAATCCGGCTCTGCTCCGAATCCGCGATCATCCGCGCCATCCGCGGGAAAAGCTCGGTTTCTGCGCCCTTGTAAAAATGGATCGGGAAGACCTCGGCGCGCCTTACCTCAAAAGCCTGAACTCGAACCATCCTTGGCCTCAAACGGAAATTTCGCCGCGGAGATAAACGGCGCAGCGTCCGGCGATTTTCACCCGATCGCCCGCCAGTTCACACCAAAGTTCGCCGCCGCGCGAGGAGACTTGCCGCGCGTGGAGCTTGGTTTTGCCAAGGCGTGCGGCCCAATAGGGCGCGAGCGTGCAATGAGCCGAGCCGGTGACGGGATCTTCGGCGATGCCGGCGTCGGGTGCGAAAAAGCGAGAAACAAAATCCACGCCGTCGCTGCCCGGCGCGGTGACAATCATGCGGCCGGGTGTGACACAGGCCAGCGTGGCGTGATCCGGATTCAGGGCGGTCACGTCGGTGTTTGAGGCGTAAATGCACAGCCAGGCCGTTTTGGCTTTCTCGACGATTTGCGGGGAGCGGCCGAGTCCGAGCAGGAGGTTGTCGGTTGGCGCGGCGGGTTGCGCCGGACGCGAAGGGAAATCGAGTTCGAGCAATCCATCGCTGCGCCGCGAGACCGTAAGCGGGCCGCTGCGCGAGTCGAAGACGATGAGATCGCCCATCTGGCCGAGGTCAGAGAAAAGCGTCCAGCCGCTGGCGAGTGTGGCATGGCCGCAAAGGTCCACTTCGACGGAGGGCGTGAACCAGCGCAGGTGAAAGCGCGCCGGGCCGGTGCGGACGAAGAAGGCGGTTTCGGAAAGGCCGTTTTCAAAGGCGATCTTCTGCAGTAGCGCGTCCGGCAGCCAGGCGTCGAGCGGAACCACCGCAGCCGGGTTGCCGCGGAAAATTTCACTCGTGAAGGCATCGAGCCAGTAGAGCGGCAGCTTCATGACGGCAGTTGAAGGGAATTCTTGTCATTGGCAACCGGTCGCGGCGCGAATTTGTCTGTCATGCAGGGCACCGCGCTTTATTTTAAGCCGGATTTCTCAAGGCACAGGTTTCCCTTTTTTGTCTTTCCGAGCTGCGCGAGGTACCGAGCGAAGCGACAGTCTGACCTCTCAATTTGTGGGCGGGGTGCCCTCACCCCGCGAAAACGGGAGATTCCTCGCGCGGCTCGGAATGACAGACTAGTTGTGCCGCTGAGAGGGCAGGGGCGCCCGTCCGGCTGCGCGGTGGCGCCCGTCTTTGGATAAGGCGATTCCAGTTTTTCGGTATAGGGGATTCCCGTATAAATCCGGGCCTTGTTGCCTCCTTTGACCATAATTTTTGCCGGTGGAGTTATTCACAATGGCCACACAATCGTGTTTTTTTGTCGCTAGCTTGTAATGTGGTTTACAAACGCACTATATAGGACGTCCATTTTTGCGTCTTTTTTGTAAAATTTTCGCACATTTCCAAAGTAAATATTATAAATTATTAAATAATTATTACTAAAAAATCGAATTAAAACTCACCTATGTAAAATTTCATAACCAGTTTGTAACACAATGGTAACGTGGCTGAAGGCGGCTTCGCACTTATTTTGTCCGATCAAAAGAAAAGCTGTTGACATCGGTTTTTATTAGGGTCCATCTAGCGCGCAGGTGAGGGGAATCCCCCTACTCCTCACTCGCCAGCTTCAGTGCACAGTGAAAGTTTTCAGCTATCTATATCTCTATATAACTAAAAAGGGCCTCTCTAATGAATATTCAGAAATACCTACTCCTCCCGATCGTTTTCGGCGTTGCCGCGTTCTCCGCGCAGGCGCAGCTGCTCGACGACACGTTCACGTCCGGAACCACCGGAGCTTTCAAGACCACCAGCACCTTGACGAATATTGCTGGCATCGGCACCCAGAGCCCGCCCTCCTCGGCGGAATGGTTCGGCATTGGCTCCTCCAGTACTAGTTCCATAACCTACAACACCGGAGTTGGCATCAAAAGTGCGACCACCACCCCGTCTAACAGCCAGGGTGTGATCTCCTATTTCGAAGCTCCGGGTTCGCAGGTCAGTCTCAATGTCGGCGACACGATAACCGAGTCGATGAATTTTCAATTTGCCACCGCTCCGACAAATGTTGGTTTTGGCTTGCATATGCTGCTGCTTAATTCGAACAGCACCGGCACCCAAAATAACCAGACTCTCAGTGAATTAGGCACCACGACGGTCGCGGGTAATGTCGCTGCCACCAACTACTCGGGATTTTATGTCCAGTTCGATCCCCACGCAACAAACACGGGGATAGACAGCATCTTCGAGCGGCCGACGGGCTCAGTTACCAGCTGGGTTGGCTCTAATACTAATTCCACTCCGCTCAATACATCGACCATTGGCACGGCTTCTACCCCTGTTCTTGGCACAGATCTCTACAAAGCCGTGCTCACGATCAATTATACGAACGCTACCACCGAGACGCTGGGGTTTAATATTCTCGATCTTACCACTGGTGGAACCGATGTGGCGGCTTATGACCTCAGTGGCCTTACGACAACGAGCCTTATCACGTCATTCGATACCTTCGCTATTGGCCTCGGCACCGCCGGGCCGGTGACGATCAGCGAAGCCAGTGTCGTCGACTCAGCCGTCGCCATCCCCGAGCCCTCGACCTATGCCGCCATCCTGGGCGCCGCAACGCTGGGCCTCGTGGCGCTTCGCAGCCGTCGCCAACGCCGCATGTCGGTTGCCTGATAAATAGAGAATATAGTATCCTTTCACGATATAGACACTCACTGGCTTTCATTGGAACCGGGGTCAAAGGACCCCGGTTCTTTTTTTGGAGTAAGTGAAAGTTTCCAGCTATCCATAGCTCTAAATAGCTAAACCGGCACCTTTCTCATGAATATTCAGAAATGCCTACTCCTCCCGATCGTTTTGTGCGCCGCCTCCGCGCTTTCCGCGGCGACGCTGCTCGACGACACATTCACGTCCGGAACCACGGGCAATTTCAAGACCACCGGTGTTACTAACGTTGGCATCGGCACCCAGAGCCCGTCTGCCTCGGCGGAATGGTTTGGCATTGGCTCGAACACCACTGCTCCCATAACCTACAACCAGAACATCGGAATCAAAAGTGCGGTCAACAGCATTAGCAGCAGCCAGGGTGCTTTGGCCTATTTCGAAGCCCCGGGCTCGCAGGTTAATCTCGCTGTCGGTGAGACGATTACCGAGTCGATAATTTTTCAATATGCCACCGCTCCGACAAATAGCGGTGCCGGCCTGAAAATACAGCTGCTTAATTCGAACAGCACGGGCAGCCAGAATAATCAGGCCCTCAGCGAATTGGGCACCAACAATGGCGGATCCAACAGTGCCAATGTCGTGGCCACCAACTACTCGGGCTTTTTTGTTCAGCTCGATCCCAACGCCAGCACGGCCATCGCCGGGATCGACACCATCTTCTTCCGGCCGGTTGGTGCAAATACCAGCTGGGTTGCAAGTAATGGTGGCATGACAGCGCTCAACACAACGGCGGTGGGCCCGATCGCCAGCTTGGGCACGGACAAATATAATGCCGTGCTCACGCTCACTTATACGAACCCCACCACAGAGACGCTTGGGTTTAATGTTTTAGATCTTACCACCGGCGGAACCGATGTGGCGGCTTATGACATCAGTGGCGCTACGACAACGAGACTCGTCACTTCATTCGATACTGTCGCCTTGGGCTTTGCAAGCGGCGAGCCTGTGCAGACGATCAGTGAAGCCAGCGTCGTTACCACGGACATCCCGGAGCCCTCGACCTATGCCGCCATCCTGGGAGCGGCTACGCTGGGCCTCGTTGCCCTCCGCAGCCGTCGCCAGCGCCGGCTGTCGGTTTCCTGCTAAAAAGAGATATAGTATCCTTTCACGATATAGACACTGACTGGCTTTCATTGGAACCGGGGTCAAAGGACCCCGGTTCTTTTTTTTGTACATTTTACACCAAGGTCGCAAAGTAACGCGAAGCGCCGTTGGAACTCCGCCATCAAACACCATGCCTCGCCCCATTCGACGGGTTCGACAGGCTCACCGCCAGCAAGCCCCTCGACTTGCTCTGGGCCTTGAGTCCCTCGACAATGCTCAGGGCTTCGGCGGACAAGAAGATCGCAGAGACGGATTTTTTAACCGCAGATGGACGCGAATAAACGCGGATTCGGAGCAGGTTTTAACCACTTGAAAACCGTTAATACATTTTACCTTGGTTGCCTTTTGTGAAAGTTTTCATTCGCGTTTATTCGCGTCTATTCGCGGTTAAAAACAATCAGTGCCTTTACTTGGATGTTGGGCGTTGGGCGTTCGATGTTGGGTGTTCAATTTGATCCAGCATGTCTTGCGCTGGTTTCAAATCCGGATTGAGCCGCAGGGCGGCTTTGAACTGTTCAATCGCGTCGGGCATCCGCCCGGGCATTTTGAGCAATGCATTGCCCAGGTTGAAATGTGCACTCACCGAGTTCGGATTGAGCCGCAGGGCGGCTTCGTATTGCACAATCGCCTCGGGCAGGCGGCCCGGCAGGTTGAACAGGGCATTGCCGAGGTCGTTATGTGCTTCGACCAAATCGGGGTCGATCCGCAGGGCTGCTTGAAATTGGGCGATGGCATCGGGCAAGCGTCCTGGCAGCCGGAGCAAGGCTGTGCCAAGGTTGACGTGCGTTTCCACGGAAACGGGGTCGATCCTGAGCGCGGCTTCATACTCGGCGATGGCGTCGGGCAACCGCCCCGGCACGTCGCGCAAGGCATTACCCAGGTCAAAGTGTGCCTCCGCGTAATCCGGCTTGATCCGCAGGGCCGCTTCATACGCGGCAATGGCGTCGGGCCACCGCCCCGGCACCTTGAGCAAGGCCGTGCCAAGGTTTTTATCTGCTTCCGCGTAATCCGGTTTGATCCGCAGGGCGGCTTCATACTCGGCAATGCCGTCGGACAAGTGATCGGGTGTTTTCAGGAAAACATTACCGAGGATATAGTGCATCTCCGCTGAGCCGGGATTGATCCGCAGGATGGCCTGGAATTCGGCAATGGCGTCGGGCAGGCGGCCCGGCATATCGACCAGGAGATTGCCGAGGTTGCTATGCGCCCGTTCGCTGTCAGGGCATTTGGCCACGGTATCGTTCCAGATGGAAAGTGCGGTGCGATAATCCTGGTTGCGTCGCACGGTCATGCATCCCAGCCCGACGGCCAGCGCCGCGCCCACGTACACGGTGCGGCGCCCGAGCAATCGGAATAGGACCCATAGAACCAATACGACTACTGCGGCGAGGGGCAGGTACATGCGATGTTCGGCCATCGGCTGGAGCGCCACGGGAACCACGCTGGAAGTGGGGGCCAGGATCAGAAAGAACCAAGCCCCGGCAAAGCCGATCACCGGCCGGTAGCGCAACGCGATCAGCACGGTCGCAAGGAGCACGACCAGAACCAACCCATAGGGCAAAGCCTCGGACGCCTGCCGAATAAAATTCGATCCGTAATCGAGCACGAGGGGGTGCGGCGAGAAGGCCAGTTTGAGATACAGCACAACCGACCGGCAGGAAGTCAGCGCGTAGCTCCACCACGTCACCCCTTGGTCGAACCCAACCGCTCGTTGATCCAGGCCAGTCCCTGTCATCAGGCGGGCCAGCAGCAACCACGTGCAGGCCAACCCGAGGTAATACCGCCAGCGCGATTGCCAGGCTGCGCGAAATGAACCGGCGATAAACGTGCGATCGTAAAGCAGCACCATGAGTGGCGCGGTGACCATGATCTCCTTGGTCGCCATGCCCAGCGCGCAGCATAAGACGGAGGCTGTATACCAAAGGCGAGAGGCGTCAGTCGTCAGGCCAGAGGTTAAATGCAGGGCTGCTTCTTGATTTTGAGTTTTGATTTCTTTCTTCTGATTCCTGACTTCTGACACCTGATGCCTGACGCCTGACGCCTGACTCTTGCTCTCCGCTCCGCGCACGAAACAATACAGCGTCAGCAGATAAAACAGGCCCATGAGCGACTCGGCGCGCTGGGAAATGTAGGTCACCGCCTCGGTTTGCAGTGGATGCACGACCCAGATCACGGCCACGAAGAAAGCCAAAGATGTTGATGCCCCCGCAAACCTCGATTCCTGCGAGCTCGCCATTGAGTTTGATGCAACATCCAGCGAGGGGTTTGCCTTGGACGTTGGACGTTGAATGTTGCATGTTGAACGTTCTAGGAGGGTCCGGCGCACGAGGCCGAACAGCGCCAGGCCGGCAAATATATGGATGGCGAGATTTACTGCGTGATAGCCCCAGACGTTCAGGCCACCCAAGGCATAGTTGAGGGCATAGGTCAGATTGAGCAGCGGCCGTCCGCCTGCAGTTGAGCTGGCTGGTGGCGATAAGGCGCTTCCAAGATGTTTGATCGACGGGTTGTCCGTGATTGCAACCGGGTCATCCAGGATAAATGGCCCGGAGAAACTGTTGTGATACGCCGCCAGTGCCGCGAGCACGATAAGGCCGCCGGCGAGGATGACGCCCCAGCGAACCAAAAACGGCGGCGGTGCGGCGGAAGAATTTTTTACCACGGATGACACGGATTCGGAGCAGATTTTTAACCACTGATGAACACTTAGGTTCACTCATTAATGCGTTCGGACTTTTTAACCGCGAATGAACGCGAATGAACGCGAATAGGCTGCTGGAAAACTGTGCTGCTAGCGCAGCACACGGCCAAAGGCCGTGTTGGCCGTCGGGTTGCGCCAGAAAGCACTGCAGCAGAGCTTTCTGCTCGCAACGACGGCCCAGCAGAGGTTTTCAGCAGCCTACTAATATCAGCGCCGATCCGTAATACCCGCGGAGCAATTGATAAGTGCGCAATAGTGTTCATCAGCGGTTAAAAAATGATTCGCGTTTATTCGCGTTCATTCGCGGTTAAAAAACAATCAGTGCCTTTTTGGCGTTTGACATTGGCGTTTGTGATTTGCGCGCGTCAGCGTGCAAGTTGGTCCAGCATTTCCTTCGCTGGTTTCAAATCCGGATTGAGCCGCAGGGCCGCTTTGAACTGGTCAATCGCGTCCGGTGTTCGTCCCGGCATTTTCAGTAGGGCCATGCCCAGGTTGAAATGCGCACTCACTGAATCCGGATTGAGCCGCAGGGCCGCTTCATACTGGTCAATCGCGTCGGGCAGGCGTCCCGGCAGGTTGAACAGCGCATTGCCGAGGTCGTTATGTGCTTCCACCAAATCAGGGTCGAGCCGCAGGGCCGCCTGAAATTGGTCGATGGCGTCGGGCAACCGCTCGGGCATTTTGAGCAAGGCGGAGCCAAGATTGACATGGGCCTGCACGGAATCGGGTTCAATCCGCAGAGCCGTTTCATACTGGGCGATGGCGTCGGGCAACCGCCCCGGCACCTCGCGCAAGGCATTGCCAAGATTGAAGTGTGCTTGCGCGTAATCCGGATTGATCCGCAAGGCCGCTTCGTACTGGGCGATGGCGTCGGGCAACCGTCCCGGCGTTTTGAGCAAGGCTGTGCCCAGGTTGTTATGCGCTTCTGCATAACCCGGGTTGATCCGCAGGGCGGCTTCATACGCGGCAATCGCTTCCGGCGTCCGGTCTGGCTCCTTGAGCAAGATGGTGCCAAGGTTATAGTGCGCTTGCGCATAATCGGGTTTGATTCGCAGGGCGGCTTCATATGCGGCAATGGCTTCCGGTCTTTGCTTGGATTCTTTCTCCAAAGAGCAGCCCAGGTTGTAGAATGCACGCTCGTTGTCCGGACATTTGGTCGCGGTGTCTTTCCACAGGCCGATATCGCTTCGGTAGTCTTCGTTTCGGCGCAGGGTCAGCCCGGTCAAGAGAATGGCCAGCCCCACGCCTGCGTACGCGGCGCGGCGCCCGAGCAGCCGGTATAGGACCGATAGGACCAATAGGACGACTGCAGCCAACGGCAGGTACATCCGGTGCTCGGCCATGGTTTGGGTGGCGACAGGCACGATGCTGGAGCTCGGGGCCAGAATCGCAAAAAACCAGCAGCCCAAAAAACCCACCACAGGCCGCCGCCAGAGCGCAACGACGGTTCCGATGGCCAGCGCCAGCACGATCGCGGCGTAAGGCACAATCTCCGCCGCCCGCATGGCCAGGCCTGTCCCGTAATAAAAAACCAGCGGATTCGGCCAGAACGCGAGCCATAGATAATGAACGATGGCGGGAAATTGGGTGAAGGCATATGACCACCAGCTGACATTGGTGCCAAATCCCGCCGAGCCGGCGCGGCCATGTGTGCCGGCGACCAGGTATCCCAGCAGCAACCACGTGCAGGCCAGCCCGAGGTAATACCGCCAGCGCGATTGCCAGGCGGCGCGAAATGAACCGGCGACAAACGTGCGATCGTAAAGCAGCACGATGAGTGGCGCGGAAGCCATGACCTCCTTGGAGGCCATGCCCATCGCACAGCTGAGGATGGAGGCAGAAAACCAAAGGCAAGAGGCGTCAGGCATCAGGCCAGAGGATAAAGGCAGGACGGCTTCTTGATTTTGAGTTTTGAGTTCCTTCTCTTGATTCCTGGCTTCTGACACCTGATGCCCGACGCCTGATGCCT